>Ga0153915_10006381_pt1 | contig 11050 bp, 8 predicted proteins | sample Opewatmetagenome_2_FD_107003 | JGI IMG/M metagenome (GOLD analysis project Ga0153915, IMG submission 107003) | Freshwater wetland microbial communities from Ohio, USA - Open water 3 Core 3 Depth 3 metaG | ecosystem: Environmental > Aquatic > Freshwater > Wetlands | place: USA: Ohio, Lake Erie...
CGTGCCATCGTGATCACCAGATCGAACGGGCGCTTCTCGATCAGTCCGAGTGCCTCGGCAGCGCTCGAAACCTGCGTGATGCGCGGGGAGGTGGCGAGGTTGAGCTGGTAGAACTCCGCGTCCAGGCTTTCCGAGAGCTGACCGTCCTCCTCGAGGATGTAGGAGTCGTAGAGCGAGGACACCAGCAGCACCTCGCGCACGCGGTAGCTCATCAGCTCCCGGAACACCGCGTGGGTCGGGTCGTACTCGGAGGGCCCGCCCGGTTCATTCCTCGAGACCATCACCTTCCCTTCTGGCGCCCATTATCGCTTGAGACAGGAGGAACGAACCGGGTAAGGGCGCGGATCCCTTTCCCTCGGCCTTTGGCCGGGCGGCGCAGCACGTCTTGGAGCGACCCCGAGCGCTTGCGTCTGCGCCAGCGCTCTTGTGAAATAGCGGCACGAGGTGACGCGATGCGCGCCTTCCGGTTCCCGGTCTTCTCGTTGGCAGCGCTCCTGATCGCAGGAGCCGCTGCCGGTCAGACGGCACAGGCAGAGCAGGCCGACCAGACCCCCGCACGTCTGGTGGTGTTTGAGGATTTCATGCGCCCGACCTGACCCATCTGCCAGGCCGCCGGTCCGGCGGTCGACGCGCTGGCAGCCGAGTACTTGAGCGCCGGCACGCAGGTGCTCTTCCTGGAGCAGGACGTGGACTTGCCGAAGGGCAAGCGCCTCGACCGCTGGTGGGCGGCGCAAACCGGAAGCGGCACCGTCTACCTGCCGCTCGTGATGGTGGACTCCGGGCACCAGAGCTCGAGCGGTTCTCAGGCCGACTTCAAAGTGGCGTATCGAAAGCTCGTCGACGCCGAGGTCGCACGTCCGCCGCGGGCCGAACTCGAGGCGTATACCCGCCAGGTCGGGGCCAGGATGCGCATCTACGCGCGCCTGAAAAACACCGCCGGAACCGCCCTCTCGTCAGCGATCAACGGTGCGACCCTGCATGCTCTCGTTTGGGAAAACAAGCACGTCGGCGTAACCGACCGAATCGTGCGCGCAGCCCCCTGGACCGCAATCTCACAGGAGGTCGCTCCTGAGAGCGAGTACAGCGCGACGCTCGAGACCGCCGACCTCGCGGGTGTGAGCTGGAGCTCCCTCCACGTGGTGGCGCTGGCCGACTACCGGCCCGGCGGCGAACCAGCCTACGACATGCTGCAGGCTGCGCTGGCCCGGCCTGCGGCTCTCGCCGCCGAGCCCACGGCGGTCACGGTGACCATCGAGGCGAACGACCGGCAAGACCGTTCAGTACCGGTCCGCCTGCTGGGGCCGTACGTGCTGAGCTGGACCGCCTCGGCCGACGTGCCCTGGATTCTGGCGTCACCCGACGCGGGCCCGATCTCCGCTCAGCCCTCGGTAATCGTCGCCGCGCAGCGTCTTGCGCCCGGCTGGCAGCACGGGGTCGTCACTTTCACCGCAAGCAGCGAGGACGGGATGAGCCTGGCCCAGACGGTTCCGGTCAGCGCCTTTTCCGGACCACGCGTGTTGAGGATCGGGACCACCGCCACGACTGCCGGCTCGAGTGCGACGGTCTCTGTCAGTCTCTCGACCCTGGGGGACGAGAACGCCGTTGCCTTCAGCGTGGCGTTCGACCCGACGGCTCTGGTCAACCCGTCCGTGGCGCTGGGCGCCGACGCCGGCCCGGCGGTGCTCACCAGTGACGCCTTGCAGGCGGCCGAGGGCCGCCTCGGGGTGAGCCTGGCGCTACCCGCCGGCCACACGCTCGAGCAGGGCGACGCCCGGTTGCTCGTGATCTCCTTCGACACGGTGCCGGACGCAGGATCCCCGGCGGTGGCGGTCCGCTGCTCCGACCGTCCGGTGGCTCGTGCGATCGTCGGTGCGGACGGCGACGCACTTCGGGCAACGTATCTGGACGGAGCGGTGCTGCTCACCGGCGGTGCGGCGGCTCGGACCCCGCGACGTCGTCTGGCGCCCGGAGGGCCCTAGCGCCCGTCGGGTTGCTACGACACAACCAGGAGCAGCGGCAGCAACCCCACCAGCGCCAACGTGAGGAGCGCCAGCAGCCCGCGGGTGCCGGTGGCTTTGTCGGAGAGGAGCCGCGCGTAGACTCCCTTGGGCGCGTTGTTGCTGGCCGTGGTGATGACGACGGCCGCGGCTGCAGTGGACAGGGCCGTGCTCACGCCGGCGGTCTGCGTGAGGCCCATGATGAAGGGGTCCACGTCGGTCACGCCCATCAGGGTGGCGAGGGCGTAGATTCCGACCGTGCCGAAGTGTTCGAGCAATAGTCCTGTGGCTATGAGCGCCGCCAAGAAGATCGTGGCAAACAGGAACGCCGAGCCGATCTCCAGCGGGTTCTTGGCCTCGTACTCGCGCTCCACGGTGGTGCTCGAGCGATCCCGCAGGCGCGCCCACGCGAAGCCGGCCAGCATGGTGAACACCCCCAGCACCAGGAACGGAGCCGCCAGTCGCGCCGCCAGGGCACCGTTGAAGATCGCGAGCAGCACGACCACCCGCAGGTACATCACGCCCGAGGCCACGACCATGCTGCCTGCGAACAGGTTGGGCCGGTTCTCGCGCCGCGCGCGCCGCGCCAGCGCCACGGTCATGACCGTGGAGGAGTAGGCCCCGCCCAGAAGCGCCGCGAACACGACCCCGCCCTTCTTCTTGGTGACCCTTTGGAGCACGTAGCTGCCGTAGGAGATCGCGCTCACCGCGGCGACGATGAGCCAGGTTTTGAACGGGTTGAGGTGGAAGCGCGTGAACTCCTGGTTTGGCACCGCAGGAAGGATCACAACCGTGAGCAGGAGGAACTTGGTGAAGGTGATGACCTCCTCGGGGGGGATACGCTCGGAAAGCCCCTCGAGCGCAGTCTTCAGCTCCAGCAGCAGCATCGAGAGCACCACCACCGTGACCGCGATCCAGTAGTACCCGCTGTACACCAGTGCGCCCAGCACGTAGGTGACCAGCCCCGAGATCTCTGTGGTGACGCCGGCCTCCTCGGCGCTAGCCAGCTTATGGAGGTAGGAGACCAGGAGGAACGCCCCCACTACGACGAAACCCAGGGCCAGGGGGAGCACCTGCTGGCCGGAGATCAGCGCGATGGTGTATCCGAGCAGGCCAATGAGGGGAAACGTGCGCACGCCGCCGAAGATGTAGTGTCCTGCGGTGGCTTTGCGCCCCTCGCGCTCGAGCCCGAGCAGGAACGAGAGGAACAGCACGAGGAGGATCTTGAGCGCCTCTGGATGGGTCAGCGCGGCGACGTTGCGCAAGAGGTCGGTGTTCATGGCTCTCACCTCACGTTACACGGAAAGCCCCACGCTCTCAAGGTCGGGCCGCCGCCGACCGGTGGAAGGAGTAATCAATCTGCTCCGCCGCTCTGAGCGCCGGAGGCAACGAGAACCGCGGCGCCGCGCTAACCGTGGAAGCCCACGGCATCGAGCAGGCGCTGGTTGACCGGTGCGGCGAGACCGAATTCGTGCGCCAGCCGGACTACGGCCCCGTTTCGGTACTCCAGCGCCTTGGCCGTCGACGCGCGAACCCAGGCAATAGGCTCGGCCGCCTTCAGGAAGTCTCCCCACCAGCGTGCGGATCGGGTTGTCCCCAGGGCCCGTGAGGTCACCGCTACAGCCTCGCCGAACACCATCTCGGCCTCTTCCCGGTGTCGGTCGAGGTACTCCCCGAGACTCACCTGGTGCACCGCCAGCGGCAGCCCCACCACGCAGTTGAAACCCATCTTCTCCGCCTCGGCGACCGCAAAGACGTTCTCACCGACCGCCGTCGAAGGTACCCCGCCGCGCCCGAGGGCGGTCGCGAGAAACTCCGCTTTGGCCCCGGAGAAGACGCTGGGTCGGAGCACCCTGAAGAAGTCGCCCTTGCTGGTGAACCAGACGAGGCCTCGAGAGCAGCCCGGCAGATTTGCCAGCAACGGACGGATCCAGCCGTTCTGGACAAACACCAGGCGTTGCGGGCTCACGCGTTCGAGGCGCCCCACCACCTCGGGAAGCGCCTCCTCCCGCACGCACACCACCAGCACCGCCTCGGCGTCGGCCACTGCTTCCTTCCAGCCGGAGGCACGTGTCACCGGGACCACCTCGACGTCGGCTGCGGTCAGCGCGCTGCCGAGCCGCCTCCCCACCTCGCCCATCCCGACGACGAAGATCCGTGCAGCGTCGGTGCTCATGGTTTCATGATGCCGCAGAACTAGCGGAAACGCGTGACGGCGAGTTCAAGGGTGCGATGCCCCCGAGGTGAGCCGGCCCACTGGATCAGGATCGGGTTCTGATAGGTGCCGCGTACGATCCCGTCGCCGTCGGAGACAAGCATGCTCAATGAGCGCTTTAGGCGCAGGAAGCGCCGCGCAGGAACCGCCATCACCCGTGCCAGCAGCCGTTCCAAAGCCGACTCAGTGACTTTCAGGGCGTCCATCAGCTCGTTGAGCACCTGCACCACATCGTACCGCGCGTACCCCCAGCTCTTGGAGGGGATCGAGAGCGGGTCGCGCAGCATCCGCCGGCCGGTGCTCGCCGCGAACTTGAGGGGATCCGCCAGCACCTCCGCGAGGTCATGCCGCATCAGCAGCGTCTCGTACTCGTTGACCGTGACGCCGGCCTCCCGCTCCGAGGCGGCCAGGGCGATGTCGATGCGTCCCCTGGCGACGCCGTGGCGCGATACCAGCTCGTGGGCGCGGGCCAGGACCCCGACCCGAGGGTCCGCAAGGTTGACCGAATCGATCGGGTGCCGGGAGACGGGCACCTCGCAGCGGATCTTCGCGACGATCTTCTCGTCAGAGTAGCCGAGCACACGGGTGCGCCGTGTGCGGGGCTGGCCGGCGTGTACGCCGTCCAGGTCCATGAAGTAGACAGGCTCGCCGGGGCGGTGGAGGTAAGTCACACAGCTGCGCAGACCGGAGCCGATGAAGGCGAGGTGGGAGTCGGCGTTCCTGGGCTCGCACCGGCGTTCGACCTCCGAAAGCTCAGGGCGCAGGTCGAGCCGGTCGTGTCGGTAGTCGGCACCCGGGGGGAACAGCCCCTGGAACGCCCGCATGAACGGGTCGAGGCGCTCGCGCCGGTTGTCGAGCCGGCTCGAGAGGCTCTGCTCCAGATACCCCGCCGTGGTGTGGAGGGAGCAGTAGAGCACACGGCGGAACGCCGTCAGGATGTCGCCGAACTCCTCCCGGACCCGGGCCGCGACGTCGATGGCGTCGTAGCGCGAATGCGGTGTCAGCGTCAGGTTCAGCTCTCTCGGCTCTGAGGCCATGTCTCCCATCCCACCCTGGCGTGGGTGCGCCGGCTCATTACTTCAGCACCCGCGCCCGATGCAACCACTTGCAGTTACAGCGTCATTCCAGTCGCCCAGCGCTCCGTGGCGCCTCGACAAATGCCACCCCCGGCACGGCGAGACGGAATCGCCTGCCAGTCAAAAACATCCGCGAGGCGTCACTTCTGCAGAGGGGTCCAACCCGTCGTTGTCGCGGAGCGGTTAAACATGGTTCCGCAGCATCAGCTCTTTGGGGTGGGGCTCCAGGTAGACCTGCCCCGCGAGGTAGGCGACCGAATGCAGCCGCACGTGGTGCCGGATGAGCGTGATCGGAACGATCAATGGCACGAGCCCGTGCCGGTAGTCCTCGATCAATCCGAGCAGCTCGCCGCGCGCCTCCCCGTCGAGGAGCTTCTTGAAGTAGCCCAGGATGTGCAGAAGTACGTTGGTGTTGCGGTGGGTTGTAGCGATCACCTTGAGCCCCTGCATGAACTCCGTCTCGTAGCTCTGGCGCACGTCTTCCCGCAGGAGCCCCTTGGTCCGCGCCACTAGGCGCCCCAGCGTCTCGTAGCTCTTCGGCGCGTGGGCCATGAGCTGCAGCTTGTGGGCGGTGTGAAACGCCACCAGACCACCCACGGTCCAGCGGTCGGAGAAGAACCGCCGCAGTCGGCTGTAGGCGAACACCCGCTCCACGAAGTTGTCGCGCAGGCTGGGGTCGCAGAGCCGTCCCTCCTCCTCCACGGGCAGGTTGGGAAACCGAGCCAGCAATGCGTCGGCGAACAGCCCACGGCCGGACTTGGTGGGCATCCCCTCGCCGTAGACCTTGACCCTCTCCATCCCGCAGCTTGGCGAGTCTTTCTTGAGCACGTACCCGGAGAGCTCGGCGGCCGCGAGCCTCTCCACCCGTTGCGCCGAGTAGGCCCGCATCGCCAGGCTCCAGTCCTTCCCGCTCTTGGGGGCGACCATGCGGACGTTGCCGCTCTCCCGCACCAGGCGGACGGACTCGCGCGGCGTCCCCATCCCGACCTCGACCTCCGGACAGACGGCGACCCACTGCACCCACTCACCGAAGGTTTTTACGAGGAAGTCGTCCTTCTTGTGCCCGCCATCGAAGCGCACCTTGGCCCCAAGCAGGCAGGACGACACTCCGATTCGGATCGGTGTTGCGTCGCCCTTCATCGCTCAGCCTCCGCTTCCGCCCGCCCGGCGCCAGCAGGCAAAACCTCGCGTGCCACCCTGCTCAGCAGCGTCGGGGCCAGGGCGGTGAAGATGCCGGCGCTCACGCCGCGCAGCCGCTCGCCACGGGGCGGCAGCCCTGTGCGATGCAGCCAGCTCCGAACCGGGCTCGTTCCCTCCCGGGTCCATCGCCCGATCAGCGCCCCATCGCTCGTTCGGACCGCCCACACGCGCACGATCACCGGGTCAATGACCCGGGAGGCGACCAGCGCCCCGCCCACCCAGGTGACCGTCTCGAGTACGAACTCTCCCGCGCCCAGCCACCATCCCGTCGCCGTGCTGCCGGTGGCCTTGGCCGCCACGATGCCGTGGCCGATCCCCGCGACCAGACCTTGGACCGCCAGCAGCCACAGCCACGAGTGACGCACCTGGCCATAGGCGATCAGTTCGGGGAGCACCACCACATCCACACCGTCCTCGCGTCCGAGCCTTGCGAGTTGCTGCGGGTCAGGGTAGCTGCCTGTTCCCTCGGGCAACAACCCCTCGCACACGGTGGCCCCTGAGCTCGCCACCTTTGCGGCAAGGTCCGCGCTGAGCGAGCGCATGGTGGCCAAGCGTTGGGCCTGCTCATCTGCAGTCACCCCTGCCGCTAGGAGCGCGTCCTTCGACGTCACCGGCACGCGGTCCATGGCCGCCAGGACCTCGATGCGGAGCGACGGCGGCACCGTGGGGAGCCGCGCCGTCGCGCATCCAACCATGAGGGGGAGCAGCAGTCCGAATGCAAGCCAGCGCCGCACCGCACAAGCATACCTTGACGTCCAGGGACGCCCGGGAGGCGGGGTTCCCGGAATGGGTGTAGAATGCGTGGCTCAGCCTGAGAGGCTGCGCCTGGAGCAGGACCAGGCGGCAAGGATGAGCAAATGATCAAGGAGAAGAACCAAACCGCAGACAACCAGAGCTTTGCCGAAGCCCTGGCGCAGTCCTTCCAACAGGAGGAGTTCGAGAACGGCCAGTTGGTCACCGGTACCATCATGGCGGTGCACGGCGACATCGCGCTCATCTCCGTCGGGGGCAAGTCCGAGGCGGTGATGGACCGCACCGAACTCGGGGAGCTCCGCCCGGGGGACGGGCTGGACGCGGTGATCATCGCGCTCTCCCCCGAGCTCCGGGTCTCACACAAGCTCGCCATCGAGCGGCGCGAGCGTGAGGCGCTGCGCGGCGCTTACGACAACGGGGTCCCGGTCGACGGCAAGGTGACGGGGCGCAACAAGGGCGGTTACGACGTCTCCATCACCGGCCTGCGCGCGTTCTGCCCGATGTCGCAGATCGACCTCGGCTTTCCCCGCAACGTGGACGCTTACCTGGGGAAGAGTTTCCTGTTCCGCATCACCGAGCTTGCCGACGACCTCTCGTCCCTGGTGGTCTCCCGCGCTCAGGTCCTCAAGGACGAGCGCGAGGCGGCGACCAACGAGGCGTGGTCCCGCATCACACCGGGTCTTGAGCTCGAGGGCAAGATCAAGAGCGTGCGTGATTTTGGGGTTTTTGTGGACCTCGGTGGCGTGGACGGCATGGTGCACGTCAGTGAGCTCTCGCACCGCGCAGGCATACGCCCCTCGCAGATCGCCAAGGTGGGCGATACCGTGCGCGTGAAGGTGCTGGAGGCGGACCGCGACAAGGGCCGCATCGCGCTTTCGGTGAAGGCGCTCGAGCCGGACCCGTGGGTCGAGGTGCCGAATCGCTTCGCGGCGGGCGCCTCGTTCGAGGGGACGGTTGCACGCAAGACCGAGTTCGGCGTGTTCGTCGAACTGCTACCCGGCGTGGACGGGCTCATCCATGTCTCCCAGTTGCCGCCCGGCATGAAGCTGGATGACGAGAGCCTCGTCGCCGGCACCCCGGTGCGCGGATGGGTGCGTGAGCTGGACCTCGAGCGCCGGCGCCTGTCACTGACTCTGCGCGAGGTGGCCACCAGCGACCCCTGGCTCGACGCCTCCGAGCGGTACGCGACCGAAACGGCGGTCGAAGGGATCGTCGAGCGCACCGCGAACTTCGGCGTGTTCGTCCAGCTGGAGCCCGGCCTGACCGCTCTCATCCCAGCCTCCGAGACCGAGGTCCCCAGGGGCGGCGACTTGGCTGCGGCCTTCGTCCCCGGCAGTCGCATCTCGGCGACAGTTCTCTCCGTGGACCCCCAGCGCAAGCGAATCTCGCTCTCCGTCAAGAAGGCCAAGGAAGGCAAGAGCGTCAAAGAGTTCCGTCGCTGGACCGAAGAGAAGAAAGTGGAGCGCAAACCGGAGGTGACGGCGTTCGGCGCCGTCCTCATGAAGGCGCTCAAAGACAAGAAAGACTAGTTCGGGCTCTCCCGTATGAACGGAGGCTTCCCGGTGCGGGGAGCTTTCGTTTCTTGAGGCCTGAGGCCTCACGAAGAAGCAGCCGCTTCGACAGAATCTTTTCTGGAGAGGAGCGTAACCAGCGGGTCGTCTCCTTCGCGGGAGGCGCGGTTGACCGTCCCGCCGAGGGCGCGGCCGAGGTGCTTGACGATGGTGAGGCCAAGCCCGGTTCCACCCTCGCCCTCGGCCCACCTGCGCACCCGGTAGAAGCGCTGGAAGACCAGGACGATTTCCGTGGCGGGGCATCCCGCCGTCGCGGATTTCCCTGCCGGGCTGTGAAAACACGGTGAAGGCCACCCGACTGGCGGGTTCCGGTACACTCCTGCCGTGCGAAAGCTGACAGTTCTCCCTGCTTTGGCCGTCCTCGCGGCCGCATGCGCGGCAACCGACACCTCCCACCCGAAGCCTGGACGACAGCCCGTGGGAAGGCCCGGGCGGGTTGTGCTGGTCTCGCTCGACGGGTTGGCCGCAACCCGGCACCGGGAAAACCTGCGCCAAGGCGTCTACACCGACAGGGAGGGGCTGACCGCCTTCGAGGCCGCAGGCTACGTGATCGAGAGCGCGATCCCTGTCAATCCCGCCCTCACGTCACCAAGCCACGCCTCGATCGCAACTGGCGCGTTCCCGTCGGTGACCGGCATCGTCGCCAACCGGTTCCACGTACCGGGAACACCGATCTTTCAGAGCGTCTCCGGCTTCGACGCCCCCTGGGGTGCGGAGCCGCTCTGGCAGGCGTTCCGCCGCCAGGGCAAACGCGTCGGGGTGCTGACGTTCCCCGGGTGCGACGGCGGCTCGCCCTCGCGAACCGCGGACTTCGGGCTGCTCTACGTCAACACGCCGAGCGCCCCGGCGGCCACGGTGACGCTTGCCGCGACTCAGTTCGTCGCCACAACGCTGCCTCCCGGATGGGCGAGCTTTTCCGCGCCCCGGCGCACGATCGTTTCGGTCAAGCTCGCCGGCCCGGGCGTTCCTTCCGCTACGGGCTTCACGCTTACCGCGCTCGACACCACCGACGACGGAGGAACGGACTACGACACCCTGGTGGTGGACGACGACGCCGATCTTGCCAATGGCACCCTGGCACGCGTCCGCGCCGGGGAGTGGTTCCCCCTGCACCTGCGTATCCCTCACCCCGACGGTGGGACCCGTACCGTGGGCTCCTGGTGCCTCCTGCAGATGCTCTCCTCCGATCTCTCCCTCGTGAAGCTCTACCGCGGCGCCTTCTTCTCCACCGAGGCGTACCCCCGGGCGTTCCGCGAGAGCCTGGAGGAGCGGGCGGGGTTCTGGCCGGGGCCCGGCGACGACCGCGCGCTCGAGCAAGCGCTCTCCGGCAAAGACGGCCTGCAGGTCGCCGACTTCATGCAGCAGACGCGGCGCTTCTCGGAGTTCTTCAACGCCTGCGCACGCACCGCCATCGCAGGCGAGACGTTCGACCTGCTCCTGGTCTACCAGCCGGTGGTGGACGAGGTGGAGCACATCCTACTGGTGACCGACCCGCGGCACAGAGCCTACTCCCAGGGGTTCGCCGCGATCGCCCGAGGTGCAGTCACCGAGGCCTATCGGCTCGCCGACCGCGCCGTGGGTGAGCTTGCCCGTTCGCTCGATCTGTCCCGGGATGCGCTGGTCGTAGTCTCGGATCACGGCATGGCGCCGGTGTGGGAGAGTATTCACCTCAACCAACTGCTCCAGCACGCCGGCCTTACGGACCCTGAGGAGGCCGAACGGGGCTGGCGCGTGAAGGCAAGCTCAAAGATGGTTGCGTTCGGGTCGGGCGGTTGTGCCAACCTCTACGTCAACCTTAAGGGGCGCGAGCCGTCCGGCGTGGTCGAGCCCGGTGAGAGGGAGGCGGTGATTCGGGCTGCAGCCGCCGCCCTCGCGAACGCCCAGGTTGACGGCATAGACGTGGTCGAGGCGATGAACCGCTGCGAGGATCTGGGACCGCTCGGCCTGGACAGCCCGAACGCCGGTGATCTGGTGGTCTTCATGTACCCGGGTTTCACGACCACCTCCGAGATCAGTTCGCCCGGATCACCGTTCCACTCCCCGACGGAGATCGCCGGGCAGCATGGTTTCCTGAACACCCACCCCGAGATGGCCGCGGTTTGGCTTGCCCGTGGGGCGGGCGTCCCGGTCCGTCGCCTTAGAAACGCTTCGCTTACCGAGGTCGCGGCATTCGTCGCCGCCCTCGCCGGCGTGCAGCCCCCAGCCCAGGCCCGACCCTGGGGTCCGTGACGAGCCGGA
>Ga0153915_10006382_pt1 | contig 11050 bp, 9 predicted proteins | sample Opewatmetagenome_2_FD_107003 | JGI IMG/M metagenome (GOLD analysis project Ga0153915, IMG submission 107003) | Freshwater wetland microbial communities from Ohio, USA - Open water 3 Core 3 Depth 3 metaG | ecosystem: Environmental > Aquatic > Freshwater > Wetlands | place: USA: Ohio, Lake Erie...
GCAGATCGACCATCACAACTACCGCTACTACGTCCTCGACCAGCCCGAAATCAGCGACGCCGAATTCGACCGGCTGATGCGCCGGCTCGAAGCGCTCGAACGCGAACATCCCGAACTGCTCACACCCGACTCGCCGACCCAGCGCGTCGGGGCGAAGCCGAGCGAGAGGTTCGCCGTCGTGGTCCATCGCAAGATGATGCTCTCGCTCGCCAATGCGATGGACTCCGCGGAGATGGTCGAGTTCGATCGGCGGATCAAGCGCTTTCTCAAGAGCAACGGCCACGTCGAGTACGTCACCGAGGTCAAGCTCGACGGGCTGGCGGTCGAATTGATCTACGAGGAGGGACGGTTGACCGCGGGTTCGACGCGCGGCGATGGCGTCAACGGCGAGGACGTGACGCAGAATATCCGCACGATCAAGAGCGTGCCGCTGCACCTGATGAAGCCGGCGCACGGCCGGATGCCGAAGCTGCTCGAAGTTCGCGGCGAGGTGATTTTTCCGCGCAAGGCGTTCGAGCGGCTCAACGCCGAGCGCATCCGCAACGACGAGGCGCCGTTCGCCAATCCGCGCAACGCCGCCGCCGGCTCGCTGCGCCAGCTCGACCCGCGCGTTACGGCGTCGCGCCCGCTCGACATCTTTTGCCATTCGCCGGGCGTGATGGAGGGAATCGAATTCGGTTCGCAGTGGGATTTCCTGCAGGGTCTCAAGGCGCTCGGATTGCGGGTGAATCCGCTATCGCGCGTGTGCCGGAACGTCGAGGGCGTGCTGGAGTTCTGGAACGAACTGACCGAGCGGCGCCATGAGCTCGACTACGAGGCCGATGGGGTCGTCGCCAAGGTGAATTCGTTCGCGCTCCAGGAACAGCTCGGCGAAGTCTCGCGATCGCCGCGCTGGGCCGTAGCCTACAAGTTCAAGGCGCAGCAGGCGGAGACCAGGGTGCGCGAAATCACGGTGCAGGTCGGGCGCATCGGATCGCTCACGCCCGTCGCGAAGCTCGAGCCGGTGCAACTGGCGGGCGTGACGATCTCGAGCGCGTCGCTGCATAACCTCGACGAGATTCGCCGCAAGGATGTGCGCGAGGGCGATACCGTTTTGATCGAGCGCGCCGGCGACGTGATTCCCTACGTCTTGCGCGTGATGAAGCCGGGCCGTCCGCGCTCGCCCGAATTCGCGATGCCGCGCCATTGCCCGGAATGCGGCGGCGCGATCGTGCACGAGGAGGGCGAGGTCGGCTACTTCTGCGTCAACGTGAATTGCCCGGCGCGGATGCGCGAGTCGATTCGCCATTTCGCCTCCAAGAACGCACTCGATATCGACGGCCTGGGCGACAAGCTGGTCGCGCAATTGGTCGAAAAGGGCCTGGTCAAGGAACTCGACGACATCTTCGATTTGAGCCGGGAACAGATCGCGGGCCTTGAGCGGATGGCCGACAAGAGCGCACAGAACCTGGTCGATGCGATCGAGCGTTCGCGCACGGTCGCGCTCGACCGCGTGATCAATGGAATCGGGATTCGCCACGTCGGGGAGCATACGGCGCGGCAGTTGGCGCTGCGTTTCCGCACGATCGAGGCGCTCATGGAGGCGAGCGAGGACGACTTGCTCGCGGTGCGCGATATCGGCGGCGAGGTTGCCCACAGTATCCGCGAGTATTTCGACGAGCCGCGCAATCGGCATGCGGTCGTGCGGCTGGCGAAGAAGCTCAGGATTGAGCCGCCGTCCGCGCCGGCCGAGGGCCGCGGCGCGTTGCGCGACAAGAGTTTCGTGCTGACCGGTACGCTCGAAACGATGTCGCGCGAGGAGGCCGAGCGCAAGATTCTCGCGGCCGGCGGCCGAGTGACTTCGGCGGTCAGCCGCAAGACCGACTACGTCGTGGCGGGCGCGGAGCCTGGCTCCAAGCTGCGCAAGGCGGGCGAGCTTGGGGTCAAAACGCTGGACGAGCGCGAGTTCCTCAAGCTGGTCGAGGGGTGAGGCCGATGCGCGATACGCACGAACGCGCAAGGCTGCGGATAGTCGTCAGCGGCCGCGTGCAGGGAGTGTTCTTTCGCCGGGCGGCCGCCGAGCAGGCGCGAGCGCTGGGGATCGCCGGCCACGCGCGGAACCTAGCCGACGGCACGGTCGAGATCGTTGGCGAGGGCAGTCGCGGCGCGCTGGAGCTTCTGGCCGCATGGGCGCGTCATGGTCCGCCCGCCGCGCGAGTCGACGAAGCGCGCCTCGAATGGAGCGGGTCGCTGAATGAATTCAGCAATTTCAGGGTACGGTGAGCGGTGCTGACGCAACCCTTTCACTTGGGGGGGGCCTTAGCTATAGTTTATGATTAACACAACGTTTATGGGCTCTTCTTCGCGGCGAAACTTGGCTGCGACGGAGACTTTCGCGAACAAGGAGTGGGATCGAAATGGCTCTACCACCTGAGGCGGCTGGACACGCCGCCGAGTCCTCGGGTCTGGGCGGCGGCGGCGCCGCGCATAAGCCGGGGGTACGCCGCGAAAGCGTCGTAATCAGGTTCGCCGGAGATTCAGGCGACGGCATGCAGTTGGCGGGAATGCAATTTACCGCCGAATCCGCGCTTGCGGGCAACGATATCGCAACCCTGCCGGACTTTCCGGCCGAAATCCGCGCCCCTGCCGGCACGCTGGCCGGCGTCAGCGGCTTCCAGCTCAATTTCTCCAGCCGCGAGGTCTTCACCGCGGGCGACGAGCCCAACGTGCTGGTCGCGATGAATCCGGCGGCGCTCAAGGCCAATATTGACGACCTGCCGCCCAACGGCGTGATAATCGTCGACCGCGAGGCCTTCAACGAGGCCAACCTCAAGCGCGCCGGCTACACGTCGAATCCCCTGACCGATCATTCGCTCGACAAGTTCCAGGTCTTCCAGGTCGACGTCACCAAGCTGACGACGGCGGCGCTGCACAACACCGGGCTCAACAACCGCGCGGTCTTCCGCTGCCGCAATCTGTTCGTCCTCGGGATGCTCTCGTGGCTCTATCAGCGCCCGATCGAGAGCACCGTCAGGTGGCTCGATTCACGCTTCAAGAAGACCCCTGAACTGCTCGAGGCCAATCTGCTCGCGCTCAAGGCCGGCTACAACTACGGCGACACCACCGAGATGTTCGCGAGCTCCTACGAAGTGCCGGCCGCCAAGATCGTGCCGGGCCTCTATCGCAATATCACCGGCAACAGCGCCACGGCGCTGGGCTTCGTCGCCGCGGCGGTGAAGGCCGGCCGGCCGCTGTTCCTGGGCTCGTATCCGATTACGCCCGCGAGCGACGTGCTGCATGAGCTCGCCGGGTACAAGAACTTCCCGGTCTATACGTTCCAGGCCGAAGACGAGATTGCGGGCGTCAGCTCGGCGATCGGTGCAGCCTTCGGCGGTGCGATCGCGATTACGACGACTTCCGGCCCAGGTATGAACCTCAAGGCCGAGGCGGTCGGACTCGCGGTCAAGACCGAACTGCCGCTGGTAATCACCGACGTCCAGCGGGCGGGGCCGTCGACCGGAATGCCGACCAAGCCGGAACAGGCCGACCTGCTGGCGTCGATGTACGGACGCCACGGCGAGTCGCCGATTCCCGTGATCGCGGCGTCGACGCCGGCCGACTGCTTCGATTGCGCATACGAGGCGGTCAGGCTCGCGACCAAGTACATGACGCCGGTGATCCTGCTGACCGATGGCCAACTCGCCAACGGCTCCGAGCCGTGGCTGCTGCCCGACGTGAGCAAGCTGCCCGAAATCAAGGTTGAGCTGGCGACCGATCCGAACGGCTTCATGCCGTACAAGCGTGACAGCGAGACGCTGGCGCGCCCCTGGGCGGTGCCCGGCACGCCCGGCCTGGAGCATCGCATCGGCGGCCTTTCTGGCGAGGACGTGACCGGCAACGTCAGCTACTCGCCGGCCAACAACGAACTGATGGTGCGGACGCGCGCGCGCAAGGTAGCCGGAATCGTGCGCGAGATTCCGCCCACGCAGATTTTCGGTGACGCCGGCGGCGGCGAGCTGGTCGTGCTCGGGTGGGGCTCGACCTATGGGTCGTTGCGCGAGGCGGTCAAGCAGATGCGCGACAAGGGCAAGCACGTGTCGCACATCCATCTGCGTTATCTCAATCCGCTCCCGAGCGACCTCGGCGACCAGTTGCGCAAGTTCAAGAAGGTGATGGTCGCGGAGATGAACATGGGACAACTGCTCAAGCTGGTGCGCGCCGATTACCTGATCGATGCGATCGGCTGCAACAAGATCCAGGGCCGTCCGTTCAAGGTTAGCGAACTGACCAGCCGGATCGCGCGCGTGCTGGAGGGCTGACATCAAAATGGCTACCGCTCTTACCCGCAAGGATTTCGTCACCGACCAGGAAGTGCGCTGGTGCCCCGGATGCGGCGACTACGCGATTCTGGCGCAGGTGCAGAAGGTGATGCCGGAGTTCGGCATCCCGCGCGAAAATATCGTGTTCATTTCGGGGATCGGATGTTCGAGCCGGTTCCCCTACTACATGAATACCTACGGGTTCCATACGATCCACGGCCGCGCCCCGGCGATTGCGAGCGGGCTCAAGATTTCGCGTCCGGAACTCGACGTATGGGTGGTGACCGGCGACGGTGACGGGCTTTCGATTGGCGGCAATCATCTGATTCACGCGCTGCGCCGCAACATCGACCTCAACATCCTGCTGTTCAACAATCGCATCTACGGACTGACCAAGGGCCAGTACTCGCCGACCTCGGAGTTCGGCAAGGTGACCAAGTCGACGCCGATGGGTTCGGTCGACTATCCGTTCAATCCGATAACCATCGCGCTTGGAGCGAACGCGACGTTCGTCGCGCGCTCGGTCGATGTTGAGCAGAAGCATCTGGGCGAAACGCTCAAGCGCGCTCATAGTCATCGCGGCGCCTCGTTCGTCGAGATCCTGCAGAACTGCAACATCTTCAACGACGGCGCGTTCAACGACCTGACCGACAAGGCGATCAAGGCCGACCATCAACTGGTGCTCGAACACGGCAAGCCGCTCATCTTCGGCAAGAACCGCGACAAGGGCATCCGGATGAACGGCCAGCGCGCCGAGGTTGTGACGCTGGGCAACGGCGTCACCGAAAAGGATCTCGTCGTGCACGACGAGACCAATCTGGCGCTGGCCTTCCTGCTCGCGAATTTCGAGCCGCCGATGCCGGCGCCGATCGGTGTTTTCTACGCGACCTCGCGCGCGACCTATGACGCGGCGATGAACGCGCAGCTCGCCGAGGCCAAGGCGAAGCAGGGCCCCGGCGACGTTGCGGCGCTGCTCAAGCGCGGCGACGTCTGGACGGTCAGCTAGGCGTTCGTCGATAGCGAAAAGCAAAAGGCCCGGGGCTGAATGCTCCGGGCCTTTTTACGTTTGTGAGCATCTGAGGCGCGATTGCGCACGCCGTCGAATGCGGGTGCGTCTGGCTACTTGCCGCCGTACACGCGCATCACGTTCTCGCCGAGAAACTTGGCGCGCGCATCGGCCGGGAGCTTGTCGGCCAGTTCCTCGAGTTCCTTGAGGTAATCGCCAGTATGGTCCGGATGCGGGAAGTCCGAGGCCCAGAAGAACTGGCCCTCGCCGCACAGTTGCATCATCGCGGGCAGCGAATGTTCGTCGGGGTCGGCCGAAATCCAGACGTTGCGCTTGAAGTAATGACTCGGCTTTTCCTTGAGCGGCAAGGTGCGTCCGATCACGCTGTCGTAAACCGCGTCCATCCGGTCCAGCCAGTAGCTCGCCCATCCGGCGCCGACTTCGAGGATGACGACTTTCAGCTTCGGGAATTTCTCGAACGTGCCGTACTGCATGAAGCTCACGAGCGCATGGCGGATCGAGTCGGACGCCGTGACGTTCAGGAAGAAGGGCTGCTTGCGGACATATTCCAGATGGTAGCGGCCGGGCAGCGCCCATTGCGGTTCGAGCGACGGATGAACCGCCAGCGGCACGTCGAGTTCCTGCGCCTTGGCAAACAGCACGTCATGGTCGGGATGCGCATGCGGCTTCCCGTTCATGACAAACTGCACTACCCATCCACCCTTGCAACCCGCTTTTACGGAGCGCTCCAGTTCCGCCGCGGCGGCCTTGGGATCGCCCAGCGACAGATGCGCGACCGGGATCAGCCGGCCGCCGCTGTCCGCGCACCATTCGACCAGCCAGCGGTTGTATGCCCGCGTCATCGCCTGCGCATACTCGGCGTTCTCGCATTCGGTTTCCCAGCTCAGCCCCAGGCTTGGATAGATGATCGCGGCATCCAGTCCCTCGAGGTCGAGCCGCTGAAGGCGCTCCTTCGCATCCATTGCCCCAAGCGGCACATCTTCGCCGTACTTGCGGCGCGGGTCGATCGATCCTTTTTCGCGCGTTACCGCGCCCATCGCGCCGATGCTGCTGAACGGCTGACCCCGGCGCGAGACCCTCGATGGCTTCCCTTCGATCTCGAAATATTGGTAACCGTCCTCATCCGTCTTTACGCGGATCGCCGTGGGCTTGTACTTCGCCTCGCAGTAATTCTCCCAGCAATCCGCGGCCTCCAGGATATGGCCGTCGGCGTCGACCGCGCCGCGATACTTGAGCTTGTGGATTTGTTCTTCTGTGTGCGCCATCGGATGCCTCGATTCGAATTTGGATTCGTAACCCGGCCTGCGATCCGAAGTAGTTCAAGGCGGCCTGTGCCGTCAAGCGGGTCGCGCAGCAGCCAGTGAGTGTGCAACACGTTCGCGATGGCAATGGAACCGATGCTTGCTAGGATAGGCGCGCGGAGGAAGTTATGACCTGGCTCGAAGAATTGGAGGAAATTCGCCGGCGCACTGAAATCGCCAAGCAGATGGGCGGTGCGGAGAATATCAAGCGCCAGCACGACGGCGGCAAGCTCACCGTGCGCGAGCGCATCGATCGCCTGCTCGACAAGGATTCCTTCCACGAGTACGGCGCGCTCGCCGGCTCGACCAAATACGACGAAGAAGGCCGCCTGCTCGAGTTCCGCCCGTCGAACTTCGTGCTCGGCACCGGCCGTATCAACGGGCGCCGCGTGGTGGTCGGCGGCGACGACTTTACCGTGCGCGGCGGCGCGGCCGACGCCGCGATTCACAGCAAGCAGGTGTGGGGCGAAATGCTCGCGGAGGAGCATCGGATGCCGATGGTACGGCTGGTCGACGGCTCGGGCGGCGGCGGCAGCGTGCGCACGTTCGAAACCGTCAAGGCGACCTACGTTACCGCGATGCCGGGGTTCGACGTCGTCGTCAGGTTGATGGGCGAGGTGCCGGTGGTGGCGGGATGCATGGGCTCGGTCGCCGGACTCGGCGCAGCGCGCGTGGCCGCCTCGCATTTCGCCGTGATGGTGCGGGGGTCGAGCCAGCTTTTCGTCGCGGGACCGCCGTTGGTTAAGTTCGGCGTCGGTGAGGACCTGACCAAGGAGGAACTCGGCGGCTCGCACATCCATGCGTACGTCAGCGGCGCGATCGATAACGAAGCCGAGAGCGAGGACGACGCCTTCACGCAAATTCGCCGCTTCCTGTCATACCTGCCGCAGAACGTATGGCAGGTGCCGCCGCGCACCGAGCCCGAGGACGATCCGAATCGCCGCGAGGAGGAGTTGCTCGACCTGATTCCGCGCAATCGCCGCGCCGGTTACGACGCGCGCCGGATGATCGAGCTGATTCTCGACCGCGATTCCTTCTTCGAAATCACCCCGTACTTCGGCGGATCGCTGATTACCGGCTTCGCGCGCCTCGACGGTTACCCGGTCGGCGTGATGGCGAACGACCCGTACGTGATCGGCGGTTCGTTCGACGCCGCGGCCTCCGACAAGTTGTGCAAGTTCGTCGACACCTGCGACACGTTTCATCTGCCGGTGGTCAACTTCGTCGATCAGCCCGGCTTCCTCATCGGCCGCGAGGCCGAGGTGACGGGGACGATTCGGCACGGCGTGCGCGCGCTCTACGCGGTCTTCCAGACCGAGACGCCGTGGGTCGCGATCATGGTGCGGCGGGCCTTCGGCGTGGCCGGCGCGGGCCATGGCAAGACCACCGGCCTCAACTTCCGCTACGCATGGCCCTCGGCGGACTGGGGCTCGCTGCCGCTGGAGGGTGGAATCGAGGCGGCCTACAAGCGTGATCTGGCGGCGGCGGCCGATCCTGAGAAGCTGCGCGCCGAGCTCGAGGCGCGCTTCAACAAGATTCGATCGCCGCTGCGCACGGCCGAGATGTTCGGCATCGAGGAGATTATCGATCCGCGCGAGACCCGTCCGCTGCTGGTCGAATGGGTGCGGCAGGCGTATGAGATCGTGCCGACGCAGCTTGGGCCGCGCACGCGCATGATGCGCCCATAGGGAAGAAAGGAACCTCATCGAATGGAGCTACGCAGCCCCGGAGTGGGCAGAGTGTTGAGGCTGGGGGTCGAAGTCGGCGCGCAGGTCGAACGCGGCGAGGAGCTGATGGTGATCGAATCGATGAAGGTCGAAATCCCGATCAAGGCCGCAATCGCCGGGCGCGTGAAGGAGATTCACGTCAAGGCCGGCGACCACGTGCAGCGCAATCGAATCCTCGCGAAGATCGAATAGCGCAGGGCTATCTGTCGCCGCTCGCGCGCAATCCGTCGAGCTTCACGACGAACGGACGCTCGCGCATCGTGGCCAGATCCCACGCGCTGCGATCGATTTTCAGGACGTTGAGTCCGTATACGTGAAGCGCCACCAATGCTTCGCGGCGCGGATTCGAAATCTTGTGAATCGCGTCGGGGCCGAGCGTCAGAACGTCGCGCTCCTGCAGGCTCCGCCCACCCGCCGCCTCAATCGCGCGCGTGTCCGGGACCAGCCGATAGAAGGTGTTATCCTCCTGGCCGTTGTAGACGCCGATAACCGCCCACGTGCGATGGTCATGCGGGGGCGACGCGATTCCGCACGCGACCGCGGTATGCAGGACCATCAGGCCGGGTTCATCATGCAGGACCTGCATGCGGCCAACGTCCGCAACCAGCGGCTTCTCCGCGACCGCGTGGCGCACCGCCTCCTGCACCGCGCTCAATTCACCGGACTTGCGCGCCTCGTGCAGTTCGCGAATCAGATCGTCAATCGTGTACATCGCAGTTTCTCCTATTGCTGACCCCAGCGTTCAAAGAAGGTGACGTCGGCGGCGGCTTTGCGCGCGGGACGGCCCCAGCGGCCCTTCGGGTAGCCCATCGGCACGAGTATCTCGTTCGCGTAAGTTGGCGGGACACCCAGCAACGCGTCAACTTCGTCGCCGAACAAGTGATGGAGGCCGGTTATCGACGTTCCCAGACCGTGGGCGCGCGCGGCGAGGCAGAGGTTCTGCACCGCGGGGTAGATCGAGCCGTGCATCGGCTGGCCCGCGCGGCGCCGGTCGGTGAAGCGTTTGACGCAGGGGAAAATCAGCACGGGCGCTTCGGCCAGATGATTCGCCAGGTAGGTCGCCGAGCGGAGGCTCTTGCCCTCGGGAGAATCGGGTTGCGCTTCCATCACGCGGCGCTTGGCCGGAGTGAGATAGTACGTATCCCACGCCCGTTTGTAGCGTTCGGCAACGAATTGTTTTGTCGAGGGTTCTGTGACGACCAGAAAGATCCATGGCTGGCGGTTGCTGTTCGACGGGCTCATCGTGGCCGCCTCGATCACCCGCATGATGGTCTCACGCGGCACGGGGTCGGGCTTCAGCCGGCGCATCGCGCGCGTCGTGTAAATCGCCTCGAAGAGGTCGAATTCAGGATGGCCGAACATGGCGTCAACCTAACACTTCGCGAGCGTGAAATCAGCGCGCGGCGCTGACGGACGGTGATTTGGAGGAGGCACATGGATTTGCACCGGCGAGGGGTCTATTGAAAATAACGGAACAATCGGCGTGCCTTGCAGGTTATCAGTTTACTGCTGGAATCCGCATGACGCCGGAGGCGAAGGCATATGCCCGAGACTCATGACCCGAGGTTCAAAGGACGGCGCGAGCAACCCCTGCCCATCCGCATCGTCCATTGGTGCAACGCCGTATTCCTTGTCCTGATGGCGGGTAGCGGCCTGCAGATCCTCACAGCCTATCCATCGCTCGGTCCGCGCGGTGCGCAATACCGGTGGTATCCGTTTCAGGACACGCCGCCGCCCGAATGGCTGCGCATCGGCGGATGGCTGGCCGGCGGACGCCATTGGCATTTCGCGATCGCGTGGTTTTTCGTCCTCAATGGCCTGGTCTACATGGCGTATTTTTTCATGAGCGGCGAATGGCGCCGGCGGATGTTCCGTCCGTGGCGCGATGCGCGCGGCGCAATCGCTCAGTTCATGTACTACACGAGAATTCGCAGCACGCCGCCGCCGGCGGATTTCTACAACGGCCTGCAGCGCCTCGCCTACAGCGCGGTAATCGTTTTCGGCCTCGTGATGGTGCTGTCGGGGCTCGCCATCTACAAGCCGGTGCAGATCCATTTTCTGACGGTCATCTTCGGCGGATACGACGGCGCGCGCGTCGTCCATCTGGCAGGGCTTTGCCTGTTCGCGATGTTCGTCGTGACGCATCTGGTGCTGGTCTCGATGCATCCGCGCGAGATCCTCAACATGATCATGGGAGGCCGCCGTGAGTAAGCTGATCACGCGGCGGAAATTCATCGCCGGCGCCGCGGCGGCGTCGCTGCTCGCGGGATGCGACGCGCATCCGATCAAGGGTTTGCTTGGCGCGATGAAGGACTGGAACGAGAAGTTCGAGGGCTTCATTTTCTCGCCCGGCCGGCTCGCCCCCGAATTGCCGCAATCGGATGAAACGCCCGAGGACGCGTTCCCGTCATACTTCATCTCGGACACGATGCCGCTGGTGCCGAACAACTGGACGCTCACGGTCGGCGGGCTGGTCGAGCGTCCGCTGGTGCTGACCATCGATCAGATTCGCAAGATGGCGCGCACCGACATGCGCGTGCGGCATCATTGCGTCGAGGGATGGTCGGCAGTCGCCTCATGGCATGGCGTGCGCGTGAGCGAAATCGCGAAGCTGGCCGGATTGAAGCCGGGCGTCAGCTACGTCGAGTTCCGTTCGTTCGACGATGGCTACTGGTCGTCGTGGGACCTCGGCAGCGC
>Ga0153915_10006383_pt1 | contig 11049 bp, 12 predicted proteins | sample Opewatmetagenome_2_FD_107003 | JGI IMG/M metagenome (GOLD analysis project Ga0153915, IMG submission 107003) | Freshwater wetland microbial communities from Ohio, USA - Open water 3 Core 3 Depth 3 metaG | ecosystem: Environmental > Aquatic > Freshwater > Wetlands | place: USA: Ohio, Lake Erie...
GGAAAATGTTCATAAAGGAATGCCTGCTTATGAGGAGGAATTATTTGGTCCCGCCGCATCATTAATTAAAGCCAATGATGAGACTGAAGCAATTAAAATTGCAAATGATTCTTCATTCGGTCTTGGCGCAGCAGTTTTTACTTCTGATATCAAAAAGGGAGAAAGATTAGCAAGAGAAGAACTGAATGCCGGGAATTGTTTTGTTAACAGTTTTGTAAAATCTGATCCGGTATTACCCTTTGGCGGAGTGAAAGATTCCGGCTATGGCAGAGAACTTTCATTCTTTGGAATTCATGAATTTGTAAATATCAAAACGGTGTACGTTAAGTAAGAGGAAAAGTGTATGTCGAATATCTAATCTGTTATGTACCTCTTTAGTTCTTATTGCTTTTATTGTCGTTGTACCTATTCAAACAATCAGTGTTTTGGAGAAGAAAATTTTAATGCTTTTTCAGTTCTCAATTCAACTTCATTCAAATCTTTGATCATTTATAACAAACTCCGCTCCTGAAAAAATCTTATAATGAGGATAACCAATGCGATAATTAGCAAAATGTGAATGAAACCGCCCATAGTATAGCCAGTTATAATTCCTATCAGCCATAATATCAGGAGTATAATAACAAGGGTCCATAGCATAAAATTTTCACCTCATTTATTAAATTTGTATTTATGTCTGTTACAATTATAAAATATCCTTAAGTATTCTCCCTGTTATAATTGTCACAGAAAAATTTTCAATGTGATTATTCCGGGAATCAAAAAAACAAAGCAGAATTGAATAATTATAAGCTGACAATTCAATACGATGGAACGGTTTATTCCGGCTGGCAGATACAGTCGGGTCAAAATACAATACAGCAGAAAATGTCGGATTCAATAGCAATCTTACTTAATGAAAAAGTGAATTTGATAGGGTCTGGCAGAACTGATTCAGGTGTGCACGCTCTGGGACAAATTGCAAATTTCAAAACAGAACAGTTTATCGGGAATGACAAGTTCCTATATTCACTAAACTCGATCCTGCCTCAGGATATATCTGTTTTGAAGATAGAACAAATAAACGAAGGTTTTCATTCACGATATGATGCGAAAAAAAGGATCTATATATACCTGATTACAAAACACAAATCACCTTTTTTAACTAAGTACGCTTATTTCTATCACTACCAGACTGATTGTACACTGCTTAACAGGCTGTCAGCTTCTGTTACCGGGAAAAAAGATTTCACTTCTTTTTCCAGGAAAAATTCCGATACACAGAATAAAATATGTGAAGTGTATGAAGCCTGCTGGAAAGAAACGAGGGACCTTGTAATTTTTTATATATCTGCCGATCGATTTCTGCATGGTATGGTAAGAACAATCGTAGGCACACTTCTGTATGCAGAAAAAAAGAATCTTGATGATAAGTATTTGGAAAATATCTTTTCAGGGAAAGATAGAACGCTGGCTGCCGAGGCAGCCCCGGCTAAAGGATTATTTCTTTTTAAAGTAAAATATTAAGTTACGTTGCCTTATTAATCATTTAAGGATATTCATGGATTTTCTTGCGTCTCTTCATCCAAAACTTGTTCACTTCCCTCTGGCATTTTTACTTATTTATGTTTTATTGGAAATATTAGGTGTATTGTCCGGAAAAGAATTTTTTCAGAAGTGTGCGTATTTATTTCTGTTTATTGGAATAATTACTGCAGTGGCTGCCGTCTTTACCGGCAACCAGGCTGCAGATTTAGCTGAAAAATTGAAGGTGGGAGGGACAGCAATCCCGTCCGGTTTAATTTCTGAACACGAAGATTATGCCACAGCGAGCCTTTGGTATTTTACGGCCTTACTGGTTCTCAGAACGTTCTATGTAATCAAAAAAAAGTTTAAGGGAATTATTCAATATGTTTTCATTTTACTTGCTCTAATCGGAGGTTATCTTATATATCAGACAGGGGACAGGGGCGGGAAATTAGTTTTTAATCATGGAGTCGGGACAGCAGTTAGGATTGATACAACAAGATAAACCGGAAACTGACCAATTGAACCTGTTTAGAATAATATCGGCAATTGTACTAACAAATGCCGCCGGGATAACATTAATATATTTCGGACTCGATACATATTTTATTTTTCTTGGCTTTAGATTTCATTTAAGTGCTGTGCTGCCGTTTTTATTCCTTCCATATGGCAAAAACTTTCATACGTTATTTGAAGCAATAAAGAAACCCGTATTTAAATTAAAATTTCTTCCTGTTCTCTGGTTAATAATTTCTCTGGCAGTGCTTTTAATACCTCTGTATCTGTTAAATAAAATCGAGCTGGGGGATCCGGATTATTTCTATGAGTTTGGGTTATCTTCAATATTTGATTTTCCACTTTATCTGATCTGGAATTTTCCGCAGTTGTGCCTGTTGTTTATGACCTTATTATTTATTTCCAGGATGAGCAGTCTGCATTATTTGAATGCTTTCATCGGTTGTACATTATTATTCCTATATGAATTTATTCCTCTTAATATTGAAATAAGTATTCCTGAAATAATCACTTTAATTTCAATTTCGCTTACTGCCTGTTTCTTTGTTACCCGGCTTCAAAATATTTACTGGTTTGCCATAGTAATTTTTAGTTCAGTATGGAGTATTGTTCTTCTTTTTGGAAGCCGGTCAGCGTCAATCATAAATATTTTCTTCGCAAGGGAATATGACAGCTGGGAAGGATTTTTTAAGACTCCTAAAACCATAGTTATTTATATTATCCCGGCATTTTTCTTAATTTTATTTGTTATTGTATTTTTATACGCAATTTTGAATAGAAAATCGGGTGATGAAGGGAACAGTCCTGTTAATTAATTTCTATTTCTGTAAATTTCCGGTGTATATTTGGTGGAGTAGTTCACTGAAATTAACTTAAAAATTATCATCGCATGAAAATATTTTTACTTTCATTACTCTGTTTTTTTCAGAGTTTACCATTACTTGCACAACAGGCTTCAGACTATTTCCCTGCACAAACAGGGTATAAATGGAATTATAAGGTTATACCTCTTGATTCTGCTAATAATGAAATTGATTCCTTAACCTACTCCCGGGCTGATTCATTTGCCGTTAATACTGATTTTATGGGTATGAATGCTGATCTTGTTTTATCAAAAAATGGTCCGCAGGGTGTGATTAATTATTTACCGTATACCGACAGCACTTTTTTTTCTTTTCAGAATTCGAATGCTTACCAGTACTTCAGAGTTTCAAATCTCGGTAATCTTATCACGGTTCTGGATTCAATTGGACTCGATTCAACCGTGCTTGGAATAATTCAATCATTTGAAGATTGGTATTCTGTTTTCAGGTTTTCTCAATCAGTCGGCGATGGATATACAATTTTTACAAAGGATACTACAATATCATTCAACGGCAGTAATTTACCGCTCCGGTTTGAAATGCTTGGAAAGAGACTTGCTGATGAAACCGTACAGACTGAAGCAGGAACATTTGTTTGTAAGAAATTCATTGTGTCATATGTGGTTAGTTATATCCTTTTTCCGCCGATTACTATAGAACTTGTAAGACTGGAGACTACTAAATGGTTCTCAACTGGTGTATGGCTGGTACAGGAGTATACCCCCTCCAAAACTATAGATTTATCGTACATAGGTTTCGGTACTTTTAATGTCCTGGGTTCAAAAACTGAATTAGTTTCTTCAATAACAGATGTTAAATATGCAGAATCTGTTCCTTCTTCATTTGAACTATCTCAGAATTACCCTAATCCGTTTAATCCATCGACTACGATTATTTTCTCGATTCCTGAAGCTGGTAATGTCTCTTTGAAAGTCTACGATATAATAGGTAGAGAAGTTTCTACATTGATAAATGAACAGAAAAGTGCAGGAAGTTATTCGATGGCTTTTAACCCGGAAAATATTTCAAGCGGAGTTTATTTTTACATCCTTAAATTTAAAGGAATGCAGATAAGTCATAAAATGCTTTATCTCAAATAATAATTCATTTTTATTTCATAAATGATAAAATTACCTTATAAGGGGTATATCAAATATGCATGACTTTTTTCGTTACGAAAGATTATTAGCGGCAGAGACTGTTTCACTCCCCGAAAGAGAGGTTATCGAAGAAAAATATAAATGGGATCTTACGCATATTTATAAGACGACTGATGACTGGGAAATTGATTTTGAATGGATTAACAACAACCTCGACGGCTATAAAAAATTTATAGGAACCCTTGGTAAAAGTCCCGATCAGCTTCTGAAGTGTCTGAAGTTTGATGATGAAATCGGGATCAAATTGGAGCGGCTTTTTTTATATGCAATGCTTGCGAAAGACAGCGATCTCAGAGTTGGTAAATTTCAAGCTTTGGATGAAAGGATTAAATCCCTCTATTCAAAAGTTTCTACCGTCAGCTCATTTATTAAACCCGAACTGCTGCAGATTCCGGATGCAAAGTTAATGCAATTGATTGAATCAAATGATGGGTTAAAAGTTTATAAGCATTCTATTGAAGATTTACTCAGGAAAAAAACTCATACTCTCTCCAAAGAAGAAGAAGAAATACTCGCACTTGCAGGTGATCTTACACCAACCTCATATAATGTCTTTTCAATTTTTACCAACGCTGACATGAAGTTCCCCATGATCTCTGATGAAATAGGGAGGGAAGTACAATTATCTCATGGTCGATATTATGCGACCATGTATTCACCTAACAGAGAATACAGACAGCGGGCTTTTAAATCGTACTTTATACCCTTTATGGATTTTTCAAATACACTGTCTGTTTTATTTACGGGCAGCCTTAAGTCAAATATATTTAATGCAAGGGCAAGAAAATATAATTCTGCAAGGGAGGCTGCTCTCGATAGGAATAATATACCGGTCTCTGTTTATGATAATCTTATAAAGACGGTGAGTGAGAACTTAACCCCAATGTACCGGTGGGCTGCATTAAAACAGAAAGTTCTTAAAATATCTGAACTTCATCCATACGATGTGTATGTTACTTTGTTTCCGGTTAACTATGAAAAAAAATATTCTTACGAGGAAGCTAAAAAAATTGTTTATGATGCATTAAAACCTTTAGGAGAAAATTATTTAAAGTCACTAGAGACTGCATTCAACAATCGATGGATCGATGTTTATGAAACCCGGGCAAAAAAGAGCGGAGCTTATTCTTCAGGTACTACATATGGAGTCCATCCTTATGTGCTGCTCAATTGGACAGATCTCCTGAATGATGTGTTTACACTGAGTCACGAGATGGGACATAATATGCATTCCTTTTATACCGGTAAAACACAGCCATATATTTATTCCAATTACACTATTTTTCTTGCAGAAGTTGCTTCAACATTTAATGAATCCCTTCTACTGGAACATTTTATCAGCCAGGCAGAGACGGCTAATGAGAAATTATATTTTATCGAAAAATATTTAAATAATGTCACCTCTACTTTTTACCGACAGACGATGTTTGCAGAGTTTGAAATGATGGTCTATGAAAAAACTGAAAACGGTATGGCTTTAACTGCAGAAGACTTGTGTAAATTATACAAGGAAATTTATAAGAAATACTGGGGACCCCAAATGGTTATTGATAAAGAAGAAGATTATACCTGGGCGAGAGTACCGCATTTTTATTATAATTTTTATGTTTATCAGTACGCAACAGGTTTTGCGGCTTCTGAGGTTCTATCTCAAAAGGTAATTAAAGAAGGACAGCCTGCCGTTGAGAGATATCTTAATTTTTTGAAAGCAGGGAGTTCCGATTATTCCATAAATATTCTTGCTAAAGCAGGTGTGGATATGAATTCATCTGAACCGGTATCTGCTGTAAGTCGGAAAATGAATTTGCTGCTGGATGAGATGGAAAAATTAATTAATACTTAGTTTACGCTAAAAAAATGAAGTTTATCGGAACATTCCGGGTTCATTCAAGATTTAACATTTCGCTTCTAACAAGAACACATTTCCCAGGCATAGCCAACCGATTCAATAAATTTAACCGGACACAATTAAATGAAAATTTATAACAAAAAAGAACTGAATGAATTTCATCAGTCACTAACTTATGATGATATAAGTCTGATACCGACAACAGTTTCAAGAGTCAAATCAAGAACAGAACCTTCAACACAATGCGTATTTTTAGGTGAAGAGCTTAACCTTCCGGCGTTATCAAGTCCGATGGAAACGGTCACCGGTGTTGAAATGGCTAAAGAGTTAGCCAGGCTTGGCTGCCTGGGAATTATAAACAGATTTGATTCTTCGCTTGAATCAGTTTTGCAGGATCAAAAAAACGGAGTAAATCTTAAAGCTGTATCCGTGGCTCTTAGTACTCCTATGGAAATCCTTGAAAAACTCAGTGAAAAGAATTTTATAATATGTATTGATACCGCAAACGCAAATAATAAAACTGTCCTTTGCCGTGCCGAAGAAATCAAAAAGAGATTTAATGTCAGAATTATTCTTGGAAATATAGCTCACGGTGCATCTCTTGAACAGTTGGAGTCTGCCGGCGCAGATGCTGTGCGGGTTGGAATAGGGAGTGGAAGTGTTTGTACTACATCAATCCAGACAGGAATCGGAATCGGACAGGTTTCTTCTTTATTAAGCGTCTTGTTTTCACGTCACGATAAGAAATTGAAAATAAAAGTAATTGCTGACGGTGGAATTAAAAGTTCCGGGGATATCACAAAAGCTATCGCACTCGGAGCTGATGCCGTAATGCTTGGAAGGATGCTTGCGGGTACAAAAGAAACCCCGGGAGAAGTAATTAAATATAACGGACAGCTCTGGAAAAAATACCGCGGTTCTGCCTCCTTCGGTGTTAAGATGAGAAATGAATTCATAGAAGGGGAGGAAACGATGGTTCCATATAAAGGAGTAGTTAAAAATGTTATCGATAATATTTCAGACGGGCTGAGAAGTTCGATGAGCTATATGGACTGTTTTTCGCTGGAGGACCTCAGAAAAATTGAAACTTTTGCAATATTAAGTAACAGCTCGTATCTGGAACGATTACCCAGAATTTAAATACAATTATCCGACATTTTTATTTTACAGCAGCATATCAGGGTTATAGTCCGATTTATAAATTGGACATAAATATAGATGACATTTCACAGTTAACAGATAACGCGGCAGTGGCAGGTTTTGAAGTTTCACCTGACCAGAAAAATATATACTATTTTTCAAGTTCAGTTGGAAAACCCGACGAGTTGTATAGTCTGAATATCAGTGCAAAAAACGATAATCCTATTACTTCATTTAATAAAGATTTTCTTGAGAAGGTCGATGTACTTCCTGCTGAAAAGATCTGGTTACCGGGGCTGACGGAATTAAGGTTGAAGTATTCATTGTAAAGCCGCATAATTTTGATCCGGATAGAAAATATCCGCTTATACTTAATGTGCATGGCGGACCGCAGGGACAATGGGAGGATTCTTTCAGGGGCGATTGGCAGATATATCCCGGCTCCGGATATGTTGTTGCATTTCCCAATCCTCACGGCTCGACAGGTTATGGTTCAAAATATACTGAAGAAATCAGCGGTGATTATGGAGGAAAAGTTTTTCAGGATCTTATGAAGGTAATAGATTTACTTGAGACACTCTCATACATCGATACCAGCAGGGTAGGAGCAATGGGGTGTTCATTCGGCGGATATATGATGACGCTGCGGTCTCTTGGTATTGATTCCAGTTTAATAATATTCAAAAATGACGGGCAAAGGCCTGATGTTGTGAAATCGATGCCGTTATATTATAATGCTCACCTCGAATAGTTTCACAAGTACCTGGGGGGAGATCCTGCTCCTTATTATTCTAATAAGCTGATAAAAAATATCGCATTTGAACAGAATTCTCTGGAATAAGAATTAGATTAAAGAGGGAGAGTGGTAGTGATTTTATCGTCTCACCTGAAATATTTCCGGAGCTTACTCCTTAGTCCTTTATCCTTGAATATTCAAGTCCCTTGATGATTCTGTTCCGCCCCGGATTGTAGATATAAAATCGTGAGTTTATTCCCTTTATTTTATTTACCTCCCTTTTATCTACCAGTTCATTCGTTAAATCATTAATAATGATAAACCTTTTACTGAATTTATTATTATCCGGTTTAACTTTTGATAAATTCGGAGCCGGTTGTTCATAGATAATTGAAACATTATCTTGTATATTCTTATCCTGATAGTGTAAGCTTACAGTGTTATTTTTCACCTTAAACAACAGGTAGGATAATACTAATAATACTATCAGACCCAGGCTGAAGATAAAGACTGTTGATTCTATGATCTGAATTAATTCCATATTTAGACACACAAAAGAAAAGTTTAATGTAAAAATGTCAAGTTTTATACCATTCGCAAATTAAAAAATTAATTTATATTTGCAACTCTTTTTTAGACATAAACGAGATTTCATATCATTATGAGATGAAATTATCATTTTTAAAAGTGCAGGATGAATGTGTTTCAAAATACCCGGGAAAGGTGAAAATTGATTTTAGTCTTCCCCTTTAATAATTTAACTTATTAAATAACAATGAGTTATAATATTTCTTAGAGTTAATAGAGGGAGAAAATATGACAAAAGCAGATATAGTTGATAAGGTAGCGACGGGTACTGGTCTGACTAAACTTGAAACTGAAGCGATAATTGAAGGATTCTTCCGGACCGTGATTGATGCATTAAAGCAAGGAAAAAATATAGAAATAAGAGGTTTTGGAAGTTATAAGATTAAAAAGAAAAGAGAACGACAGGCCCGTAATCCTAAAACGGGAGAACAGGTTTTTGTACCTGAACATTACGTCCCGACATTTAAGTTCTCCAAGGATTTTAAGGAGATGGTAAATAGCGGGATGAAAAAGACGGAAGGTTAATTATTTAATGGTTAAATATTGTCCTTCGTGCGGAACCAGTTTTGAGCAAGAGTTTAATTATTGTCCTTCATGTGGTTTTGATTTAAGAAATATTGTTGGAACAGAAACAGGAGAAAAGAAGGATCAGGAACCATCTGTTAACCGGGTAGTCGTCTGTGATAATTGTGGAGAGGAAAATGATGCAGGAAATAATATCTGCTCTTATTGCGGCGCTCCGCTTAAGGGGGCAAAAATTGAAAGGGTTTCCCGCTCAGGAAAATTAAATGAAGAGAAAAGACCGGCCGTAAAAAAAATCAAAGCATCCGTGAAAAGCCAGACGGGAATGAAAATTAGTTCCTCAAAACCACCCCAAACCGGCAAACCGAAAGAGCTCAATCAAAAAAAATTATTACTGATTTTAGCCGGCATTGTAGTTGTTGTTTTTATTATTCTTTACTCTTCCGGAATATTGAACTCAACCGAACCGGACCAGGTTACGCAGAACCAGGTATCAAACCAATCTTCTGGAGTTGATCTTAATAATGTCCAGAGAATAAATGAATTGGAAGAGAAAGTAAAAGACAATCCCAAAGATACAGATGCGCTGCTTGAACTCGCGCACTTAAGAAATGATTCTGGTATGTATGATAAAGCAATCGTTGATTACCAGAAATATCTTGAAAAGGTCCCTAAAGATCCCGACGCCAGAATTGATATGGGGGTATGCTACTATAATCTTAAGAATTATGACGAAGCCATTAAGCAGATGGAATTAGCTGTTAAATATTCTCCCAGGCATCAGATTGGGTATTTGAACTTAGGAATTGTTAATTTAGCAGCTGGAAATATTGAAAAATCCCGGGAATGGCTTCAGAAAGCCGTTCAGCTTGATCCCAATACCGAGATGGGTAAAAGAGCCCAGGAATTATTAGATTCACATACTAAATAAAGCAGGAGAAAAGAATGCCTTGTGGAAGAAAGCGTAAACGTCATAAAATGTCTACGCACAAGCGGAAAAAAAGACTGAGAAAGAATCGTCATAAAAAGAAATTAAGATAGTCACTCAGTAAAATCTTGTATGATTAAATGGTAAATGATTATTTTGCATTTGCCATTTTTAATTTTTAAAAGCCAACTTAGCTCAGATGGTAGAGCAACGCATTCGTAATGCGTCGGTCGCCGGTTCGACTCCGGCAGTTGGCTCGTAGATTCCTTCTGATAGTTATCTGATCCCTTAAAATAAAACCTCTGCGAAAAGCAGAGGTTTTAATGAACCCTCGACATAATTTCTATTTCCCGGTGGAAAATATAAAAAGTTTAATGTTTCAGCGCATCCGTATAATTACGGATATCATTTTTGACAGATGTAGTTGAAATATTAATTGTCAGGATATGGTTTTTCTATCAGATGTCAAATAATTTTTAAGTTAGTCCATTGTAAGAACAAGGGCTCCTTCAACTTTACCTTCCCGAAGTATGTCCAACGCCTCATTTGCTTTATTTAGCGGAAGCCTGGTGATTTCTGCTTTAACGGGTACTTCAGGAGCAATTTTCAATAATTCTTCGCCGTCTGCTCTCGTGAGGTTGGCAACAGAACGGATTACCCTCTCCTCCCATAGAATATTATATGGAAATGAAGGAATATCGCTCATATGAATTCCTCCGCTAACTATGACGGCGCCTTTGTCTGATTCCCTTAATGCCGCTGGAATGAGTGAACCCACAGGTGCAAAAATCAATGCTGCATTGAGTTTTTCAGGAGGGGATTGGGAGGAGTCGCCTGCCCAGACAGCTCCAAGCTTACGCGCAAATTCCTGTGCTTTAATGTCTCCCGGTCTTGTAAATGCATATACCTTTTTACCCTGGTGCACGGCTATCTGAGCAATGATATGAGCAGCAGCCCCGAATCCATATATACCAAGATGTTCATTAATATTACCTGCCATTTTGTATGCCCTGTAACCGATCAATCCTGCACAAAGCAATGGTGCTGCTTCAGCCGCATCCTTATATTTTCCCGGAATCTTAAAACAATAATCCTGATACGCTGCAGTAAATTCCGCATAACCTCCGTCAATTGTATAACCGGTAAACAGTGCATTTTCACAAAGATTTTCCTGTCCCCTTAAACAATATCTGCAATGACCACAGGTGTACCCAAGCCAGGGGACGCCCACCCTGTCGTTA
>Ga0153915_10006384_pt1 | contig 11049 bp, 6 predicted proteins | sample Opewatmetagenome_2_FD_107003 | JGI IMG/M metagenome (GOLD analysis project Ga0153915, IMG submission 107003) | Freshwater wetland microbial communities from Ohio, USA - Open water 3 Core 3 Depth 3 metaG | ecosystem: Environmental > Aquatic > Freshwater > Wetlands | place: USA: Ohio, Lake Erie...
TGAAAGTATTCCGGCAACATATTCATCCGCTGAATACTTTTTCCTTCTCCTTATGCCGGAGCTTTTCAAAACTTCGGGATTAATGCTTGGAGGTTGTTGAATTCCCTTCCGGACTGAAAGCCTCGAGCTGAATTTCTTTTTTTCTTCCATTCAGAAAAATACTGATGTAAAAATAACAAAAGGGTGCCAGATAGATTACCGGCACCCCTTAAATAATAATGGATTTTGCTCAGCCGTTACTTTTGCGCACTGGTTGCTGGTTCAACATTTGCGTTCAGCATCAGCACTACTTCAGAATTCTTTGGATCATTTGTATATACATATATGACCTTGGTCTGCGGTCCTTTATAATTACCTGAATTGAATGTGGCTTTAATAGAACCTGATTCACCCTGTTTTATCCCTTTGCCTTTTTCACCCTGCTGAACTGCAGTGCAGCCACAGGTTGATTTTACATATCTGATTATCAGATCATTTTTCCCTTCATTGGTGAACTTAAATTCAACATCCCTGGCAGTGTTCCCGGGAATCTTTCCAAGATCAACGGTAGTGTTGGCAAGCTTAAAGACTGGTGCATTTGCAAGATCTTCCTTTGAAAGTGATGAGAAATCCTCAATTAGATTTGCAGATATATAATAAAAAACATTTTGCTGGACGGCTCCGTTAAGTTTTACTTTTACCATGTTGGTTGCGTTGCCCCATACCTCCGGATTTTTGGTAGCGTTGTAGACACCTTCAACAATTCCTTCCTGACCAGGTTTTAGTGTTTCCGGATTGACTTTCAGGCTAAGGAACGGAGGGACTTCGTCAAATTCAACCTTCACAGGTGCTTTGGAGGTGTTTATAATCTGCATCCTGGCTAACTTCATCTCACTTTTCTTAACATTGGTAAATGCGAGGTGATTGCTTTGAAATCTTACCGCCCCGACCTGGAAAATAAATAATTCTTCCACTGTTTTTTCCCTGGGGATAACCTCACCTTTAATTTTCAGCACCACTATTTCAGGTTTTGAATTCGTATAGACCGAAAGGGTTTTTTCAAACGACCCCGGACGATCTTTCGGGTCATAAATTGCTGTGATTGTTCCTTTCCCTCCTGCCGGTATAGGTTGTTTTGTCCATTCAGGTGTTGTGCAACCACATGACGCCACAATATTCTGTATCACCAGCGGAGAATTTCCAGAGTTAGTAACGATAAAGTCGAAGGTTTGTTTGCCTGCTTCTTCTTTGAATTTGCCAAAGTCGTGTACCGATGAGGAAATTTTCATCGAAGGCTGTGCTATCAGCGAAGTGCAGACAAAAATCGTCGAAAAAAGGAGAAATAATCTTTTCATTGTATCATCAATTAAACTATTAATAATCTATTAATTGTTACAAACATACTTACAGTAGTCAAATGCCCGGTTTTTAATAATAACTCAACCGGAGCTGATATGGTTGCATGACAGAAGACAAAAATCATACCGGAAAACCGCGTTAATCATTTACCGCACAAAAATAATAAAGTTTAACCTTTTTAGTTATTTTAAAACATAATATCATTAGTTTTGTTTTCCGGAAAAGCCGTTTGGAATAGTATTTGTGAAACGGATATCCGGTAAACTCATCCAAGATACAGAGGAAGAGAATGATCAAGAGACTGATAATCATTATTATAGCCTGTGTTTTATTTTTAAATGCAAGTGGCCAGTTTTATAATGGTCATCAGATGACTTTTGGTAAAAACAAAGTTCAGTACTTTGATTACTACTGGTCATATTACCGTTTTGAAGATTTCGATTGCTATTTTAATGAGTATGGTCGTGACCTGGCCCAGTTTACAGCTGATTATGCGATGAAAAAACTGGCAGAGATCGAAGACTTTTTTGACTATTCACTCGAAAAGAGGCTGATCTTCATCATTTATAATAAAAATGCAGAATTCAAGCAATCAAATATCGGTCTTGTCACCTTTGAAGAAGAAACTTATAATACAGGAGGCTTCAGCAGGATAATAAAGAACAAGGTAATGCTCTATTATGAGGGAGATCATGTGGCGTTTGAAAAACAGATTGCCTCGTCAATTACTGAAGTTGTAGTCAATGAAATGCTCTACAATGCTGATATCAGGGACAGGATATCGAGTTCATCTACTATCTATATGCCGGAATGGTACATAAAGGGACTGATAAATTATGTCGGGTATGGCTGGGATTTTGATGTGGAAAACAGGGTTAAGGATGGATTCAGATCCGGAAAATATAAAAACATAAATCATCTTGAATATGAGGAAGCGAGGTACGCAGGTCAGTCTTTCTGGAGGTTTATCGGTAAGAAATACGGGGATGCCCTGATACCAAATATTATTTATCTGACCAAGGTTTACAAAAATGTCAGCGACGGATTTCTTTATGTGATGGGTAAGGAACTCAAAGAGCTCCTCAGGGAATGGAAGGCATATTATATGGAAGAATATGCCAGTGATAAAAATCAACCGGTTATTGATGAAAATACAATCAGTAAATCAAAGAAAGAACAGTTGTTCCAACAGGTACGGGTAAGTCCTGATGGTCAATATATTGCATATGTGACGAATGACTGGGGAAGAAAGAAGATAAAACTTTACAACCAGACTACCGGCAAACTGAAAACCATATTCAGGATTGAACCTAAATATGAACAGGTCACAGATAATACATATCCTGCTATCGCATGGCATCCAAGCGGGAGAATCCTCACTTATATTAATGATGAGAAAGCCAGCCTCGTGATGTATTTTTACAGGGTCAATGAGAGATCGACTGAAAAAAGGAATCTGCTCTATTTTGATAAAGTCCTTGATTTTTCCTATTCACCTGAAGGCAATCGCCTGATTTTCTCAGCTGTTAAAGATGGAATCACCGATCTCTATATCCATACTATAGCATCAGGAACAAACGAACAGATAACCAGAGATATAGCTGATGATCTGAATCCCTCGTTCCTGAAAAGCTCCCCCGATGAGATTATTTTCTCGTCAAACAGGCTAACGGATACGCTGACCAATACAGGAGACCCGTATGAGAGGGTTGGATTGACGTTTGACCTTTTTACATACAACATTCAGAAAAACAACAATATACTGACCAGACTTTCGGATGGGAAATATATTGACAGGTTTTCTCCATCCGGCATACCCGGCAACAGGTTATCGTATCTCAGCAATGCCAGTGGTGTGTTTAACAGGTATACAGCTGACATTGACAGCACTATCAGCTTTATTGACACCACCACACATTACAGGTATCTGATAAAATCTGCTCCTGCATCAAATTATGACAGGAACATTCTTGATCAGTCGGTTGCTGAAGGATCGAATGCATTGGGAGAGGTTATCTTCAGTAAAGGGAAGTATCTTGTGAGAAAAGGCACTCTCGGGACTCCCGGGACGATTCCGGAAAATGAAATAATCACAACCCAGTTCCGCAAAGAGAGAGACCAGATCCTTCATAAAGCTGACAGCATTGAGCAGCTGAGACAGTGGCTTATTTCCGAATACAAAAGCATAAAGGATACACTGACAAAACCACTTTATGAATATTATGTTAAGGATGAACCCATTGATATAAATCATTACATTTTTGAAAAGGAAAAACAAAACTACTACGATCAGCTGTGGCGGAAGAATTATATGAATATTGATCTTGATACCGGGAAACTCGAACTGCCGCTGATCAGAATCTATGAAACATCGTTCTATAATAATTATATCGCTAATCAGATTGATTTTACTTTTCTTAATAATTCGTACCAGGTCTACAGCGGTGGTGCACCTTATTTCAACCCCGGAATGAATGTCCTTTCAAAATTCGGTACGATCGATCTGTTTGAAAATTACAGGATCACGGGAGGATTCAGGTTCTCATTCAATTTTGACAGTAATGAATATCTTGTCAGTGTTGAAAATCTGAAGGGTAAATTCGATAAACAATTAATTTTCTACAGACAGGCTTACTTCAGCAGCGCTGGAGATACCCTCTTTAAAACCCATACAAATAATGTATACCTGTCTTTTTCCAGACCTTTTTCTCCTGTGCTGGCGCTTAAAGGGACAATCTCCTACAGGTATGACAGGCATGTTTACCTGGCTACTGAACCGGCTACCTTAAATGCCAGGGACCTCTCGAATCACTGGGCAAGTCTTAAAGCTGAAGTGATATATGACAACACACGCAAAAGGAGCACAAACATTTATTTTGGCACCAGGTTTAAGATTTTCGGAGAGTACTATAAAGAACTGACTTACAGAAAGTCCGATATGATAGTTATTGGCGCCGATTTCAGACACTATACACGGATTCACAGGGAACTTATCTGGGCCAACCGCTTTGCTGCAAGCACTTCATACGGTCCGACGAAGCTTGTTTATTACCTCGGGGGTGTTGACAACTGGATGGGATATCTCTTCAATAAATATCCAATGTTTGACAACACAATTCCTGTTAATCCCGATGTACATTATGGGTTCCAGGCACTTGCGACTAATCTCCGGGGGTTCAGTCAGAACATTAGAAATGGCAATAGCTTTGTCCTTATTAACAGTGAAATAAGATGGCCGTTTATAAGATATTTTGCAGGTCATCCCCTGCGATCAAATTTCCTGAACAGCTTGCAGGTAGTTGGGTTCGGCGATATAGGCACGGCATGGTCCGGGAAGAATCCATGGGCAGGTAAGAATGCTTATGATAATGAAATTATTGTAAATGGACCCGTCAAGGTGACACTCGATTCTAACCGGGAGCCAATCGTTGCAGGTTTCGGAGCAGGAGCAAGAGCTCAGTTATTTGGATATTTTGTAAGGGCTGACTGGGCCTGGGGTATTGAGAATAATTATATTTTACCCAGGATATTCTACCTTTCATTCAGCCTTGATTTTTAAAACCATACGGTTACAAAATCCTTAACCCCGGAAAGGCACACAATTTGTATGTCCAACTGGGGATTTTTTTTATTAATAATTTTGGATAATTTTGTGCGATCAAAGTAATTCATTAAATTAAAATCATAGAAATGGCTTACAAAATTAGTGAAGACTGTACTGCTTGCGGAACATGTATCGATGAATGTCCGGTTGAGGCAATATCTGAAGGTGACATCTATAAGATTAATCCGGATGTCTGTACCGATTGTGGTGCATGCGCAGATGTTTGCCCTGTAGAGGCTATTCATCCTGCATAGTTCATTATTACAAAGGATTATGCAATGGAGCTGCTGGATTCAGCAGCTCTTTTGTTTTTACCTGGGATTGTATTTCGATTGTTCCAGCAATCCCTGAAAATCTGTGTTTTTCATCAGACTCCCAAGATTAATGGCTGGATTCTTAAGCATGTACGATTCTACTATTCTGAAACCGAGCCATACAGCAGCTTTTCCCGGGGATTCATTCGTAAAATAGCTGGTAAATGGAGCCTCTCCTGTAAGCTTCCTGATGACAAACTGATCAGAGCTGAAAATAAGATCATGCTCAATAAGATATTGCCACATCCGGAATTCATTGTTCCTGCAGAACTTCATCTGACCGGATGTGAACCCGAACAGGATTGTATCATTTATATCCGGAAGCATACACTTCTCAAAATATTTCAGCTTCCCCTCATGTATTATCCTTGAAAGGACATTATCTGACGGATAACCCATTGAGTCAAAATCCCAGTCGGAAACACCCCATGCATACATGCAGTCGGGTACGATGTTCCATGGATTCATTCTCGCAGCAAGATATTTGTAAATTTCGAGTCTTGGATAATATTCACAATCTGTTCCAAGATATCTGTCAAGCCCGATGGCCAGCACAGAGTCTCCCGTAATTATACTTCTGTTAAATCCTGTGATGCAGGTGTAGACTACCGGGATAGTCTTTCCTGGAAAATACCAGATATAGTGCCTGAACGCATTCTCAAGTCTCTCTTCAATCATCCTGACATCAGGATAAAGTTTCATGGCAAGTGAGAAAACTTCGTTATTCAGTTTGTCAGTACAGAAGCTTCCCAGAAGTTCACCGAACGCCGGATCATCTATGCTGCCGGTGTTTATTACAAAACTGAACAACTGAAGGAAGGTACCATACTTTTCTTTCAATGAAGGAATTGCAGTAATTATTTCATCAGGATTAAGACTGAACAGATCTTTTTCAAGACGTTTTATTTCAATATCCGCACTGATGGATGAAACATTGACCTTAAATTGATTCCGTTTGCATGATACCACCATTAAAGCACATAAAATCAGAATCAAAAACCTTGCAAAACCATTCCTCATAATTATTGGTGCTAAAGTGTACTAAAATTAGGACTTTTCATTTAAATGGCAACTTCTTATATCCACACAATAACATCTCTATTAATTTATTATTTTTGCAGCCTGGCAATTATAAATATGTCAGGCAAAACGACCCATTGACTTAACTTTCTTGATTATGAGCATATTCCGTACTGTTAAGATAAATACAATTACTGTTTTGCTCATGTTGTACTTTTTGACGTACCCGTTAAGGGCTGACGGACAGCAGAGGATTGGTTTAGGAATTCATATTGATCCTGCCATAAGCTGGTTTTCCTCTGATATTGAGGCAATAAAGAACCATGGAGCGAGGCCCGGTTTTAATTTCGGACTCACATTCAACAGGTATTTCAGTCCCAACTATTCCTTTTCAACCGGGATAAACATCTTAAATGCCGGAGGAAGATTATCCGGTAAGGATACTACCCTGTTTGAACTTTCAAAACTTGAAACAAGGGTCGTTAAAGTATCTCCCAACGAGTTAGTCACATATAAAATTCAATACCTTTCCATTCCTCTGGGATTGAGGCTACAGACAAACCAGATCGGATATCTCACAATTTTTACTGATCTGGGTATCGATCCTAAAGTAGTTATCGGGGGTGAGGTTGATATCCCCTCGCTCGATATCAAAGGTGAAAAAGCGACTTCGGAGTTAAAGTTATTTAACCTCTCATACCACATTACTGCAGGAATGGAATATTCTATCGGAGGGAACACCTCAATGGTTCTTGGTTTAACATTTGACAACAATTTCCTTGATATAACTAAAGATAATGGTTTGCAGCCATCCGATAAAATATCACATAAATTATTATTATTCAGGGCAGGTGTGAACTTTTAACCGAACCGGAGATGAAAATCACTGTCGCACAACTGAACTATCATATCGGTAACTTCTCACGGAATAAGAAACTCATATGTGATGCAATTGATAAAGCAAAAAGTCACGGATCAGACCTTATTGTATTTTCAGAACTTTGCATTCCGGGTTACCCGCCGCTCGATCTGCTGGATCGTTATGATTTCATTGAAAAATGTACCCAGACTGTCGGGGAGATTGCCGGAGTTTGCAGAGGAATTGCGGCAATTGTCGGTTCTCCTACAATCAACCACAATCCGGCAGGGAAAAAGCTTTTTAATTCAGCACTGCTGCTTTCGGAAGGGAAAGTTATCTGTTCTGTAAATAAAACCCTTCTTCCCACTTACGATATTTTTGATGAATACAGGTATTTTGAACCGGGGAACCACTTTTCAGTAATACCTTTCAAAGGAATAAAGATAGCCCTTACAATTTGTGAAGATCTCTGGGATGAACAACCTTTTGACAACGAATTTGAAAAGCAGAAACTTTATACTGTCTCACCAATCAGGGAACTGGTAAAACAGGATCCTGATATTATAATAAATATCTCTGCATCACCATTTTCGTACACAAAAACTGAAACCAGGGAAAATATTTTCATGGAAAAATCCCGGAAATATAAAATTCCCCTGATAAATGTTAACCAGACGGGAGCAAATACCGAGCTTATCTTCCACGGAGACTCCTTGGTTGTTAACAGCAATGGCGAGATAAGCCATAAGTTACCATTCTTTGAAGAGGCACTCGAAACCTATTCCGATGACGATCTTTTTTCCGATATTTCCTCAGGTACAAAGAAAATACCCGAAGCGATCGAGCTCATTCATAATGCACTGGTTACTGGTATTCATGACTATTTTACAAAGACTAATTTCACTAAATGCATCGTCGGACTTTCGGGGGGTATTGATTCTGCCGTGGTTCTGTGCCTGGCTGTGGAGGCACTGGGTAACAGAAGTGTGAGGGCATTGATGATGCCTTCACGCTATTCATCAGAAAACTCTGTGAAAGATGCTGTTACACTCGCAAATAATCTTGATGTAAATTATGATATAATCAATATTGAAAGTGCATTCAAGGTATTTGAAGAGGAGCTAAAACCTCTTTTTAAAGGGACTGAGAAGGATGTTACGGAGGAAAATATCCAGGCAAGGATAAGGGCCATCCTGCTTATGGCAATCTCAAACAAATTCGGTTATATTCTACTGAACACTTCAAATAAAAGTGAGACTTCAGTCGGCTACGGTACCCTTTATGGTGATATGGCTGGTGGTTTATCAGTGATTGGCGATGTATATAAATCTGATGTATATAAGCTGGCAAACTATATTAACCGTGGAAGGGAGATTATTCCTCCGAGCACTCTAACAAAGCTTCCATCAGCTGAGCTTAAACCTGGTCAGCTGGATACTGATACCCTCCCTGAATATAAAATCCTGGACTCTATTCTTTACCAGTATATCGAACAGCAAAAGCCGGCAGAAAGGATTACCGGGGAAGGCATTGATCCCGAAACAGTCGCAAAAGTTATCCGGTTAATAAACTATAATGAATATAAAAGGTACCAGGCTCCTCCTATCCTCAGGATCTCTTCGAAATCATTCGGTGATGGCAGAAGGATGCCACTTGTTGCACGTTACTGATCAGGTATTTATTCCCGGTAGAATGTTCTTTTGACCCGTCCGGGTATTGAGGTAAGTATCTCGTATGGTATAGTTTGACATTTGGCTGCGATCTCGTCAATCCTGATATTCTCTCCGAAGATCTCTGCCTCATCACCTTCATCTGCGCGTAATCCGGTTACATCTGCCATGCACATATCCATACAAATGTTACCGATTAAAGGGACTCTGGTCCCTTTTATAAGTAACTCTCCGATCCTGTTACCCAGCCTTCTGTTAAGTCCGTCCGCATAACCAACCGGAAGTATGGCTATGACTCTCTCCTTATCCGAAACATCTGCGCAGCCATACCCTACCGGTTCTCCGGCTGGAATCCTTTTTATCTGTGATATCCTTGTTTTAAAACGGCCGGCGACCTTCAAATCCAGCTTCCCGAAATCCCCTGCACCGTATATGCCAATACCGGGACGGACCATATCAAACTGGTACTGGGGAAACCTCACAATGCCCGATGAATTACAGATGTGACGAAGAAATGGATAACCTGTCGCAGCCTGTATCTGTGAAACTGCCCTGAGAAAAACCTGTACCTGCCTGTGTGTGAAGGAATCAAAAGCCGGATCCTCGCTCGAAGCAAGGTGTGAGAAAACCGAGATAATCTTAATGGACTCGCTTTTTTTAATGCGTGCTGCCAGCTCTTCAACATCTTCAGGCATAAAACCAAGACGGTGCATGCCGGTATCAATCTTTATATGCACCGGGTAATGAACAAGTCCGTGTCTGGAAGCAACATCTGAAAATCTGTCAAATGAAGAGAAACTGTACAGTTCCGGCTCCAGATTATTATTAATCATTATTTCGGATGAGGAGGGATCAGGATTCATAACCATAACTGGAAGCGAAACGCCTGCAATTCTCAGCTCAACTCCTTCATCAGCATAGGCAACGCCAAGATAACTGACCCGGTGATACTCAAGGAGAGAAGCTATTTCAGCAGGGCCTGCCCCATATGCAAATGCCTTTACCATCACCATAATTCTTGTTGAAGGATCAAGATACCTGCGGAACTCATTCAGGTTATGTGAGATTGCATCAAGATTGATCTCCAGCACTGTCTGATGTACCTGCTGTTCAAGTACCTGGCCTATCTTTTCAAATTCAAATATCCTGGCTCCCTTCAGAAGAATGATCTCATTCCTGTAGTCAGAGGGATTGTATGCCCGCAAAAAATCATCTGTTGAAAAATAAAAAACGGAAGTTTCACCAAACAGGGAGTTGTTCCTTGAAAGGGACTGACCGATACCAATAAATCTATCAATCCCTGCCCTTCTAACCAATGCTGCGACCTCACCATACAACTCCTTTTCATCCCTTCCGCTCTGAACAAAATCCGACAGGATCAGCATGGATTTCCTGTTATTCTGTGACTTAAGGTATTCGACGGCCATCCTTAACGAACCCGGATCTGAATTATAGTAGTCTTCGATAAGCTGACAGTTATTGATGCCGCTTTTTAGTTCCATCCTCATCGCGACTGACACAAGGTTGGCCATTCCTCTTCGTATAATTTCCGGATTCGTATCCAGTGCCAGACATACTGAAGCAACTGTTACTGCATTTTCAACCGATGCACGATCGATAAAAGGAATTATAAATTCATTGGTAATTCCTTTATAAACCATCTTTATTGCTGTACGACCTCCATGTATGATGTTTGTACTAATGAAAATTGCAGCATTTTTATCCTCCGCTGACCAGTCAATGATCTTCTTTGATGCGTATACCGGATCTGTAAGGATCATCTGTTTAATAAGCTTCTGGTCGCTGCAATATATTATTAATGATGTATTTACAAAGAGCTTAAGCTTTTCAGTTACTTTGGTCATATCGTCCCTGAAATTCTCCCTGTGAGCATCACCAATATTTGTAATTACACCAATATCAGGATTTATTATCCTTTGCAGCTTTTCCATCTCACCCGGTGAGGAAATACCCGCTTCAAATATCCCCAGTTTATAATTCTCACCGAGTTTCCAGACTGAAAGCGGAACACCGACCTGTGAATTAAAGCTTTTTGGGCTTCTCACAACAGGCGTTGTCAATCCGAGGATATCTGCCAGCCATTCTTTCACAACTGTTTTTCCGGCACTTCCGGTAATCGCAATTACAGGTGATTTAAAGATCTTTCTCTTGTATGCTGAAAGCACCTGGAGTGCATTTATGGTATCAGGAGTCAGTATAAAGGCAGCATCAATAAAATTGTCA
>Ga0153915_10006385_pt1 | contig 11048 bp, 10 predicted proteins | sample Opewatmetagenome_2_FD_107003 | JGI IMG/M metagenome (GOLD analysis project Ga0153915, IMG submission 107003) | Freshwater wetland microbial communities from Ohio, USA - Open water 3 Core 3 Depth 3 metaG | ecosystem: Environmental > Aquatic > Freshwater > Wetlands | place: USA: Ohio, Lake Erie...
CGAGGAGACGATCCGTGCGATCCAGGCAGCACCGTTTACTATGCCATCGATGATCGTGTCGTCGAACCATCGAAAGACTCTTGTCAACCCATGCACTCCGTTCACCACAGTCCCCTGGTACAATTCGTCAAAGTACCACTTGTTAAGAAGGAAGGTGTAGAGGGGTTTGAGGTGTTCCGCCACTCTGTCTGCGCTGATTCTCTTCCAATAGTATGTCGCAAAAGCCAGGAGGATCCCCAGCCCTGCCACAAGGAGCGAGATCGCCATGGCAGTGAAGTGCGAATGGTGAAGTGCTTCTTCGAATTCCTGACCCGGAACAGGCGCGAGCGAAAACGGCACCACCGACCCGGGCCGCTCCACAGCATGGGAGATCCATCCTCTGGTCCCGCCGGTGGGGTCGGCGCTGAACACGAAGAAGAAACAGAGCGCAGCGAGAACGATCAGGGGAATCGTCATGACCTTCGGCGACTCATGAATATGTTCGAGCCGTCGTGTGTCTTTGTGTTCGCCCAGAAACGTCAGGATAACAAGCCGGAACATGTAGAAGGCTGTGAGTCCGGCAACCAGGAACCCGACTATCGGGATGAGCAGATGGCCGGTAAATCCTCCGAACGCCAACGTGCCCGCAAGTATCTCATCTTTGCTGAGGAAGCCAGACGTGAGAGGCACACCGGAGATCGCGAGTGTGTACATTACGAACGTCCAGAAGGTGACAGGCATCCGCGCGCGCAATCCACCCATATTCCTGATATCCTGCGCATCGGTGTGATGGTCTTCCTGGACATGCAGTGCATGGTGCATTCCGTGGATAACCGATCCCGATCCTAAAAAGAGTCCTGCTTTGAACATGGCATGGGTCACCAAGTGAAAGAACCCAGCCGTGTAGGCTCCTACACCAAGCGCCATGATCATGTAGCCGAGCTGGCTGATCGTGGAGTACGCGAGAACCTTCTTGATGTCGTTTTGTGCAATGGCAATCGTTGCCGAGATGAACGCCGTCACAGCACCAATGTAGGCAATGAAGAGAAGGGCATCTGCCGACATCAGAGGATAGGTCCGGGCAACGAGGTACACGCCAGCCGCAACCATCGTCGCAGCGTGGATCAATGCACTGACCGGCGTGGGACCTTCCATGGCGTCGGGCAACCAGACATGGAGGGGAAACTGGGCCGACTTCCCTATCGCCCCGCAGAAGATCAGGACACCCGCCGCTGTCATCCACCCTTCACTCCCATACGGCAAGGTGCCGGCATGAATCGCGGCAAATATCTCCTGAAGCCCAAAGGTTTTGAAGGTGGTAAAGAGAATCGCGATCCCAACAAAGAACCCCAGATCTCCGATGCGATTGACGATAAACGCTTTGATCGCTGCATCAGATGCACTCTTCTTTTCGTACCAGTGTCCAATCAGAAGATAGGAACAGATGCCCACAAGCTCCCAACCGACGTAGAGGAGAAAGAGATTGTCAGACAGGACGATCAGGAGCATAGAAAACGTGAAGAGACCGAGGAAGCCGAAGTAGCGTGAATATCGTACATCACCGTGCATGTACCCGATTGAGAAGTAATGCACCACTGCGCTGATCAGCGCGACCACCGACATCATGATGCACGAGAGATTGTCCAGCTGGAAGCCGAGATTGATCTTCAGCGGACCGAGCCCCGGGACATTCTTGAAATCCGCCCAGGTAAACACAAGACGCAGGGTATCATCGTGATGATGGACAAGCTTCTGGATCATGACAACAAGAGCCGAGCAGAGCACAACTGTGACGAAGGACGTTTCGAGCCAATCTCCCTGTCGCGGAAGCTTCTTGCCGAAAAACATCATCAGCACGAAGCCTACCAGCGGTAGGATCAAGTTCAGAAGTGCGAGGGTGAACAGGGTCTCTTGTGACATCGGGTCAGTTGCTCAGCTAATAATCGGACAACCGTGCCGTGGCGACGATCATTCCTTCAAGGTGCTGATGTCGTCCACATTCACGGTCTGGAACCGGTGATAGATATTCAAAACGATTGCAAGTGCGATGGCCGCCTCGCACGCCGCCAGAATGATGACGAAAATTGCGGCCACCTGGCCATCAAGATTGACCCCGCCGTACCGGGAGAAGGCAATCAGGTTTATGTTGGACGCATTGAGGATCAGCTCGACTCCCATCAGAACGAGGATCGCGTTCCGGCGCGTCGTTATCCCGTAAATTCCCAGTGCAAAGAGAATCGCACTAAGGATCAGGAAATGTGCCAAGGAAACGTGTGGAAGCCACGCGAGAAATTCACTGAGAAAGTTGGCCGTCGATTGCATCGCAGTCATTGCTCCACGGGTTTTCTTGCCCGCCGCGCCATCATGGCTGCCCCGATCAGCGCAATGAGAAGGATGACTGAAGCCACCTCAAACGGGAGGAGGTAACTGGTCATGAGCAGCTCGCCGAGCGAAGGCGTCGTCGTTTGCAGCGTAGTGTTCGGGGCGGACGTTCCCTTCCATGTCGAATAGAAAAGGCCAGCAAACGTGCCGGCCACTATCGCAACCAGGATCAGGGCAGGGACAGTGTGGATTGTGCCCGTTTTCAATTCCACATTAATCACTCTATTCGTCAACATCACGCCAAAAAGCAGGAGCACCAGGATCCCGCCAACGTATATCAAAACCTGGGTCACAGCGAGGAAGTCGGCAGACAGCAGGACATAAAGGCCAGCGACGCCAAAAAATGTGAAGAGGAGCGAGAACGCCGCGTAGATGATGTTCCTTGAAAAGACGACGATGAAGGCCGAACAGACAGTGATCAAAGCAAACAGGTAGAAGACAGCGTCGTACAGTTGCATGGTCTATTGTGGAGTGGTGTCCGATGGTGATGGAGGCGACGGAGGCGCTGTTGATGCAACCGGGGCCTGCGCCGGAGCAGCGGTCTGGGCTGCTGGGGCGGCTTGCTGCGGTGCCGGTTTTGCGGCCGCCGCAGCGGCCTTCTTGGCCGCTTGTTCTTTCTCATACCCAGCCAGCTTTGATTTGGCCGTGTCAACCTCCGCAGGAGTCATGACCGCAAACCGGTAGATGAGGCTTCCCCGCTCATATTCCGAAAACTCGTACACGTCGGTCATCTTGATGCATTCCGTCGGGCACGGGTAAACACACAATCCGCAGTAACAACACTTGGCAATATCGATGTCGAACCGGGGTACATACAACCGTTTCTTCGTTCCCACCGACGTGAGCCCGAGATCAACGTCAGGTGTCGATTTGATCGTTTCGATTGTAATGCAGTCGACCGGACACGCCATGGCACACTGATCGCATCCGATGCAGTCGTCCATGTTGACGTATAGCCGGTTTCGCGCCCGCTCGGGGAGCTTCATCTTCACGTCCGGGTACTGTATGGTCACTGCACGCGTGAATAGGTGGCGCCAGGTCACTTTCATCCCGATCAGCACCGTCACAATGCCATCCCAGACGTTTCTGAAATACCGACCCATTAGTTCTCCTTAACGTTCTCCCTTCAATCCCATCCTATCGGGCTGACAACACCCAGGCACCGACGCAGAGCACGATAGCAAACGCGAAAGGCGTCAACACCTTCCAACCGACGTACATCAGCTGGTCGACCCGGAGCCGCGGCAGCGTCCATCGCAGCCACATTTGGAAGAAGATGATCCCCATCCCCTTCGTGATAAACCAGAACGCTCCCCACCACGGTCCAGAGAGGTAGCTGCCAAACGGACTATTCCACCCTCCCAAGAAAATCGTTGCGGCGATTGCCGAGACCGCAAACATATTTGCGTATTCCGACAGGAACAGGAGGGCAAACCGCATACCGCCGTATTCGGTGTGATACCCGCCTACCAGCTCGGACTCAGCTTCAGGTATGTCGAATGGTGTGCGGTTGACTTCGGCAAGGGACGCCACGAGGTAGATGAAAAATGCAATGAAGAGGAATGGAAAATTCGCAAAGACCAGCCAATTCCAGAACCAGCCGGATTGGATCCGGTTGATTTCCTGCAGATCGAATGTCCCGGTCACCATAATGACCGCCAAGATCGCGAGGGCGACAGGAACCTCATAGCTGATAATCTGAGCCGCGGAGCGGAATGCGCCAAGCAGCGACCACTTGTTATTCGACGCCCAGCCGGCCATCAGAAGCCCGATCACCACAACTGACGATATCGCTACTACATAGAAGAGACCGATGTTGATCTCGCTCCCCACATACCCAGCACTGAATGGTATTGCCGCGTAAGCCGCATACGCCCCCGTGAACACAACGTATGGAGCGAATTTGAAGAGCTTGCTGTCAGCGGCAGTCGGAACAATGTCCTCCTTCTGGATCAGCTTGAGAATATCTGCGATTGTCTGTAGCCAGCCATGCCAGCCGGTACGCATCGGTCACAGACTATCCTGCATATGTGCAGAAACCTTCCATTCCCACCAGACGGCAAAGAGGGCGAACGGAATCACCCAGAGTAGCGGTACTACCGCCATCAGTGCATAGACCAAGATTTCGTTGCTGAGTAGACTAACCAGAAATTCTTTCATTGCGTTTGTCTTTCGACAGTTACCTGTCAACTTCTCCCAGAACGATATCGATGCTGCCGAGGATGGCCACCACGTCCGCGATCATCGCGCCGCGGCACATTGCCGGTAACGCGGAAAGGTTGACGAAGCAGGGTGCTTTCACCTTCACGCGGAATGGGGTTGCCGTCCCGTCCGATACGATATAGTATCCCAGCTCGCCTTTCGGTGTCTCAGTTCGCACGTACAAATCTCCAGCCGCTGGGCGGATGCGCTTCGGGATTGCTACCTGAACATCGCCAGCAGGGAGCTGCTCCACTGCCTGCTCAATGATCTTTACGCTCTGTTCCATCTCATGCACGCGCACCATGTAGCGGTCCCAGCAGTCCCCCACCGTTCCCTTTTCCCCTTTCCCAAACGGGATCTCGAAGTCGAGCTTGGGGTAGACTGAATACGGATCGTTCTTCCGGATATCCCACTTCACACCCGAGCCTCGAAGCGTCGGGCCGCTCACAGCGTAGTTGATGGCCACTTCTCCTGGCAGAACGCCAACATTCGCCGTCCGCTCAATGAAGATCTTGTTATACGACAGAAGATCGTTCAGTTCTTTAATGCTGGGGCGGAAGTACTTACAGAATGCTCGAACCTTCTCCTGAAAATCCGGAGGCACATCATGAGACAGCCCGCCGACCCACATATAGTTGTAGAGCAATCGAGCACCACATGCGTTTTCAAATATGTCAAGCACATGTTCCCGGTCCCGCATGCAATACAGAAATGGCGTAAATGCTCCAATATCCATCCCATACGTGCCGATGGCGATCAGGTGGCTGACAATTCGAGACAGTTCGGCCATTATCACGCGTATGTACTCAACCCGCTCCGGAACCTGGATCTTCAGCAGTTTTTCAACCGCGATCACATACCCAAACTCGTTGCTCATCGCAGCGACGTAGTCGAGCCTGTCTGCGTACGGAATCACCTGCTGGTAGTTTGTCATGTGCTCGCAGTGTTTCTCGAAGCACCGGTGCAGGTAGCCGATGTGGGGAATCACTTCCACAACTTCTTCGCCATCCACCACGAGCTCGAGGCGTAGCACACCGTGAGTCGATGGATGCTGAGGCCCCATGTTGATCACCATTTCTTCGGAGCGGAGCTGTCTGCCCAAACCTGGTATCGTGGCCGGCCGGGGGCGTACAGCCTCAGCTTGAGTCAGAGTGTCGTGCATCAGTATGGCACCTTCATCCCATTGTAGAACTCGGGAACCTTGTAGTCCTTTCGGAGTGGATGTCCCTCCCAATCATCCGGCATCAAAATCCTCCTCAGGTCCGGGTGCCCGTCGAAGATCAGCCCAATCATGTCATATGCCTCACGCTCGTGCCAATTTGCCGTCTTCCACACTGATTCGACGGATTGCACATGCGCGTTATCCGCCGGCACCTCGACCTTGAGGACGATCTTATGTTGCAGTTTCGTCGAGGAGAGATGATAGACGACACCGAGTTTCCCGCCCGTGTAGTCCATCCCAGTGAGCAGGTTCAGCGTATCGAAGGACATCTTCTCCTGGTCCCGGAGGAAGTAACAGACATCCTTGACCTTCTCCGGGGCGATTTTGATAAACGGATCGATGACACCTTCAAGCTTTGCTTCGACAATGGCGTCGCCGAACTGGGATTTGAGCGAATCGAGGATTTCCTGAGGTATCATGCGGTCTTCTTTTGTACGAGGCTTCCGTTGCGGATTTTCTCCTGAAGCTTCATCAGCCCCTCCAGCAGTGCCTCTGGGCGAGGCGGACAGCCGGGCACATACACGTCAACGGGAATAACTCTGTCAACCCCCTTCAGGACATGATAGCCATGTTCCCAGTAAGGGCCGCCGCAGTTGGAACAGCTCCCCATGGAGATCACGTACCGCGGTTCTGACATCTGATCGTACAGGGTCTTGATGCGCTGGGCCATTTTCAGCGTCACCGTACCGGCTACGATCATGACATCCGACTGGCGAGGTGAGCCGCGGAAAAATGTACCGAACCGATCGAAATCGTAGTGAGACGCGCCCGTCGCCATCATTTCAATGGCGCAACAGGCAAGGCCGAATTGCATTCCCCACAGGGAGGAGAGCCGCGCCCAGCTTAGGAGATCGTCAAGAGAGGTTAGTATGATATTACTGTTCTCGAACTTCTGGTCTAAGATTCCCATGCTGTTCCCGGCTAAACGGCTACTTCGTCTTCAGTGAGATGGGTTTCAGTCACCCCCACGCCACGCTCGAACCGCGGAATCTGCGGCGTGGGTTTGTCCCAATCGAGATCCCCCTTGCGCCAAACGTACGCATACCCTACGAGGAGAATCGCGAGGAACACCAGCATCTCCACAAAAGCGAACCATCCGAGGTTCTTGTAGACCGTTGCCCAAGGGAACAGGAAGACAACCTCGACGTCGAAGATCAAGAAGATGAGGGCAACAACGTAGAAACGGATGTTGAAGCGAACGCGAGTATCGCCCAGGGGCGATTCGCCGCATTCATACGTGGTAAGCTTGCTGGGGTATGGGCGGTTCGGACGAAGGAGCCAAGCCACGAGAAGCCCGATGGCCACGAACAACGCCCCGATAATCATGAAAATGAGTACTCGACCGAATTCGGTGAGCATCACAATGAATCTCCAAGGATCAGGCGTGAGGCAGAAACGCAGGACGATACACTACCTGCTTGTGTATCGTTGATAAATACATGCAATAATATACCACTAATCGGCAGGAATGTCAAGAAAACCGGGGTAAATCAGCTTCTCTCCCGCCATCGCGGGTCACTATCCCCTCCACTTTACCTCGGCAATATTCGACTTCTGATTTACATAGCGGGACAGAACGAAGAGGAGATCGGACAGCCTGTTCAGATAGGTTGTGATACTTTCACCAATGTCCTCATTACGCGATAAGCGTACGACAACGCGCTCAGCACGACGACAAACAGTCCGTGCGAACTGGATCCTCGCGGCGACCGGCGAGCCTCCTGGAAGAATGAAACTCCGCAATGGTCTGAGATGAGCCTCGAGAGTATCAATGACCTTCTCCAGATCATTTACATCCCTCGGTTCGATCCGCTTGATCTGCCTTTTCTCCGCCGAGCGCGGAGTCGCTAAATCGGCGCCCAGTTCAAATAGCTCATTTTGGACCTGCTCCATGATCCGGTCAACCTCTGGATCACTGTTGTCAGCACGAACGATGCCAATCAGAGAATTCAGCTCGTCGACAGTCCCGTATGCTTCGATGCGCAACGCATCCTTCGGCACCCTCTGACCACCGAAGAGCGAAGTATCTCCCATGTCGCCTGTCTTGGTATAAATTTTCATTGTCCTTTTGCTATCGGAGACATTGCAGACGAATGTACCCAAATCACTTCTGAGGAGCAAGCGCCAAACCTCGATGAAAGTCGGTCCACGATACCACGAAAAGTGAATTCGCAGAAATCTTGTCGAGCGGAAGTCAAATCATCGGTTATCCATGGTCAATGGATAATTGATGTGGCTTTGGCTATATTTTTCCACTCATGGATCTCTGGCGCAAGAACCTCTACATCCTGTGGGGCACCCAGTTCCTGGCCATGCTCGGCATGAACCTGGTTGTCCCATTCCTCCCGTTCTTCATTCGCGAACTGGGAATTGCGAATTCTGACGAACTCTCCCGGTTTACCGGGATCGCATTCTCGGGACCATTCCTTCTCTCCTTGATTTTCACGCCCATCTGGGGCATGCTCGGAGACCGTTACGGAAGAAAAGCTATGGTAGTTCGAGCTCTGTTCGGGCTGGGACTCTCGCAGGCACTCATCGGTCTCTCTCAAAACGTTTGGCACCTTATTCTGTTCCGGGTTCTTCAGGGAGCGATAAGCGGATTCATCCCGGCGGCGCTCGCTCTTGTCTCGACCAATTCCCCGAAGGAGCGGACGGGATACGCGCTTGGTGTTCTTCAATCATCTTCCGCGGCAGGAATGGTAATGGGGCCTCTTGTGGGGGGAATCCTGGCAGATCTGATCGGCTATCGCTCAATCTTCTTTGTAACTGCAGGTCTTTGTTTTGCGGGTACATTCGTCGTGATGTCCCAGGTGAAAGAAGGCCAGGATGCGAACCCTCAAGCAAGAAGATTTACCGTGCTGGACAATTACAAGCTCATGTTCACTGATCGGCGTTTGCGTGTTGTAGGGATTCTCTTCGTCGTCGGACAAATGTCGGTCTTGATGGCCGAGCCGCTTTTCGCCCTCTTTATCGAAGGGTTCACAACTGGAACCGCCTACCTCTCGACGCTGGCCGGAGGCATCTTCTCGATCGCGGGGCTCTTTATGGTCGTTTCAGCCCCATGGTGGGGAAAACGGAATGATCAAACAGGGTACCGCTCCAATCTTGCTGTAGCGTTTGGGGTGACCGCGATTTGCTATGCCGGCCACCTCATCGTAAGCGATTTGATCCAACTCAGTCTCCTCCGGTCTTTCCTCGGTTTTGCGCGCGGAGGCGTCCTTCCAGCTCTGTACGCACTGACAAGCACCTACTCCCCACCAGAACGTCGAGGGGGGATGATGGCCATCGCTTCCAGCCTCACAGTGCTCGGTAATCTCATCGGACCAATTCTCGGCGGGCTGTCCGCTGGACATTTTGGTATTCTTGCACCGTTCGCGGTGAACAGCATCGTCCTTTTTCTCGCTGGAATCTTTGTCTGGACCTCGCTCGATGAACGCATCGGTGAGTCCAAGAGCACCACCCGAGTTGACAACGCAGTACAGCTTCTTGAACGTGTGGAGTAGAACAGATGGCCACCCGCGAAACCTTGTATCTTCTCGACGGTATGGCACTCGCCTACCGCGCATACTTTGCATTCATCCAGCGACCGCTGATCAACAGCAGAGGGGAAAACACCAGCGCGATTTATGGGTTTGTCACGACGCTCATGAGGATCCTGGACGAGGAGAAACCTGATCACATCGCAGTAGTGTTCGACACCAAAGAACCGACCTTTCGCCACAAGAAATTCCCGGCATACAAAGCCACGCGGCAGAAGATGCCAGAGGACATGGTTGCGCAGCTGGAAAAACTCAAAGAGGTCGTCCGCGCGTTTAATACACCGCTACTTGAGCAGCCCGGTTTCGAAGCCGATGACATCATCGGCACGCTCGCACGTCGGGCGGAACGCGAAGGCGTGTTGACGTATATGGTCACCGGTGATAAGGACTACATGCAGCTGATTTCGCCCCTGATCAAGATGTACAAGCCGGGAAAATCGGGCACAGAGAAGGAAATCGTGGAGGAGGAAGGAGTCGCGAACAAATTCGGTGTCACGCCGGACCGTGTCGTTGATGTCCTTGCTCTCACCGGAGACACGTCGGACAATGTCCCCGGCGTTCCTGGCATCGGTGAGAAAACAGCGATTCCCCTCATTCAGAAATATGGGACCCTCGACAATGTCTACGCACACGTTGATGATATCCCGCAGAAAGGAACCCGTGAAAAGCTGATTCTCCACAGGGAGAAGGCCTACCTCTCCCGCGAGCTCGTCACCATCCACACCTCTGTTCCCGTGGCAATCAATTTCCATGAACTTCGTGCAACAAAACGCGATACGGCCAAATTGATGAGGTTGTTCGGGGATCTGGAATTCCGTTCACTCCTCGGCAAACTCCGAAACTCTGAGGAGGCCCCTCCTCCTGCTCCGACTGCCGCTTCTGCACGGGTGGAACCGGAACGGGAGGTCACGGACATCACGTCAGACAGTCACACCTATCATCTCGTCCAGACGGCTCCAGCATTACACGCCCTTGCTGCTACCCTGCAAACATCAGATCGTTTTGTGTTCGACACTGAAACAACCTCGACTGATTCTCTGCGGGCTGAGCTGGTCGGACTGTCGTTCTGTGTCAAGGAACGAGAGGCATTTTATGTCCCCGTGCGGCAGACAGCCACGGCACTTCGCTCCCGTGAGGGGTTGTTCTCGCAAGACGAACAGGCGGAGCAGCAATTCAATAACACAGCAGAGGCGTTGGATCTTCAAAGCGTGCTGACCGCTCTTCGTCCGGCATTGGAGTCCGTATCAATTGCTAAATTCGGACAGAACCTCAAGTACGATATGCTAGTCCTTGCGGCACATAGTGTCAATGTCCAAGGTCCTCTTTTCGACACAATGGTTGCGAGCTACGTGCTCAGGGCAGACGGTCAACACAACCTTGATGCCCTCGCGATGGAATACCTTCGCTATACGATGATTTCTTTCGAAGAGTTGGTAGGCAAGGGCAAGAGTCAGAAGCGGATCACCGAGGTTCCACTTCAGGCTGTCGCCGACTACTCCGCGGAAGATGCTGATATGACGATGAGAATCTCAGCGAAGCAGTTGCTGCGGTTGCGCGAGGCGGGTCTGCTTCGGCTTTGCGAGGAGGTGGAATTCCCGCTTATCCCTGTCCTCGCGCGAATGGAATTCGCTGGCGTTGCACTAGACACAGACTACCTTGCTGGAATGTCAAAGGATCTCGATCGGCAGTTGACGAATCTTGTGATGATAATCCACGAACTCGCC
>Ga0153915_10006386_pt1 | contig 11048 bp, 10 predicted proteins | sample Opewatmetagenome_2_FD_107003 | JGI IMG/M metagenome (GOLD analysis project Ga0153915, IMG submission 107003) | Freshwater wetland microbial communities from Ohio, USA - Open water 3 Core 3 Depth 3 metaG | ecosystem: Environmental > Aquatic > Freshwater > Wetlands | place: USA: Ohio, Lake Erie...
CGGTGCTGGGAGACGTGCAGGTCGTGACGCTCACGCCGGCGATCCGGCAGGAGCGCAACGTGCAGGTCGACCAGGGCGTCCTCATCTATGATCTCGGGGACGATACGCGCCGGGCCACTGGCCTGGCGCCCGGCGACGTCGTGTTCCAGGTCAACCGCCAGCGGATGGGTACGGCCGAGGCACTGCGCGCCGCGTTCGCGCAGGCGGCAGGCGGGCAAGCGATTACGCTGTGGTTCGAGCGCAACGGCATGATCGGGCGGACTTCATTCTACGTTCAATGACGGCGGAGTATCGTGCATGACGGCGGAACCGGACCGTCGCCGAAGGAAACGTTGCGTCGATTCCCGGGTATATTCGGCCCTCATGAACCCCGGCCGCAGCATTCGCCGGGCGACCGTTAGGTTGGTGAGATCGCTCACACGAAGCGCGGGCAGGCAGCCGGGGGCGCTGCCGGTCCGGCCGTCACGATGGGCCCCCGCATGGAGGACTCGTCCCATGAACAGCAGGACCCGGATCGCCGCGACCGCCGCTCTCGCACTGTTGGGCGCGCTCGCGTGCCAGTCGAAGCCCTCGCCGCAGCTGCAGGCGCGCATCGATTCCCTGCAGAATGCCGCGAACGAGCGGGATCGGCTGGTGCAGGAGATGGCGCAGGACGCCCGCATGATCTCCGATGTGTCCTCGGAGCTCGCCAAGGTGCAGGTGCACGGCAAGCTCAATGTCACGAGCGAGTCGCCGGGCCAGGCATCGCGGGACAGCGTAGTGGCGCGGGTGCGCTACATCGCCACCCGGCTGAACGACAGCGAATCGCGGCTGCGCTCGAGCGAACGCCGCATCCGCTCGCTGACCTCGATTTCCGACAGTCTGCGCAACACCCTGACGGCCACGATCGCGAACTATGATTCGGTCGTGACGTCGCAGCGCACCCAGCTGGTCGCGTACGCGACCCAGATCGACTCGCTGAAGGGCGAGAACACCGCCCTCGCCGCGGTGAACACCGCGTTGAAGGACACGGTGGGCGACCTGACGTTGCGCGAGAACACCGTGTACTACGTGATCGGTACGCGTGACGAGCTGAAGTCGCGCGGCATTATCGACGAGACCGGCGGCAGCCGCTTCCTGTTCATCCTGTGGAAGTCCGGGAAGTCGGTGCAGCCGGCGCGGAACCTCGATCCGAGCGCCTTCACCGCGATCGACAAGCGGCAGGTCACCACCATTCCGCTGCCCGACTCGACCAAGCAGTACCAGATCGCGTCGCGACAGGACCTGAGCGCACTCGCCACTCCGCCCGACGGTGATGGGAAGCTGAAAGGCAGTGTGCAGATCTCGGCGCCGGCGCGTTTCTGGTCGGCTTCGAAGTACCTGATCATCGTCGAGAGCTGAGCCACGGCAGCATCAACACACGAGCCCCGGGCCTGATGCCCGGGGCTCTTTTTTTCGTACAAGGGTTCTTCCTACCAGCTTCATGCAGGGTTCACGGCCGCGCCGTAGTTGAGTATGGAAGGAGGTGAACACCATGTACGATGAAGGCGGTGGATCGTCGATCGAGTTGTGGCTGTGCGAACGCGAGGATGCGGGGCTGGACTCTGAGCTCCAGGATGCGGTCCACCGGGAGCTGCGCTGGGAGCAGCGACTCGACCCCTCGAGCATCACGGTGGAGGTCCGGCAACGCTGCGTTACGCTGGGCGGATCGGTGCGCAGCTACCCGGAGAAAGCCTCGGCCGAGCAGGCGGCCAGTCGGGTGCCGCACGTGCAGCGCGTCGTCAATCAGTTGAGCGTCGATCTGCCGCCGGGCACCGTGGTGTCCGACACGGCGCTGCTGGAGGAAGTGACGCGGGTGCTCGGGTGGGATGCGCTCGTGCCCGCCGACCGGGTGCGGGCGGTCGTGGAGGACGGGTGCGTCACGCTGCGCGGCGAAGTCGACTGGGATCATCAGCGCATCGCGGTCGAGCAGGCGGTGACGCCGCTCATCGGCGTCACCGACGTCGAGAACCACATCACCGTCCGTCCCAAGTGGACGACCGGGGAGCTGCGGCCCGAGGTGACCGCGTCGGTGCGGCATCACCGCGAGCTGCACACCCAGCACGTCCGGATCGACGCGCAGTGCGGCATGGTGGTGCTGCGCGGCCACGTCCCGTCGTTGGCGGAGCGGTCGGCCGTCGAGCGCGCCGCCTGGAGTGCCCCCGGCGTGGTCGGGGTCGTGAACGAGCTGACGATCGACCCCTGATCGCGGGTCGACGGGTGATTGGTGTGCCCACGGCGCGGCGACTATCTTCTCCGCGCCATGGCCCTCGCCCGATCTCTCCTCCTGCGCGCCTCGCGCAGCACTTGGCTCGCCGAGCAATTCCGTAAACGCGCCTTCGCGCGCCGCGCGGTGCGCCGCTTCATGCCCGGTGAAGACCTCGCCGCCGCGCTCGACGCGAGCGGCGAGCTCGCGACCGCCGGGATGGGCACCGTCCTCACCCAGTTGGGCGAGCAGGTGCGGAGCGGCGCTGAAGCCGAGGTCGTCCGCGACCACTACCTCCAGGTCATCGATCAGCTGCGCGACCGATTCCTCCCCGCCCACGTGTCGGTGAAGCTGACCCACCTCGGCCTCGACGTCGGACGCGACGCGTGTAAGCGTCACGTGCTCGCGCTGGCCGCGAAGGCCCGGGAGGAGGGGTCGTTCCTGTGGATCGACATGGAGGAATCCCGTTACGTCGACGCCGCCCTCGATCTCTACCGCGCGGCGCGGGCCGAAGGCCCGGGGGTCGGGGTGTGCCTGCAGGCCTACCTCCGGCGGACACCGCAGGACCTCACCGCCCTGCTCCCGCTGTCCCCCGCGATCCGCCTGGTGAAGGGGGCGTACAACGAGCCCCCGGACGTGGCCCTGCCCCGCAAGCGGGACGTGGACGCGCAGTACTACACGTTGGCCGTACGGCTGCTCGATGCGGTGGCGACGGGTCGGGCCACGGCGGTGTTCGGCACCCATGATCTCCACCTCGTCGACCGCATCCGCGAACAGGCCGGCGTCCGGCAGGCCGATGGGCGCTACGAAGTGCACATGCTCTACGGCATCGGCTCCGACGCGCAACGTGCGCTCGCGGCCCAGGGCGTGAAGGTGCGTGTATTGATCAGCTACGGCACCCACTGGTTCGCCTGGTACATGCGGCGGCTCGCCGAGCGGCCGGCGAACGTGTGGTTCGTGCTCCGGAGCCTGTTCTAACCGAGCAAGCGGCGGCCCAGCGCGCGACCGATGAACCGCAGGCGCTCGGGCCACGAGAACCGCAGCAGATTCGTCTTCACCACCCCCGCCGTGAAGAACGTCTTGCGCGAGTAGTCGATCGCCACGTCCACGAGCACCGGCCGGCCGGCCGCCAGGATCTCGCGCACGCGCGCGAGCGTCGCGGGAAGGTCCGCGTCGCGGGCCAGGGACAGCGCCTCGACGCCCACCGCCCGCGCGAGCCCTCCCGCGTCGAAGTCCGGCAGCTCGCTCGCCGTCTTGCGATTCAACGCCGTCGCCTGGAACTGTGCGATCTGCGCCAGCTCGCGATCGCGCAGCACGAAGACGGCCACCGCGAGACCCTGGTGGACCGCCGTGAGCAGCTCGAGTCCCGTCATGAGGAACGCCCCATCCCCGGCGAGGGCCACCACCGGACAGTCGGGCCGGGCGAGTTTGGCGCCGAGCGCCGCGGGTACGGCATAGCCCATACAGGAATAGTCCACCGGGGCCAGAAATTTCCCGGGCTGCCCGAGCCGCAGGCATTCCATGGCGAGAAACGTCCCGTTGCCGCTGTCGCTGGTAAAGACGGTTTCCGGTCCGAGCGCCTCCTGGAGCGCCCGCAACAACCGCGCGGGCGTCACTCGATCCTCCGCTGTCTGCGCGAGCCAGTCACGCCACACCCGCTCGTGCCCCGTGCGGATGGCCGTCCGGAGCGCTTCATCCCGAGGACGGGCCGCGAGCCGCGGGAGGAGAGCGCGCACGAACGCCGCGGCGTCGGCCGCCACCGCCATGGCGGTCTCGTAGTTCCGGCCGGGAACGGCCGGATCGATGTCCACGTGCACGAGCGGGCGTGGCGGCGCCAGTCCGTAGCTGCCGGTGCCGACCTCCCCGAACCGGCACCCGATCGCGAGCGTCGCCACTCGGCGCTCCGCGACGGCTCGCGCGAACGGCGGCGCCGCGGCGCCGAAGCCGTTCCACAAGAACAACGGGTGTGATTCGGGGAAGACCCCTTTCCCCTGGAACGTCGTCGCGACGGGTGCTTCGAGTCGCTCGACCAGGGTCACCAGGTCGGGGCCCGCGGCGGCGGCGCCCATGCCCAGATAGACCAATGGACGGGCCCCGGGATCGTTCAACACCGCCGCGGCGCGATCGAGCTGGTCGGCGGTGGCGGTCGGCGCCACGATGGGTGAGGGCGCACCCCAGGTCCCCGGGTCCACGTCGTGCCGGGTGAGATAGAGATCCACCGGCACTTCGACCATCACCGGACCGGGCGCGCCGGCCCGCGCCAGCGCGCAGGCGCGGCGGATCTCGGTGTAGATCTGCGCTCCCCGCTCGATGCGGTACGCCGCCTTGGTCACCGGCCGGGCCAGCGCGAGCTGGTCGATCTCGTGCAGCTGGTAGGCCTTCGCGAAGTCCTGTCGGATACCGCACCCCAGCACCAGCATCGGCACGGTGTCGAGGAACGCCTCCGCGATCCCGGAGAGCGCGTGCGTCAGTCCCGCGCCCGGGACGACGTTCACACATCCGAGCCGCCCGGAGGCGCGCCAATACCCGTCCGCCATGAACGAGGCACTCTGCTCGTCGGTCACGAGCACGGGGCGCACCGTCTCCGACGCGGCAAGCGCATCGTACAGCTCAATGTTGTGCGTCCCCGGAATCCCGAACGTGTGCTGGATGCCCTCGTCACGCAGGGCGCGAACGACGATTTCACCGCCGGTGAGCTTCATCCCGCCAAGATGCGCCCTCATGAAGCTCTCTTCAACCGGATTCCATCGAGCCTCAAGCCGTCCGAGCCTAATTCCCATGATCCGGCCACGGGAGACGGTCATGGTGGAAGCGAACGGCAGCTTGTTGCCCGGGGAGCGCGCGGTGCTCGCAGCGGTATGCGAGACGCTGGTCCCGTCGATCCCCCGCGCCGACGACCCCGGTGGCATCTTCGCCACCGGAGCGCAACAGGCAGGTACTATCGATCGCGCGGTGCGGTTGATCGGGTCCGTGCCCGATCCGAAGGACCGCGATCGCCTGAAGTTGTTGCTCCGCATGCTCGACAACCGGTTCGTCAACCTGCTGTTCGCCGGCCGGTTCGCCCCGTTCACCGCGATGCGGCCGGGCGCGCGTGAGGCGGTGCTGCGGAGCTATGCCCGCTCCCATCTCGCGCTGCGGCGCGCCGGGTTCCAGGCGCTGAAGCGGCTGGTGCACGTGGCGCACTACTGCTGGCCGATCAACGGCCGTCACCCCGCCTGGGATGCGAACCGCTATCCAGGTCCGCTGCGCGAGCCCCCGAGCGCGATCGAGCCGCTGCCCACGCAGGCGATCGACCGGGACACCGTCCTCGACTGCGACGTGGTGGTGGTGGGGTCCGGGGCAGGCGGCGGCGTCGTGGCGGGCCTCCTCGCGGAAGCCGGGATGGGCGTCGTCGTCCTCGAGAAGGGCGGCAACCCGGGCTCGCACGACTTCACGCAGATCGAAGGCGACATGCTGTCGCGCTACTACCTCGACAGCGGCCTGATCATGACGCAGAGCGGATCGCTCCCGATTCTCGCCGGCAGTTGCCTCGGCGGCGGCACGGCGATCAACTACACCACCAGCTTCCCGTTGCCCCCCGCGACGCGGGCGGAATGGGACCGGCGCTCGGGGCTCGCCCTGTTCTCGAGCCCACGGTTCCAGCGCTCGCTCGATCGCGTAGCCCTGCGGCTGGACGTCGGCACCCGTTGGACGACTCCGGGCGTGCGCGACCTGCTGCTGGAGCGCGGCTGCAAGAGCCTCGGCTGGCACGTGGACGTGATCCCGCGCAACGTGACCGGGTGCCGCGAAGGCCTCGAGTGCGGCTATTGCGGCTACGGCTGCCGCCACGGCGCCAAGAACTCGACCGCCCGCACCTATCTCGCCGCGGCGGCGCGAGCGGGCGCCCGCCTCATCCCGGGCTGCGACGTCCAGCGGGTCCGCGTCGAGGCCGGCCGGGCCACGGGCATCGAGGCCAGCGTGACCGGCCCGGACGGGTCGCCCCACCGCCTCACGGTCCGGGCGGCGACGGTCGTCGCGGCGTGCGGATCGATCAACACGCCGGCCCTGCTCCGGCGCTCCGGGCTCGACCATCCGGCCATCGGCCGTGGACTGCGACTCCACCCCGCCACCGCGGTCGCCGGTGTGTTCCCCGAGCGAGTGGAGCCGTGGACCGGCGCCCTCCAGACGCGCTATTCGGATCAGTTCGCCGACACGGGCGACGGCTATGGCGTGAAATTCGAGACCGCGCCGGTTCATTTCGCGCTGCCCGCGAGCGGATTCGGATGGGAGAGCGCCCTGCGCCATCGCGAGGATATCGCCCGCCTCGCCCACGTGAGCATCATCGGCGTGCTGCTCCGGGACCGGGACCCGGGGCGCGTGGCGGTGGGTCGCGACGGCCGGCCGCGCGTGTTCTACGAGCTGTCGCATCACGACGTGGCCAACGTCCGGAGGGGCCTCGTCGGCGCGGCGCGAGTGCTCGCCGCCGCGGGCGCCACCGAGCTGTTCTCGCTCCAGACCCCACCGGCCCGCGCCACCATGGCCGCTCCCGAGTGGCTGACCCGATTCGCCGACAACATGGATCGCCGCGGCTACACCAAGTGCCGCATGTCCTACATCACGTTCCACCAGATGGCGAGCTGCGCCATGGGCGCCGATCGCGCGCGCTCGGTGGTGGGCGAGACCGGGGAGTCGCACGATGTCCGCGGTCTGTACGTCGTCGACGCCAGCGTCTTCCCGACCTCGAGCGGCGTCAATCCCATGATCACGATCATGGCGATCGCGGACCATGTAGCGCGGGGGATGATCGAGCGTCGGTGACGCGCGGAGATCGGCTATCGGCGATCGGCTGCGGTGGCGATCTTTGAGGCTCCAGGAGGAGCGCCATGCCACCGTTGTCCAGCATTCTCGAAGAGACCCTCGAGGCCTGGCAGGGGGTCCGCCAGGGATTGATCGCCGAGGTCCGCAACATCCCTGCGAGCCGGTTCGACTTTCGTCCGGCGCCCGAGTCGCGCAGCGTCGCTGACCTCGTCCGGCACATCCTCGAAGTCGCGATGATGATGACCGGCGAGCTGACCCGGCCGGACACGAACTTCCACCGGGCCCCCTGGCCGAAGCTCCTGGGTCTCTACGCCAAGCCGGCCTGGCGCGCGACCACCAAACCGGCGCTCTTGCAGTTGCTCACCGCACAAATCCGGGACGGCGAGCGGCGCTTTCGTCGCGCGGGCGAGCTGTCGCTGCTGCAGCTCATAACCCGGTTCGACGGAGAACACGGGACCAGGCTCGCCTGGTGGAACCATGGCATCGCGCACGAGGAGTACCATCGGGGCCAGCTCGCCGTATACGCCCGGCTCATGGGAATCGAGCCCGCGCTCACCCGCCTGATCCGGGGAGGCTGAGCTGGATCTCGTCATCGCGAGCAGCCGCGTCGTGACCCCGGAGGGCGAGCGCCCCGGGGCGGTGGTCGTCGCCCGGGGGCGGATCGCCGCCGTCGTGCCGCCGGGAAACGCCCCGGCCGCCACCACGGTGCTGGACGTGGGCGACGCCGTGCTGCTCCCCGGCGTCGTCGACACCCACGTGCACGTCAACGAGCCCGGCCGGACCGAGTGGGAGGGGTTCGCCACGGCGACCCGGGCCGCCGCCGCCGGCGGCGTCACGACCATCGTGGACATGCCCCTCAACAGCATCCCCCCGACCACGACGGTTGCAGAGCTGGAGGCCAAAGCGCGCGCCGCGGCCGGCCGCGCGCTGGTGGACTACGGCTTCTGGGGGGGCGTCGTGCCGGAGAACCTGGCCGACCTCCAGCCGCTCACCATGGCGGGGGTGCTCGGATTCAAGTGCTTTCTCGTGCCCTCGGGAGTGGACGAGTTCCGCCACGTCGGTGAAACGGAACTGGTGGCCGCCATGCGCCGCCTGGCCGAGCTCGATCAGGTGCTGCTCGTCCACGCCGAGCTGCCCGGCCCGATCGCGCAGGCGGCCGCCCGGGGCGGTGATCCGCGACGCTACGCGACCTGGCTCGAGTCGCGACCCCGGGCCGCCGAGCTGGAAGCGATCGATCTCCTGCTGCTGTCGTCGCTCGAGTCGAAGTGCCGCGTGCACATCGTGCACCTCTCCTGTGCCGCCGCGCTGGATCGGATCGAGCGTGCGCGCCACGCCGGGGCACGGGTGACGGTCGAGACCTGCCCGCACTATCTGACGTTCGCGGCCGAGGACATCCCCGATGGGGCGACGGCGTTCAAGTGCGCTCCACCCGTGCGGGAGCGCGACAACCGGGAGCGACTCTGGACCGGCCTCCGGCAGGGCGGCATCGATCTCGTGGCGAGCGACCATTCTCCGGCCCCGCCCGCCCTCAAGCATCTGGATACGGGTGACTTTCTCTCCGCCTGGGGCGGGATCGCGTCGCTCGAGATCTCGCTCGCTGCCACCTGGACCGGTGCTCGCGCGCGGGGCCACGCCCTATCGGGACTGGCCCGCTGGATGTGCCAGGAGCCCGCCCGCCTCGCGGGACTGCACCGCAAAGGGCGCATCGCACCGGGGTACGACGCCGATCTCGTGGTGTTCGAGCCCGATGCGACGTGGACGGTCGAGGCGGCGGGGCTGCACCAACGCCATCCCGTCACCCCTTACGCGGGACTGGCGCTCCGGGGGAAGGTGCGGCGAACGTTCCTGCGGGGGGTGTGTGTGTACGAGGACGGGCGGTTTCCCGGCCCGGCGGCCGGGGCATGGCTGCGCCGGGGTGGTGGCTGACTAGGCGTCGTGGGAGCGGCGGTCACGCCCACTGCGCCGCTCATCCCCGTGGCGGCGCGGGACGAGCTTGCGCCGGTCCTTCTCCATACGACGTTCGGTGGAGGTCCGGCCCCAGACGCTGCGGCGTTCCTTCCAGCGCCGCCGGTCGAACACATTGCGGCGATCGGCGCCGGCGCGCCGCTTTCTCTTGCGCCGTTCCGGGCCCTGGTTGCGCTCCGACGCCATGCGATCCCGCCCCTTGAGTGCTACCGGAAGATGCGAACACAGGGGTCAGTTGCGCCAGCCTCGGAGGTGCGCGTGCGGTCAGGGTTGATCGATCTCGCCGGGAACCGAGTGGGCGGGCGCGTCGTTCTGGCGAACGACGAGTTCTTCGCCCCGAAGGGAAACCTGCTGAAGCCCGGCCGCGCGGTGTTCATCGAAGGGAAGTACACGAGCCGCGGGAAGTGGATGGACGGCTGGGAGACGCGCCGGCGCCGCACAGCCGGCCACGACTGGTGCATCGTTCAACTCGGTGTCCCCGGGATCGTCCGGGCCGTCACGGTGGATACGCATCACTTCCGCGGCAACCATCCCGAGGCCTGCTCCCTCGATGCCGCGGCCGTGACGGGCGACCCGACGCCGGCCCGCCTGCGTGCCGCCGCCCTTCGATGGGAGACGATCGTGCCGCAGCAGTCGCTCGCGGGCGATACGGAGAACGAGTTCACCACCGCAAGCGAGTCCCGCGCCACCCACGTGCGGCTGAACATCTATCCCGATGGCGGCGTGGCGCGGTTGCGCGTGTGGGGTGAGGCGCGTCCGGACTGGGCCACGCTCGAGGCAAAGGACGCTCCGCTCGATCTCGCCGCGGTCGAGCACGGCGGCATTCCCCTGGCCGCGAGCGACGAGTTCTTCAGCGAGCCCATCAACCTGTTGATGCCTGGGCCGCCGGCCGACATGGGCGACGGGTGGGAGACCCGCCGGCGGCGCGGTCCCGGACACGACTGGGTGATCTTCCGGCTCGGGGCCCGGGGCACGATCGACGCCGTGCGCGTGGATACGACTCACTTCAAGGGCAACTTCCCCGAGAGCTGCCGGCTCGAGGGCTGCGACGCCCCCGAGCTCGGGGCTCGCGGCGTGCCGGACGGGAGCGCCCCCTGGCGCGAGCTCGTGCCGCGCACGAAGCTGAAGGCGGACACGCGACACCGGTTTCGCGCCGTCGGCCGCTCGGGGCCGGTCACACATGTCCGGTTCAGCATCTTCCCCGATGGCGGCGTGGCACGGCTGCGCTTGTACGGGAGACGGGTCTGAAACTGCGGGGAGTGGGGAGTGGGGAGTGGGGCGCAGGCGTCGCGCAGCGGCTGAATACCATGCCTCGGAGCGATGTCGAAGCGGCTCTGCGGCGCTGCTGCGGATCGCGGCGCTGGGTGGAGCGAATGCTCGCCGGCCTTCCCTACGCGAGCGATACCGCGGTGCATGAGGCGGCCGAGCGCGAGTGGTGGGGGCTCGAACGGGATGACTGGCTCGAGGCGTTCGCCGCCCACCCGCGGATCGGAGACCGCTCGGGTGACGACTGGTCGCGGCGCGAGCAGGGCGGCGTGAACGACGCCGCGGTCGAGATCCGCCGGGGGCTCGAGGCGGGCAACCGCGACTACGAAGCGCGCTTCGGACACGTTTACCTCGTCTGCGCCGCGGGCCGAGACGCGGCCCACCTGCTGGCCGATCTGCGGCGCCGGATCGCCAATGACCCGGCGCAGGAGCTGCGAATCGCCGCGGGCGAACAAGCGAAGATCACGGCGTTGCGACTCGAGGGACTGGTGACCGCATGAGGATCTCGACTCACGTACTGGACACCGCCCGCGGGCGGCCTGCCGCCGGTGTGGCGGTGGTGCTGTCGGTCCAGGGGCCCCGCGGATGGACCGAGTCGGCCCGGGGGACGACGGATGCGGACGGGCGCATCGCGACGTTGCTGCCCGCGAGCATCCCGCTCGCCGCCGGGGCCACCTTCCGCCTGCGTTTCGAGGTGGGCGAGTACTTCGCGGCGCACGGGGAGGCCGCGTTCTATCCCTACGTCGAGGTCGTGTTCACCCCGCGGGACGATGGCCACTACCACGTGCCGCTGCTC
>Ga0153915_10006387_pt1 | contig 11046 bp, 6 predicted proteins | sample Opewatmetagenome_2_FD_107003 | JGI IMG/M metagenome (GOLD analysis project Ga0153915, IMG submission 107003) | Freshwater wetland microbial communities from Ohio, USA - Open water 3 Core 3 Depth 3 metaG | ecosystem: Environmental > Aquatic > Freshwater > Wetlands | place: USA: Ohio, Lake Erie...
ACCTCCGGTTCAATAAGACTGGGGGAGACTGTAAAGCTGGCCTATGTTGATCAAAGCAGGGAGAGTCTTAACCCGGAAAAAACAATATGGGAGGCTATTTCCGACGGGAATGACATCATCAACCTGGGCGACCGGCAGGTTAATTCGCGCGCCTACGTGTCAAGGTTCAATTTCACAGACCAGCAGAAGAAGGTGGGCATGCTTTCCGGAGGAGAGAGGAACCGCGTCCACCTTGCCAGGATGTTAAAGGGAGGGGCAAACGTTATCCTCCTGGATGAACCGACCAATGACCTTGATGTAAATACCCTCCGCGCCCTTGAAGAGGCGCTGGAAAACTTCGGGGGTTGCGCTATCGTGATCAGTCATGATCGATGGTTCCTTGACAGGATAGCCACTCACATCCTTTCCTTTGAAGGAGAGAGCGCCGCTTACTGGTTTGACGGCAATTACACTGAATTCGAGGCAGATAAAAAGGCCAGACTGGGAGAAGAGGCAGCCCGTCCGCACAGGATCAAATATCGCAATTTAACGAGGGCGTAAAAAAGGTATTTAGACTGAAGGCCGAAGGCTGAAGTGTACGGGAATCCTCCAACCTTCTAACCTTCTGCGCCTTGAACCTATGAACCCAAAACCACAAACTGCCCGGTCAATTGACCGGGCAGTTTGCGGTTTATTATTACATCTTGCCGCTTTTAAGGTACAGGAAATGTGCAAGCGCCGGATGGAGGATCAGTGCGCCGATCATGTTCACTATAAACATGAATGCCAACATAATTCCCATGTCTGCCTGAAACTTGATAGGAGAGAAGGCCCACGTCGCTACTGATATTGACAGGGTCAAACCTACCAGGAGCACCACCTTTCCTGTAAAAAGGTCCGCCCGGTAAAAGGCCTCGGCCAGAGAATGCCCGGCCCTGACATGCCCCAGCACCACGTTTAATATATAAAGGGCATAATCCACACCGATGCCGACGCCCAGGGCAATGACCGGCAGGGTTGAAACCTTCACTCCAATCCCCAGTTTTGCCATTACGCCTTCAGCCAGGACCGATGTAAGCATGAGCGGCAGTATAGCGCAAACCACGGCCCTCCAACTCCGGAACGTTATGTAGCACATTGCAATGACCACGGCATAAACCAGAAAAAGTATCATACGATTTGCCTTTTTGACGACGATGTTAGTCGCGGCGTCGATCCCTGAACTCCCGGCTGCCAGGAGAAACTTGACATTTTCCGTATTGTTTTCTTTGGCAAACGTCTCCACAAGATTTACAACGCTCGTAAGCGTATCGGCCTTATGATCCTTCAGATACACATACAGGGGAATCAAGTCACGGCTCTCGTTGTACATCCCCATGCCGGCATTGTTGGCTATGAAATTCATCATAGACTGTTTGTTGATGATATCATACCATTTCGGGCTGCCCTCTGTAATCCCCGGGCAAACCTGGCGATTAAGAAGGGCCAGGGAATTAGTGGATTCCACGCCCTGCAACTGTCGAAGCTGCCACTCCAGTGCGTCGGTCTTCATGAGGGGTTCCAGGCTGGTGAATAAATAATCCGGGGAAGTCACCACCATAATAGCAAGGACATCGGAGCTGGCGCCATAGTTTGCCACAATAAAGGCATTGTCCTTGTTATATCGCGAATTGGTCCGCAATTCCGGGGCGCCGGGGTCAAGGTCCCCTATTCTCAGGTCCTGTCTCATCCATAAACCTATAATCAGCAACGGTATTGAAACAATAACGGCTATAGTAGCCCATTTCCGTTCCGCGAACTTGTCAAGAAAACCATATATCGGATTTACCTTCTCCTTGCGTCTTCCCGCCTCTTCGGCAGTAAGGCTTAGAATGGCTGCCTTCCGGCTTACGCCGAAATAACTCAACAGGACAGGAACCAGGATAAGGTTGGTAAAAATGACCACCGCCACCCCGATGCTCGCGATAATTGCAAGCTCCCTGATGGCGCCTATATCGATGATCATCAGCACGGCAAAACCGAATGTGTCGCTAATCAGCGCCGTAAGTCCCGCCAGAAAAAGACGACGGAAGGTATAGCGGGCTGCGATCAGCTTGTGGGTCCCCCGCCCTACATCCTGAAGTATGCCGTTCATCTTCTGTGAACCGTGACTCATGGCTATGGCAAACACAAGAAACGGCACCAGGACCGAATAGGGGTCCAGTTCATAGCCCAGCGCGGTAGAAATGCCAAGTTGCCATATCACGGCGACTACCGAACACAAGACGACCACAAAGGTGCTTCTCGGGCAGCGCGTGTACCAGTAGAGAACCCCCGTTGAAATCAGAACTGCAATTATAAAGAAAAGCATGATCTGTTTCACCCCATCGATCAGATCGCCCATGAGCTTCGCAAAACCGGTGATATGTATCTTGATCGTATCGGTCTGATATTTGTCCCTGATGGCTTCAAGCTTTTTGGAAAAAGCGCCATACTCGATCGGTTTGCCTTCAGCGTCTGTGGCCAACAGGGGGACAGATACTACACTGGATTTATGATTAAGCGCCACCAACTGACCTATGGTTCCGGAGCGTTCTACATTCCTCCTGACCTGCTCAACACTGGCAGGAGATTTGTCATACTCGCTCGCAATCACCGAACCGCCTTCAAAACCCTGTTCTGTTATCCCTGTCCAGCGGGTCCCCGGGGTCCATAGAGACCTCACGTTCATCCGGTCTACTCCCGGCAAAAGAAAGGCTTCATCATTAACCTTCTGCAGGACATCCAGGTATTCAACGTCATAAATCGTTCCCCCGGTATTCTCCACGCAGATGCGAACGGCATTGCCCAAGCCGGCCATGTCTGTCTTATGCTTCAGATAATTGACAATGTAAGGATGGCCGGTCGGTATTGTCTTTTCAAAGTTGGCATTAAGTCGCAGCTTGGTAAGATAATATCCGGTCGCGATGGTCATAAGGATACACAGGATGACTATAATTGCCCGGTGATTAAAAACAATACGCTCTGCCCAGGTTCCTGTACTCTCATCAAATTCCCTGGGGTCCTTTATGACCGGCATAACCTCAATATTGGTTGGATGTTTCATTTTTGCCCTCCCTTCTCCTGCGAACCCGATGCCGGCAACTTAACAGCGATAGCCCCTCCATAACCAACCGTCATAAGGGTGTCCTTGCTGATAGGGATTATTGATGATATTGGCGCAAGGCGCGGCGTATCAACGATTGTCATCTTTTTGCCGTTATCATAACTCACGAGGATCATTCCTGCCTGATTGGAAAAAAACATGGTCCCGTTTTCCAGCCGGGCGGCTGATGAAAATGAAACTTGGTTCGGCACATCGGACTTATTGAATGTGCCACCCTGATCCCCCGACCAGTATGCGTTGCCCAGAAGGCCAACCAGCACGATCTCTCCTGAAGGCGCTGTTACCACGTCAAAGTAAGTTCCGATATAAGGGGTTGCCACCCTTTTAAAGGAATTGCCGTCATCCTTCGAAACCAGAAACAAACCCTGCTCTCCTGTTATATAATAATTATTTCCTTCAGCATATATGGCATATAGATTAAGACCGCCATCGTTTTCAGTGTGATCTATCCAGGGTTGCCATGTATTTCCGCCGTCCTGGGTTCTAAAGATAAGGCCGTAGGCCCCTATGATAAATCCTTCCTGATCATTTTTGAAGTACAGATCCAGAAAAGGCTTGTCAGGACCTTCTTTTGTGTCGTCCACAAAAAGTTGGGCATTGCTCAACTGTTGTTGCGCCTTCTCATCCTGCGGACCTTTGCTGTCCGCGTTGGCCTTGGCGTAATCGAATATCAACTTCGCGGCCTTGATTCCCTCCAACTGGCGCGCCCAGGTTTGTCCGCCATCCGTGGTGTGCAAAATGACACCGGCGTGTCCTGCTGCCCAGCCGTTCTTAGGACTGGGGAAGCAGACTGCGGTAAGTGTGATGCTCGTAGGCACATCAGCTTGTTTCCATGTACTTCCGGAATCATCTGAATAAATTATAATCCCGCGCTCACCTACTGCCACAAGGCGGCTGCCCGCTAGTGTCACATCAAGCAGAACGGAACTTGCCGGATTTTTAGCCTTTACAGCAGGTCTATCCAGGGGATTCAGGACATCAGCCCCAAAGCCGATAGAAGGCGACACAAGATATCCGGCAACAAGAACTCCGATCAGTAAATGCACAATTCTTCTCATTTAAAACTCCTAAAAAACACAGTCGGGAGCATGGAAAATGAACCACGCTCCCGATCTTGTTTAAATAAAATAATTAACGAACGCCTTCACCGGAAAGCGATCCGGCGGTGAACACCATGTCCTTGTATGGCGGCATGATCTTAAACTGCTCATCATACTTGTTATAAAGGTTGCTGGCTGCCCACGTGCCCTTTATCATATCATAGTAACCCCAGCTTAAAGGAACTGTTCCCGGCACATCCGGCATTACCACCATAAGGTCCCATAGTGAACGCCACAATGATCCGTTAGCATCATATCTATCGCTCAGTACTGCGCCCCAGGTGTCTTCATCAAGATAAAAGACCGACTTCGGACACTGGTGACGCATTCCTTCTTTAAGTGTAGCTTCAACAACCCAGACCCTGTGAAGCTCCCATCGGACATAATCGGGGTTTAAATGCCGATTGAGAACGAGTTCTTCAAGTTTCCTCGGTTGCATAGACTTGTTGCAGTTATAGGGTATATACATCTCTTTCTTGCCGACGATCTTCCAGTTAAACCGGTCAAGTGACGCTGAACCGTCAAAGACCTCCGTCTCATCAAAGGTCGTAAGCCCTGAAAGCGTAGGCGTGGGCGTATCGCAACAGGAATTAGGAAGCTGCCGGACACGTCGCTGTGCCGTCATATAGACCCACGACTTGGTCTTTGAGCCCTCCAAAGTGTTGCGTCCCACGATGCCCTCGCCTGCCTTTATGGCCGGACCATTGGTGATAAGACGAATCATCCAGAATTCACCGTTCCAATTCTTTTCGTAATCCGCAAGCGAGCTGTCTTTGATATAGTAGGGTAACAACTGGGCTGCGCTGACCTCATTTAGAAGCACCAGCTTCCCGGTTTCTGTGCCGAGCATGGCGTCATTGTTGAAGTGGTATGAGGATGGGCGCCACCGCAACAGATGGTTCCACATTGCCTCAGCTCCGCTTTTTGGGATAGGAAAGGGTATGCCTCCATAGGCGGCTTTCAAATTATACTCTTCAAGATAGGAGCGCGTGGCGTTTGTGTAAGTATTGTCATAGACCCATTGAGGCGCTGCCGCGGTCCTGCGGGTCTGATATACGTCAATGCGATAGGTATCCGGATATTTCTTAAGTAGAGCCTTCTGGCCTTCTGAAAGTTTATCCGCGTACTTATCCATATTCTTGGACGTAATAGAGAACAATGCCTTATCACTCGCAAAGGGGTCAGATCTCCGTCCGCCGTTTTTAAAATTCGGATCAGGCGTGGTATATCCGCCGTCCCAGGCTGGGATTGAACCATCCGCATTTCCTGCCTTTTCAGCCCCGAAGGGAGTAAGGGTAGTCTTGAGCTGTTCTGCCTCCTGGGCCGTTATCTTCGCGTTTGCAATGCCGACTCCGACCAGCAACAAGCACAGAGCGGCGCTGAAAATTATTTTCATTGATAGTTTCATTTATGTTCTCCTCTCTGTGATATTAGAAGGCCCTACGCAAGGAAAATCCTACGTAGTCCCTATCAGCGATAGATTGATATTTGGTGTCCCCATAGTAATTCACATAGGTCAGCAAGACATCCCATTTATTATCATAGGTCCCGCCGACCCCGACAGTCCACATGCCTCCTTTATGAGGGCCCGTATCCTGAACTGAGCCCAGGCCTTGAGGTGTATATTCAACACCGATCGGCGTAATCAGATCAAAGGCCGACAGGAACTGAAACCACTTAGGTTCATAGGCCAGCTTAATCTTCCATCCGCCTTTCGTTTTTCCGGTTGCAAGCAATTCCTCGTGCTCAGTGACGCTAAGGCGCGTGTTCCATGATGTCTCAAAGATGAAGGTGCCTGAATCCGATATAAAGTTTGCGGGCAGATTGGGCATAAAGAAGTTGACATTAGCATGCAAGGTGTTTCCAACTGCATACTGTGGCTCATGCGGCAGACCAGGCACGAACGCCGGAAAGACCGCAATGTCCTGTGATACAAGGGGTACATTCTGCCTATAATTGATTTCTCCGGCAATGGTTACTATCCCGATACTTGTATTGGCGCTCACACCGTATGCCTTGATATCTTCCGGATAGTAGAGATAATATTGCAATTCAATCGGCTTGACAACCACAGACGGGCCCTTGGAGTGATAATTCAAGGCATATGCGCCAAAGTCGACGCCCCATTTACTCTGATACTTCGCTTGAAGGCCATATTGCCCGGAATCCTTAGGTTCATCATCTGTGGTCCTGATAAATCCCGGACCTATGATGCGGTCACCGCCCTCTATAAGAAGGTCTACGGGTGAAAAATAACTGCCCGAGCCCCATAACCGGACGCCTCTCCATTTAAATTGATAATAAGCGCCGAAGGACAGATCATTTGTAACCTGCCAGTCTACTGATGCCTGGGGAACAGGAAGGATCACATCCTTCATCTGGGCGCTCGGCAGGGTTGCACACTTGGCGACATTGATCGGCGACATGCCCTCTGCAATGCCGTTGCTGCCGGGAAAAAAGGCATGGCCCCAAAACAAGGAATACTGGCCGACCTTGTAACTTAATTCAGTGTTGCCCAGGTAAAGGCTCCCGAATGTAAATGCCTCCATCAGCTCTCCATCGCTGCCTTGCAGTTTCCTGGTCGCCTCGGTGAATTTATTGTAGGGCACTACTGATATATCATGGTTCACGGTTCCAGGAGAATCATTGTCGTTTTTCTTGTTATAGACCGTGTCATAAAATGCCTGCCCGGTTACTCTAAAACCGAATTTGTTATAACTGAGATCAAATTCCGAAAATAGATCAAGACGGTTCATCACAAGGCCCTTGTCAAAATTGCGGTCGCCATCGTCGGCATTGGCGGCGGCAATCAACGCAGGATCCTGGTCGGCCACCCTGAACATGGTACTGTACGTAAACGTACTGGTAAAATTAATATTGAGATCCGGGTTTGCAGTTTTGATGACCACAGCCTGTGCCTGACCGGCATAAAGAGCAATTGCAAATACCATTGCCCCCAGATATGCCATGAGTCTTCTACTGAAATTATACCTAAAATTTAAAATTCTAATCGGCTTCTTCACTATGCCTACCTCCTTTCGTGGTGTTGGCGCCTTGTCTCTTTCAGAGCCTCTATCGGTTCACATCCCGATAAACACTATACGTCGACGAAAAATCGTCCACATAGCACTGCGCCAACAATAAAATGTTGCTATAAAGGCCGAACATATGGGTCCGGCTATTCCCTTAGACAAGGTAATTCAACGATGACCAATACAATTAATTACTACCGGAATGCTTTCTAGTTCTACAGTAAGTGTTTAGAATTATATGGCAGGATTATTTAGTCCAAAGATGTAACGTTGCATCATCAGCATAACATAACAGGACTTTAATCCTGCATAGGACCCGAATACATTACACAGCCGAGCTAAATTGTTTAGAAGAAAGTTGTTATCTTTAATTGGGTTGCCTGGGTTTAATAAGCCCCTCCTGGAGCTATCCTTTTTCGACCCATTTGTTTGTGGTAAGTAACTATAGTCTACTAAGCTCATAATAAATTTGCTTTTCATATTAAACAATTTATTGATAATTTGTCAACTTTTAATTTATTATTTTGATTTGTGAAAATATTATGTCTGTTAATTACTAAAAGCAGCGGGCTGTTCTCTTATAGTCACCTTAATATTCATGATGACCGCCTTTCACGGCAATGCCTGTCTCCTATTTCTTTTTGCCTGATTGATCTCTTTTTTGATGTGACTTATCGACTTCATTGAGGGAATATGAGAGGGAATGTCTTCCCTGACCAATGTCCAAACCCCGCGGAATGCCCCGTCCTGAGGACCAGGCATTCCGCGGGGTTTCGTAAATTCAATCGAATAACATGAGGATTGGAGTCTTATTTGCTCATCACAAATTCGGCCGCTTTTTCACCGGCAATGCGTCCTGAGTTCATTGCATAGCTGCATGCGCTCCCGAACATGTCGGTACAGTACGTCTGGGGCATCCAGCCGTCGGTGATTACGCCGGCGGCAAAAAGCCCGGAAATGGGATTGCCCACAACGTCCAGCACCTGCATTTTTTCATTAACCTTGATCCCGCCCATGGTCTCTCCGCAGTGGGCAATGGCCCTGATTGCATAATAAGGAGCCTTTTGTATGGGATCCAGATACTTTTTATCCTTGGCAAAGATCTCATCATAACCCTTTCTGCATTCGGAGTTATATTCGGCTATGGAATTTTTAAGGATATCAGGATCCGCGCCTATCCAATGGGCAAGCCCATCCCAGTCATCCGCAATCTTTACCTCCCCCTCAGTCTCCTGTTTTTTGATCTCCTGCATAAATCCCGGGACATTTAATTCAAGTTCATCTTTCATCTTTTCATCCCAGATAATATACACCGTCTTTTCCGGCTGACCGAGTACGGCATTGCCGCTCTCCCAATGAGTGCTCCATGATTCGTCAATAAACCTTTTCCCCTTCTTGTTCACCCAGACCATATAAGGCTGATAAGGAAGAAAAGCCAGTTTGCACCAGGAGCCTGCTTCAAGAATAGGCCCGATATGGAATATAGGGATAGAGTCCGCTATTCCAGCGCCTGCCTCAGATGCCATGATCAAACCATCTCCTGTATGATAAGGCCATTTACCCAGTTGCATCCCATCATGGTAGTCCGGACAATACTTTCTGAGGAGGTCGACATTGCCGGGAAAACTCCCGGTGGCAATGATGATGCTCCTGGTCTTGATCCGGAATTCCTCTCCAGCCTTATTCGTGACAATCACACCGTTTATCTTTCCATCGCCTTCACGTAATATCCTTTTTGCTGATGTGTCGAGGAGCAATTTAACGCCAAGGTCTGCGCAATTCCCGGCAAGGATCTTAAAAATCCGTTTATTGCCGCCGACCGCGTTATGTGTGGTAATGCCCCGGTAGGGCCGTATCTCTTCAAATTCCACACCCTTCTCCTCCAGCCAGCGGATGGTGTCGCCTGTTTTATTTATATATGCCCTGACAATCCTGGGGTCAATCCTGCTCCAATGAGCCCACCTCATGGCAATCTTAAAATATTCATCACGGCCGGCAGCAATCTCAGCCCTTTTCTGTACAGGACTTTCACAGGCGAAGATATCTCCGGCAAGACGGGTATTGCCGCCTGGCAGGCCCTGCTTTTCGATTACTAATATATTTTTCGCGCCTTTTTCAGCCGCGGCAACAGCCGCGGCCAGACCGCCCCCGCTGCCGATCACTGCTATATCAGCTTTAAAATTATCTGTTTCGATTGAATTCATTATAATATCCTTTTAAACTAAAAAAGCCACATCCAAAGGATATGGCTTTTTAAGATAATTAATTTTAAGCCCGCATTGATCAGATGCGGGTCAGATTCAATACTTAATTGTTTATCAATAGTTACTTCTTTACAGTCTCAGTTTTCTTGAATCTGTCAAGCATAGCCCTCGGAGTCGCGGTTGCGCGCTCATAACGGGGAAGCTTTACGTCTTTAAAGCCGGCGAGGTACTTCGCTATATTCTTCAGCGGCTCAAGGTCATAACGGCTCATCATGGTTATGGTCTCCATGAGCGGAGAACCGCCGCCATGTACGCCTGCAACAGCCTGTGCTCCCTCAAAGGCATCGCAGAGTTTATTCTCCATCATACGCATGACCCTGTGAGTCTCTTCAGCGGTATATGCCGGGTTCCTTACAATATATTTATTGCAAAGTTCGGCAGTCTCAGGTGCGTAGAAAGACTCCTCCGTAGGCAGTGATGCACTAACGCCGCCTGTCAGGTCCGCCAATGTCTCATACTCAGCGTAAATTTTATGACCTGCCAGCCTGCGTCCCGCGTTGGTAAGGATCTCGTCAGGGACCCAGGAACCGTTAGGGAACTCAACTGCACGCAGCGCAGAAGCCTGACCTGCTGCGAATACAAGCTCTGCCGTACTGATGATCTCACAGAGTTTCTCACGAACATGATGCTCTTTTGCGATATCATTCACATCGGCAACCAGGGCTGCCTGGGCCGCAATAACCTCGGAGACCGCGGTCTTGCAGCCTGTGTAAGAATGTCTGTGATAATGAGCGAACATGAGTGCAAGATAACCTGCATATTGAAGCACATCGGGATGATCTAAACCGTTCATGAATACTCTTTCTTCAGGGACAAAAACATCATCGAAGATTGTCAAAGATTCCACATCTCCTACATCGGAAAACGGAGATGTTATATGCGTTCTCTTATGATGCCTCCCGGGAAGAGCCAGCAGCTTGATGCCGTCCCAGTCTGCCGGCAACGCAAAGGATACGGCATAGGCCTCGTCGCCGTTGCCCATAAACTTGGTCGGGTTGACTATTATTTCATCAACGTAAGGTGCATTGGAGTTACATATCTTCGCACCGCGTACAATAATACCCTTGCATGGTTTTCCATCGATGCCGATACCGTCCACATTCGTCTTGACTACATGCACAAACTGATCAGGATCAGGCTGCATATGCGCCCTCTTATATTTGGGGTTACGGGAACCCTTGACGTCAGTCTGAGCGCAGTTTGCTACAAGGTCATTTTCCTGAGAGTACAAAAGATACTTATTAAAACGATCGTGATACTTTGTTCCGCAAGCCGCATCACAGTCAAATGTAACTACATCGAGGGCATTCAGTGCGTCCGTACCCATGCAACGCTGGGTGCAACCGCCGACACGGTGGCAGAGAAGCCTTGTCATCATCTGCTTGTTGAGCAGGTCTTCCTTCGACCTGTGAACATGCGTGAAGCGATTGATTTTGTCTCCGGTGAGGTGGGAAGTTGCCGTACATACATCCTGATACTCAGGATCATTGGCATAATCATATGTCTGCTTCATGACATAGCAACCG
>Ga0153915_10006388_pt1 | contig 11044 bp, 8 predicted proteins | sample Opewatmetagenome_2_FD_107003 | JGI IMG/M metagenome (GOLD analysis project Ga0153915, IMG submission 107003) | Freshwater wetland microbial communities from Ohio, USA - Open water 3 Core 3 Depth 3 metaG | ecosystem: Environmental > Aquatic > Freshwater > Wetlands | place: USA: Ohio, Lake Erie...
TCGCGGAAGCCGCGCGTGGTGACGAGGCCCACCCGCGCGAGCCGTCCCTGAAGGATCGCGTTCGTGGCGACCGTGGTGCCGTGGCCCACCGCCGTCACCTCGGCCGGCGCTACGCCGGTCTCCGCGAGTAGTGACTGCACGCCGGCGAGGGCGCCTTCGGAGGGGTCATGCGGCGTCGTCTGCGCCTTGAACAGATGGAGCCGTCCGCGGTCGTCGTCCAGCAGCGCGATGTCGGTGAACGTCCCGCCGACGTCGACGCCGATGCGATATCCCACTCAGCGCTCCTCAGACGGACGAGGGCCCGAGGCGCGCGACCCGATCGCGGATCCTCGAGCGGCCGGTCAGCATGCGCCGTGCTTCGTCCTCGTGACTGGAGAGCACCTCTCCCCAGCCGTAGCCCGTGCGAGCGTCGATCGGATGCCCGAAGCGGTCCGTCTTCATCGTGTCTCCTTCACTCAGCCGAGCAGGACCTCGGCAACCTTGGCCCGGGAGCCGATGACGGCGGCCGTGGCATCGAGGGCGGAGTCGAGGTTCTGCACGAGGGTATCGAGATTCATCGCGCGTGACCGCTTGTGCTTGAGGTGCAGCCAGATCTCGCGCGAACCGCCGGGATAGCTGAAGGCCGACAGCGTGATGTAGCCGTGGTTCCGGAGGGCGTAGGTTCCGTGGACGGACGTGGCGTCCGCGGGGGCGATGTCGACCTTGCGGAGATTGGCACGGTCCATGGCGATCTCCAGGAAGTCCTCCATGGGCAGCCGCACGCCGTGCTCCTTCATGTTCTTGAGCTTCGGCCCGTACACGCGTAGGGCCTTGGCGTAAAGCTCGGTGTGCAGGACGGCCAGCTCCTTGTTCTCCTCGATCATCTGCTCCGGACTGAACTCGGCGATCGTCCGGCAGATCGCCGCCGCGATCGAGGGCCGCGCCTCAGTACCGAGCATCAGCGCCACGGAGCGAATGCGGTCCATCAAATCCTTGCGGCCGACCATGAACGCCGCGCGCGGGCCGCGGAAGCCGTACTTGTCCGTGCTGGTCGCCACGACGTCGGCGCCGAGCTCGATCGCGCTCCTCTGGCCGTAGTCGTACACGCGGGCCCGGGCGCCGGAGGCGTCGTCCACGAGGATCGGGATGCCACGCCTGCGGGCCTCGCGAGTGGCGCCCTCGAAGATCGGCTCGGCCAGGATATCGCGGTAGTACGCGCAGATTCCGAGCAGGCAAACGTCGCCCCCCTCGAGCGCGGTGCGGACCTCCTCGAGCGTGGTGACAATCTCGCACGGCGAGCCGGCGATGTCGGCCGCGCGCGGGATGGACGGGTGCCCGTAGCCCTTCATGACGTCCTGGCGCTCGTAGCGGGGCACCAGGTAGACGACCTTCTTGCCGCGCTCGGCCAGCGCCATCACCGCCGTGAGGTTGGCGGCCACCATGCGGTTGAAGCCCATCACGCTGTGGCGCTCATCGCCCCCGAGGTGCAGCTTCGCCAGCTTGTCGAGCTCGCCATAGATCACGCTCTCGCCGAGGTAACGCTCCCGCCGCTCCTCGCCGACGAAGTAGTTGCCGGTGGCGCAGTCGTCGGTGATCATGATGAAGCTGTAGATGTCGTTGAGCCCGTGCTTCTCGAAGCGCTCGGCGAGGGTGTCCTTCGAGCGCTGCACGAACTGACCGATCTTCACGTCGTCGCTCATGACCGCGCCGAGCGCGTAGCCGTGCCGTGGATGGATGGGATTCGGATACTCGTACGCTTTGCCCGTCATCGCTTGCTCCTCGCTGTGCCGCGTCGTTTACTCCTCGCCCTCTGCTTCCGCCGAGCCGCGCTCTCCTTCACCCCGCCCGTCCCGCCGCCGGCGGCCACGCCGTACCGCCGCCGGGCATGAGCGGCGGTGATCTTTCCCGCCCGAAGGTCCGCCGCGATGGCCTGGGGCTTCCGGTTCCGCGCCGGACCGAAGCCGCCGCCACCCGGCGTCCAGATCTCGAGAACCTCCCCCGGACGCAGGAGGCCATTGACGACCGTCGCGGGCAGTTGCCGCCGTCGTCGGCCGGTCCGCACGAACACCGCGCCCGTGGCTCCGGACTCACCGCCGGCGAGGCCGTGCGGCGCGATGCGATACGCGTCGCCGCGCACGCTGAACCGGACCGGGCCGCTCGTGGCCTCGATCTCTCGGACGCAGCCGAGGCCGCCGCGCGTGGCGCCCGCGCCGCCGGAATCCGGGCGCAGCGCGTAGCGGCGGACGCGAAGCGGATACTCCGCCTCCAGCACTTCGATGGGGAGGTTCGAGGAGTTCGAGCAATGCGACCACGTCGCGTCCCAGCCGTCGCCGCGCGCGGTCGCCCCTCCGCCGCCCACGTGTGCCTCGTAGTCGACGAACGAGGCCCCGCCCGCCGCCTCCGCGCCCGAGATGATGACGCCCCACCATCCGCGGCTGCCCGCCATGACGCGTTCGGGGACAGCCTCCGCCATCGCCTTGCAGATGATGTCGACCGCGCACTGCACGGAGCGAAACCGCACCGCCACCGAGGCGGGCGGGCGGGCGTTCAGCAGCGAGCCGGACGGGACCGTGAGCCCGAACGGCCGGTAGAACCCCGCGTTGGTCGGTAGCGACGGATCGAGGATGGCGCGCATGACGTAGTAGACGCCGGCGAGCAGCGAGATCGGGGTGGCGTTGATGCTCGTGCCCACCTGCGCGTGGGTCCCGGTGAAATCGAACTCCACCGCATCGCCCGTCACGCGGATCTGGACCGCGATCCCCAGCGGCTCGGTGTTGACACCGTCGTCGTCGAGAAAGCCCTGGGCGCGATACGTGCCCGCCGGCAGCCCGCGGATGGCCGCCCGCGTCCGCTGCTCGGTATACGCGAGCAGATCGTCGAGCGCCTGCCGGTAGGTGGCGCCGCCGAAGCGGGCATGCAGCTCCTGCACCTTGCGGGCGCCGAGGAGATTGGCCGCGAACTGCGCGTGGAAGTCGCCCTCGCGCTCCAGCGGCGTCCGCGAGTTGATCAGCACCAGGTCCATCACGTGCACATCGATGACGCCGGCCCGCATGATCTTCATCAGCGGCAGGCGAATGCCGTCCTGGTAGATCTCCGTGTTGTCGCCGACCTCGCTGCCCGCCACCCGGCCGCCGACGTCGGAGTGGTGCGCGATGTTGGCGACGAAGCCGATCAGCTCGGTGCCGGCGAACACGGGCATGGCCACCGCGATGTCGTTCAGGTGCGAGCCCCTGCAGCTGAACGGATCGTTGGCGAGCAACATGTCGCCCGGCTGGAGGCCGCCGGTCCGTTCAAGCGCCACGGCGCCGTCGACGAGGCCGATCATCGAGCTCAAGTGGATCGGGATGTGAGCCGCCTGCACGACGACACGCCCGGCGGCATCGAAGATCGCCGTCGAGCAGTCGGCCCGCTCCTTGATGTTCGGCGAGAAGGCGGTCTTCTTCAGCGCCAGCCCCATCTCCTCGGCGGCGGCGAGGAGGAGCTGGTTCACCACCTCGCCCTGGATGACGTTCATGCCACCGGCGGTCATCGGTCCACCTCGGTGATCGTCAGATTGCCGTCGCCGTCCGGGACGGCGAGCTGCCCCGCGAGGACGAGAATGGTGCTGTCCATCTGCTCGAGGATGGCCGGGCCCTCGACGGCCTCGCCGGGCTTGAGGCTGCGGCGGTTCCGCACCAAGCACGTCACCGCCCGATCGGGCGTGTCGACGAGGCGGATCTCGCGGCGCGTCTCGGCGGCGGCGGCCTCCGAGGCGCCGCCCAGCGCCGACAGGTCGGGCTTGGGGTGGCGGATGCCGACGCCGAGCCGCAGGGTGACGAGCTGGACGAGCCCGGTGCGCGAGGCGCGCCCGTAGATCCGCTCGTGGAACCCATGAAAGTCCTCGATCGCCTCGGCGAGCACGGCCGCGGGCGCGGTGGCGAGCGCGGCCTCGCGCCCCTCGCGCAGCGGGACGGTGATCTCGTAGTTCTGGCCCTTGTAGCGCAGATCGAGCGCCAGCCGCGTGAAGGTGTCCCGCTCGTCGAACGCCAACTCGCCGTCCTGGATGGCCTGATGCCCGCGCCGTTCCAGGCTCCGTACCGCCTCCAGCAGGGCCGGGATCACGCCGTCGAGACCGACCAGGGGCAGATCGAGGACGAGCGTCTTGCTGAAGTCTGCCCGGAGGTCGGCGACGAGCATGCCGACCGCGCAGAGCAACCCGGGATAAGCGGGCACGAAGATGCGACGGATCCCGAGCTCGCGCGCGACGAGTCCCGCGTGTAGCGGCCCGGCACCGCCGAACGCGACCAGCGTGAAGTCGCGAGGATCGCGGCCGCGCTCGAAGGCGCCGAGCCGGATCAGCCGCGCGATGTTGGCCGTCACGATGCGCACGGCGCCCGCCGCCGCCATCCACACGTCCACGCCCGCGCGGGCGGCAAGGGCGTCGAGCGCCTTGCGGGCGAGGTGTGGCAGGAGCGCCATCCGTCCCGCGAGCTTGCCGGCAGGATTGAGATACCCGAGCACCACGTCGGCGTCGGTCACGGTTGCCTGCTCGCCGCCACGGCCGTAGGCCGCGGGCCCCGGCTCCGCCCCCGCGCTCTGCGGGCCCACCTTGATGAATCCGCCCGTATCGACCCACGCGATGCTTCCGCCGCCCGCGCCGATCGACCGGACACCGAAGCTCGGGCTGATGACGGGATAGCCGTCGACGTGCCGCACGGAGGTGACCGACGGCCGTCCGCCCTCGATCAGCGCCACGTCCGTGCTTGTGCCCCCCATGTCGAACGTGATGAGGTCCTCGAGGCCCGCCCGTCCGGCGACGAACGCCGCGCCGAGGACGCCGCCCGCCGGCCCGGACATCAGCGTCCGTACGGGCTCGCGCGCGGCCGCGGCGGCCCCCATCACGGCGCCGTTGGACTGGAAGATCAGCGGCGCGGCGCGGAGGCGACGCCCACGCAGCCGCGAGCCCAGGCTCGCCATGTATCGCGACACGCTCGGGAGCAGGTACGCGTTCATGGCCGCCGAACTGAAGCGCTCGAATTCCCGGAACTCCTGCGCGATCTCGTAGGAGCACGTGATGGGAAGGTTCGGCAAGGCCTTGGCCAGAAGCTCCTTGGCGCGCGCCTCGTTGTCCGGATTGCGGTACGAGTTGATGAACGCGATGGCCACGGCGTCGACGCCCGCACGCTTGAGCTGCCGAATCACTTGAGCGAGCCCACGCGGCGTGATGCGCTGGAGGATCGTGCCGTCGCTGGTGGTGCGCTCGGCGACTTCATAGCGCAGCTCGCGCGGCGCCAGCGGCGCCGGGCGGTGGGCAAAGAAGTTGTAGAGCTCGGGGCGCTGCTGGCGCCCGAGCTCGAGAACGTCACGGAAGCCGAGCGTCGTCACGAAGGCAATGCGCCCGCCCTTCCGTTCCAGCAGCGCGTTCAGGGCGACGGTCATGCCGTGACCGATGAACGTCAGGGCGTCCACGGTCCCCCCGCTTTCCGCGAGCACGGCCTCGATGCCGCTCACCACGCCGCGCCCCTGGTCGGCGACGTCCGTGGGGACCTTGGCGCCCCACACGCGGCCGGTGGCGTCATCGTAGAGACAGACGTCGGTGAAGGTGCCCCCGACGTCGATGCCGACGCGCAGGCCGCTCATCGCCGCTGCCGCCGGGGCGACGGCTTGCCCGTCAGGACCTCCGCGATGCGGCGGCCGGACCCCTCGATCGACTGGCGCAGGATCGCTTCGGTGCGGTCCGCGTCGCGCTGCTTGATCGCCTCCAGCACCGCCTCGTACCGCGTGAGCGCCTGCTTCATGTACCCGGGAATCGACAGCGCGAAGTACGCGTAGCGCAGGATCGGCTTCTCCCACGTCGCCAGCGCCGCCTGGATCCACCAGTTGCCGGCGGCGTTGGTGAGCGCACGCGTCAGATCGCGGAAGAGACCGAGGAACTTCTTGGCGTCGGCGATCTCGGCGGCTGCGCGCATGCTGCGTACGACCCCCTCGAGACTCTCGATGTCCTCCGGGCCGCGATGCTCGGCGGCCAGGCGGCCGAGGAGTCCGGTCACGGAGGCCTGCAGCGTGTAAAGGTCGAGCGCGTCGCGCGCTTCCAGTGTCCTGACGAAGACACCCTTGCGCGGCAGCGCGACGGCAAGACCGTTGTGCTCGAGACGGCGAAAGGCTTCGCGGACGGGCGAGCGGCTGATGCCGAGCCGCGCGGCGATGTCCTCTTCGGTGAGGCGCTGGCCGGGCGCCAGCTCGCCTTCGATGATGCGGTCCTCGAGGTACTCGAGGACGCGGTCACTCACGGTCGCGGAGATGTGCGTCACGGCACTCGTCATGCCGTCGATTGTATACAGAGCACGATACACAATCAAGCCTGTAAGTCACTAGTCCCCCATCTACCCTTGAGGATCGAGGAGGTCGCGCAGCCCATCACCGAGCAGATTGCACCCCATGACGGTGACGAAGATGGCGAGGCCGGGGAAGGTCGGGTACCACCAGTAATCGAGCAGGTACTGGCGGCCCGTCGTGATGAGCGCGCCCCACTCCGGGATGGGCGGGCGAGCGCCGAGGCCGATGAAGCTCAGCGCCGCGAGCAGGAGGATGACGTGGCCGAGGTCGAGGGAGCACTTCACGGCGAGCGGTCCCCAGCAGTTCGGCAGGATATGGCGGAAGAAGATGCGCGTCGGCCGCAGGCCCGTCGCCACCGCGGCCTCCACGAAGGTCACCTGGCTCACCGTGAGCACCTGGCTGCGCACCAGGCGTGCGTACTGCGGCCACCAGATGACTGCGAGCGCGAGGGCGGCGTGCTCCAGCCCCGGCCCCAGCGCGGCGACGAGGGCCATCGCCATGATCAGCGGCGGAAAGCTCAGCATGATGTCCGACGACCGCATCACGACCTCGTCGAGCACGCGGCTGAAGTAGGCCCCGAGGCCGCCGAGCAGGGTTCCGATGCCGCCCGCGACGGCGACGACGATCAGTGAGGCGCGCAGCGAGTACTGCGCGCCGTACACGATGCGCGCGTAGAGGTCGCGCCCGACCTCGTCGGTCCCCATCCAGTGCTGGCGGGACGGCGGCAGCAGGCGGGCGTCGCCGTCGAGGGCGAACGGATCACCGGGGCCGAACAGCGCGGGGCGAACGGCGGCCAGGAGCAGCACGGCGATGATCAGCGCGCCCGCGAGCGAGGGGGTGTTGCGCGACAGCGCCCGGATCCGGTGACGTCGGGGTCCCTCACGTGCCGGCAGGCCTGCGGCGTCGCCGCCTGCCGCGGGGACGAGCGCGGTGATCGCGGGCGACATCAGCGCGTGGCGATCCGCGGGTCGAGGAGCCCGTAGCAGACGTCCATGAGCAGGTTGATGAGCGAGAAGACGAACGTCACCAGGAGCGCGAAGCCCATGAGCACCGGGTAGTCGAGCGCCTCGATGGCCTTGAAGGCCAGCCGGCCGATCCCCGGCCACGAGAACACCGTCTCGGTGAGGACGGCGCCCGTCAGGAGAATTCCGAACTGGATGCCCAGGACGGTGACGATAGGCAGCGCAGCGTTCCGCAGCGCGTGGCGATAGATCACCCGGCGCTCGGGCAGCCCTTTGGCGCGGGCGACGCGGACGTACTCGCGCCGCAGGACGTCGAGCATCGAGGCTCGCGTCATCCGGGAGAGCACCGCGATCGTGATCCCGCTCATGGCGAGCCCCGGCATGACGAGGTGCCAGAGCGCGTCGACGAAGACGAGCCCGCGCATCGCGATCAGGCTGTCGATCAGGTAGAGGCCGGTGACGGCGGGCGGGGCATCGAGGCCGGAGCTCAGGCGGCCGCCGTAAGGAAACCAGCTCAGGTGCTTGTAGAACACCAGCTGCAGCATGAGCCCGAGCCAGAAGATGGGCAGCGAGATGCCGAGCAGCGCGGTCACCCGGCTCGAGTGATCGACCTTGCCGCCCCGCCGGGTGGCCGCCACGACCCCGAGCGGAATGGCGACGAGGGTGCTCAGGACCAGGCTGAAGAGGCTCAGCTCTAGCGTGGCAGGGAAGTGCGTGCTCAGGTCGGCGAGGACGGGCCGCCGGCTCTGCACCGAGCGGCCGAGATCCCCGCGCGTGACGGCCTTCAGATAGACCCAGTACTGCTCCGGCAGCGAGCGGTCGAGACCCAGCTCGAGGCGCGCGGACTGGATCATCTCGCGCGTCGCGTACTCACCCGCCGCGATCCGCGCCGGGTCGGCGGGGATCAGCCGCGTGATCACGAACAGGACGACTGACATTCCCAGCAGCGTGAGCGCCAGGAATGCCAGTCGCCGGACGACGAAGACCAGCATGCGAAGACGCCGGCGGTCAGGGCCCCGTCTTGTACATGTCGTAGAAGTGGAACGACCGGCTCGCGAGCGGATCGTGGTAGTAGCCCTCGACCACCTTGCGCCGGATGTTGTTGTCGGGGATCTTGTCGACGAAGATGTCGGGCGTGTCGTCGACGATGATCTGGCTCGCCTCGCGGTAGAGCTTCGTCCGCTCCTCCGGCGGCGCCGAGGCCGCACGGGAGATGAGGTCGTCCACGCGCGGATTCCCGTAGAACATGAAGTTCCGGCCCGCGCCCTTGCTCGCTCCCGAGTGGTACATGAAGTACAGGAACGAGTACGCGTCCGGGATGCGGGCGTTGGTGTACTGACCGTAGCTGTTCTCTGCGTTCGCCTCCGTACGTTTGTCCCCCCAGCCCGACAGTCGCTCGACGAGCGTGGGCCACGTCATCACGTTGATGTCGAGGCTGACGCCGAGCTTCTGCAGGCCCGACTGCCACACTTCGCCCATCACCCGCTTCTCCTCGTCGCCCTTGTTGTACACGTAACTCATCTTGAAGCCGTTGGGGAAGCCGGCCTCCGCCAGCAGCTTCTTCGCGCGGTCGATGTTGTACTCGCGGAGCACGCGCTGCGGCCGCCAGTCGCCCAGCAGCTCGCGGGGCGCCGGCCCGTCGGAGGGGGCGATGTTGCCGCGCATCACCGTGCCGAACGTCTTCCAGTCGAACGCCAGCGACAGCGCCTGCCGCACGCGCTTGTCCTTGGTCGGGCCAGCCTGGTTGTGCATGCGGATGTACATCAGCTCTGTGCCCGGCTTGCTGTCCACGACGATGTTCGGGTTCTTGCGGTAGGCCTCGATGTCATCCGCCGTGTAGATCAGCGGCAGGTCCATGTCGCCCTTCTCGACCATGAGGCGCTGCGTGCCCGGCTCGAGCACCGCGTGGTAGATCACCTTCGTGACGTGCGGTTTGTTCCAGCCGCCCCAGTAGTCGTCGAACTTCACCATCGTCAGCTTGTCGCCGCGGGCCCAGCTCTCGATCTTGTACGGACCCGTGCCCGCGCTCTTATCCATGAACCAGTTCGGCGCCATGTCACCCGGCGCCTCTTCGTGCGCCTTGATGGCCGCCGGGCTCATCATGTAGATGAACGGCAGCCCGCGCTGGAAGGCGATGTCAGGCTTGCTGAGAACGATTTGCGCAGTGCCGTCGTCGACGACCTTCACTTCCTTCACGGAGGTGAGCAGCCACGAGGAGCCGCGCTTGAACTGGATGATGCGCTCGATCGACGCCTTCACCGCCGCCGCCGTGAACGGCGTGCCGTCGTGGAACTTGACGCCCTTGCGGAGCTTGAAGGTGTATGTTTTCTGGTCCGGCGAGATCTCCCAGGACGTCGCCAGTTTGGGCTCGAATTTCACCGTGTCGCGCTGCAGGGCGACGAGCGGCTCGTACATGTTCCAGATGATGTAGACGTCGGTCGACGTCACCACGTGGGCGTCGAGCGAGGTCGGCTCGATGTAGAAGCCGACGTTCAGCGTGTTCTTGTCGCCCGCCGCTGCCACCCCGGCGAGGAGGACGGCCAGGAGACTTCCAAGCACGACCCGTGCGATTCCTCTTCTCATGAGCAGTCCTCCGTCACATTCGTCACGCGATTACAGCGATCTCGTCCAGGGCCGGCCGTCCAGCGAAAACCCGCGGCGCGCCCTCCGTCACGAGCAGCAGGTCCTCGACCAAGTACCCCCTGCTGCGCGAAGCCCGATACTATGATTCCACGTCCCCGGCGTCAATCGCATTTGAGCAGCGGCGAGCGCGAAAGCGCGCGCGATCGATCACGATGGCCGGCTCTCGCGGCGCGAGGCGCGCAGGCGCGCCGTCGCCGCCACGTCGACGGCATCACCCGCGAGCACCACGCCGTACGCCGCCCCGGCATGCCCCGGCGAGACCTTGCCGAGCCGCACGTCGCGCAGCACGTCCTCGGGGTCGCGGTCGAGAGGGTCGCCGTATCCCCCGCCACCGGAGGTGTGGACGCGCAGCCGTCCGCCGGCCGGCAGGGCGATGCCCTTCACCGTCGAACGCACCGTCTCGAGCACGGCGCCGGTGCCGTCCACGACGTGAAAGCCGCCCGCGACGCCCTCGCCGGCCCCGAAGAGCCCGCGCGGCGCGGCCCGCTGGTCGCATCCCCAGCCGCCGACGGTCAGGTCCTCGCCGAGGGACCGCACCTCGCGCACGACTCCGAGACCTCCGCGATACCGCCCCGCACCCCCGGAGTCAGGCACGAACTCGTACCGCTCGACGAGGATCGGGAACTCCGTCTCGAGCGCCTCGATGGGCAGATTCGAGGTGTTCGTCGTGTGATTGGCGACGCCGTCGACGCCGTCCTTCGTCGCGCGCGCACCGCTGCCACCGGCGTAGACCTCGTAATCGACGAAGTACTCCCCGTTGCGCGGATCCACGCCGGAGTAGATGGCGAGCGTCCCTCCGTGGCAATGGGCCACCACGCGCGCCGGCAGCGCGGGCGCCAGCGCGTCGAGGATGACGTCGGCCACCTTCTGGCAGGTCGTGAAGCGCGCGGCCACGGCCGCCGGAGGGTTCGGGTTGAGCACGGTGCCGCGCGGCGCGTGCACGGAGATGGCGCGGTAGTACCCGGCATTCGGTGGGATGTCGGGATCCACGACGGCCTTCATGACGTAGTATACGGTCGCCAGGAGCGATACGGGCGGGACGTTCTTGGCACCGGGGACCTGGGCCTCGGTACCCTCGAAGTCGACGTTCACGTGGTCGCCCAGCACGCCGACCTTCACGTGGATGCGCACCGGCCGCGCCGTCA
>Ga0153915_10006389_pt1 | contig 11044 bp, 9 predicted proteins | sample Opewatmetagenome_2_FD_107003 | JGI IMG/M metagenome (GOLD analysis project Ga0153915, IMG submission 107003) | Freshwater wetland microbial communities from Ohio, USA - Open water 3 Core 3 Depth 3 metaG | ecosystem: Environmental > Aquatic > Freshwater > Wetlands | place: USA: Ohio, Lake Erie...
CTTCTAAGCCGGGGGTCGCAGGTTCGAGTCCTGCCGGGCGCGCCAGCCGCCGCCTCCTGGCCCGGAAGCACAGGAAAAGAAAATCGCGAATGTGAAGCCGCTTTCTTCGTTGATCGGGAGTGTCCATCGAGGGACGGGTCGAGCGCCGCCACCGTGACGGTAATCGGCGTTCGATTCCGCGCGTGGTCCGTCCGCTCAGTGCTTTGGCGGCACGAACTCAAAGCCGTACTGGGGCGCGAGCGCCATCATCTTCTGTATCTCGCCATATGGCGTTTCGGCCGGCGGCGGCAACGTCATCGAGGGCGCTGGCTGGCTGCAGGCTTTGAAGAAGCCTTCCGCGCCGGCGGGAGCGACCATGACGAGCATCCGCACCTGCTCCGAGTCGATCGTAAACGAGTGCGCGACGTCGCGTGGGGCGAAGACCATCGTGCCCGGCGTGGCCTTGATCGTCTCGTCGCCGACGGAAAACGTCATCTCACCCTCGACCACATAGAACGTCTCGTCCTCCCGATGGTGGATGTGGCGGGGCGGCACGTTGCCCTTGCGCGCCACCTGCTCCATCAACGCGAACTGCCCTCTCGTCTCTTCGCCGGTGGCGAGGAACGTCAGCAGCCACCCGCTGTACCACACCGACCGTTCGAGAGACTGCCGCCCTCTGCCAAATGCGACGAGTTCCCCGACCCCTGCTTTGTTTTCGACCTGCGTTGTCATCGTCCGCTCCTTTTCAGTGTGAATGTTCGTGCGCGTGACGCGGAAGCACTCTCGGCGGGGTTGTGCGGCCAGCCTGCTGAACGCCTCGCCCTCCTCGATCAGGCCCCCGACCCATGAGCCCGTTCCATCCTGGTTCGTCATCTGCGCTCTCCTTGATGCCGGCGCGATCGCCGATGACAGGAGATTACAGACCTTGGAGCGGCGAGACTTCGGGTGGATTACCCAATCTCGTGAGCTTTCAAGAATGGGTAGTTCTACCCAACGAGGCGGTGCTGGTACGCCCAGGCGGTCGCCGCGGCGCGGGTTGAGACGTCCAGCTTGACGAAGATGTTGCTCACGTGACGATCGACGGTCTTCTCGCTCAGGAAGAGTTCGTTCGCAATGGTCTTGTTGGTCTTGCCTGTCGCGACGAGCCGTAGCACCTCCTGCTCCCGCGCGCTCAGGCCATGGGCGTCTCGCGCGGGAGCGGCAACAGCGCGTGCGGGCGCGGCGGCGCCCATCGCCTCGATTGCCGCTACGTCCGGAGCGGCGCCGAGATGAACGAAGGTCTTCTTCGCGATGTCGAGTTCGAGCGCAGCGCCATCCTCGTCGCCGAGCGCTTGAAACGCGCGAGCCACAAGGACGCGGATGCGCGCGCTCAGGTACGGAGCCCCGACGCGCTGCCACACTTGCTGCGCGTCGCGTAGCGAGCCAATCGCGCCACTGGCGTCGCCCTCGGCCAACGCCACGGTGCCCATCGCGTGCTGCGCCATCGCGCCGAGGATCTCCATCCCGAAGCCGTTGGCGAGCGAGCCCAGTTCATCGGCGGCCCGCCGCGCCTCGTCGAGATCGGCAGCGGCCACCATGATCTCCACGTGTGCAGGCAGAAAGCGCGTGCGCTGGAGCGGATCGGTCGTCGCCGACAGCGCGCGCCGCGTCGCTGCGACGGCCAGGTCGACGCGCCCCTGCGCCAGGCGAAGCAGCGCCTGGCCCGGATGGGGGTCGCGGCCGCGCTCCCGGGCCTGCGTAAAGGCCTGTTCAGCTTCGACCAGTTCGCCCCGGAGGCGGTGGATCTCGCCCTGCTGGTAGAACGCAGTACCGGCACCTGAGTCTCTCGAAGACGCCATTCGCACGGACGCCCGGCGCGCCTCCTCGATGGCTTCAGACCATGCGCCGCCCAGCTGCAGGATTTCGGAACGATGAATGAGGCACTGTCCGGCGAATGCCATGAGCTGCGGCTGAGCCTGACACCATCGACTGAGATTCGCCGTCCACTCGCGAGCGCGATCGAACGCGTAGCTCTGTTGGCACGCGGCGATCACGTCGCAGTAGATCAGCCCGGTCACGATCGGCGAGAGCTCACCGGTCGTCGCGCTCAGCATCGCCTCGTCGAGGATCGCCAGGCCCTCCGAAATCCGGCCCTGGCGGATCAGGGCCCGTCCCTCGAAATCCTTGCCGAGCGCGCTTAGGTCGCGGTCTTCATAGCGGTCGCCGATCGCGGCAGCCTCCGCCGCCGCTGCCGCCGCCGCCGCGTGATTGCCGGAAGCTGTGAAGCGGAAGACATGCGGGAGTCGCAGATAGCCGCGCTCGACCGAGTCCTGTCCCGCGCGATCCACCAGGCGCTGCGCGCGGGCAAGCCAGCCGCTCGCCCGCGCGAACTCGCCGAGCGAGGTCAGGCGCAACGCCAGCCAGAACGCAGCCCTCGCGGCGCCGAGGACCTCGCCGGCGTCCAGCAACAGCTGATGGAGACGCTCCAGGGCCTCCAGCGCGGACTGATCGTGCCCGCTCAGGACCGCCGACCACGCCAACCGTTCGACGCCGCCCGCCTCGAGCGCACCGGCGGCGCTTGCCTGGGAGAACGCATCGTAGGCATCATCCCAGGCACGCCGCTCGTAGGCCTGCCTGCCCCTCAGCTTCGCGTCGTCCACGCCCAGGTCCTACCTCTACTTGTCGAGAGAGCGGCCATCCAGTTCACAACCACCGGCGAGCCAAAGGCAACGTTACTGGGTGGTCGCCGCCTGCTCTTCTTTCGGAGACAGATACGTCCGCGATTTGAACTTCCAGCCGTCGGGCGTCTTCACGTAGCGATCCTCGTAGTGGCCGCCGCTGCTGTTGGCGTCGCGGCCGGGCAGGTACACCCTGCCACGCGCGCCCTCCGGCGTGGCGTCGATCGCGATCCGGCTGAACGCGTGGCTCATACCGCTCCGCGGAGCAGCGCCGGGCTGGCAGAAAGGCTCGCTCGTCACGAGGCTCGCGAGCTTCTCCGGGCCGGTCATGGTGCCCCGTGGACCGCTGATGAACGATCCGTCCGCAGTGAACAGCCCCGCGTACTCGGACGCCTTGCAGCCGTCGAGGAACATGACGTAGTGATCACTGAGCTGACGGATCGCAGTTCGATCCTGCTCGGTGAGGATGTTCGTCTGTGCCAGCGCCGAAGCACCTGCGGCCAGCAGCACCACGCCAACGACCAACGCAACAGCGCCGTTCTGCGTCGACATGGGATCTCCTCGCTCCCTCCCGCTAGTTCGCTGCGCCCGCAGCGCCCTTGAGCAGACGCTGAAACGCCTCGGCATAGAAGGACAGTTTCGCGGCTGGCGCCGCCGGCTCGGCCTGCGGCGTGTCGCCGAAGACCATCACCGTGCTCTTCGACAGATCCTTGAACTCCGGCCACTTCGCGAGCCCGGCGCCGTTGGGATCGCCCTTCGAGATGAAGTTGACCCAGTAGGACGACATCTGATCGGCGAGCTTGAGATCGACGTCGTTCCACGTCTGCGTGGGCTGGCCCTTCGGGTTGTTCCACGCGAACGAGATCTCGGCGGTGTGCGTCGCGCCCTGCGGTGACGGCTGGCCGTTGACGGTCTGGATGTGCGAGAAGAAATACGTGTACGCTTTCTTCCCCTTCTTCTCCTGCGCGGCGGCCCACTGCCGCATGTTCCAGGTGATCTCGTCCGCACAGGCTTCGTGCGCGGCGCGCCGCGCCTGGTCGTCTGTCGCGGCCGGATAGAGGCGCAGATAGTCGCCCGCCATCTCGCCGAACTTGCGATCCGCCGCGCTCTTGAACGCGTCGACGGTCAGGCCCGCGCCGCCGCGGCCGGCCAGACCTGCGTTCGGTCCGCAGATCCCGAAGTTCGCTTCATCCTTATTAGATCCCGTGAGGACGTCCACGGCGTTCTGCTTCCCCGCCTGGAACGTCAGCGAGACGTCTTCTGGAATCACGTAGCCGTCGACGACGAGCCCGGCGCTGGCCAGCCCGGTCAACTGGTCGAGCGGCCGCGCGCGAAGTTCGGCCATCGTCTTCACGCCCAACGCGTCGACCGCCTTGGCGCCAGCGGCCTCCGCGTCAGCCGAAGAACGCATGCGGGCCATCGTGAGCCCCATCCAGCCGCCGCTCTCGGCGATGGCGCGGGTGAAGAGCCCTTTGGCCTGCGGCGAACCGACGAGCGCCCCAACCATGATGGCGCCGGCCGATTCTCCTGCAACGGTGACTTTGCTCGGGTCACCGCAGAACGCCGCGATGTTGCGCTTCACCCACTGCAAGGCCGCGACGGCATCCATCATGCCGTAGTTGCCCGAGCCGGGATGACCCGCTTCCTTCGCCAGATCCGGATGCGCGAAGAAGCCGAGCGACCCGAGGCGATAGTTGAAGGTGACGATCACAGGACCTTTGGCGGCGAGGTTCTCGCCGTCATACCAGGCCAGGCCGCCCGACCCGCCGGTGAAACCGCCGCCATAGATCCACACCATGACCGGCCGCTTGTCGTTCGGCGAGCTGGCGCTCGTCCAGACGTTGGCATACAGACAGTCCTCGCTGCGTGCCGGCTCGCGCGGAGGTTCGGCCGAGGCCGGCGCCTGCCCGGGAGCGGCGCCACGAGCACCGCCACGGCCACGGCCGCCAAAGGGAGCGCCGGCGGCGCAGGGCGCGCCAAACGCGTCGGCGCTGCGCACGCCATCCCACTTCGCCGCAGGCTGTGGCGCCCGCCACCGGTTCTCTCCGAGGGGCGGCGCGGCATACGGAATGCCTTTGAACACACGGACCGTCGGCTGCGTGGCGCCGGCGACGCCGGCGAGCACGCCCGTGTCGATGCGCACCTGGTCCGGAATCATGGCCGATGGCCGCGCGACGACGAACAGGACGCCGCTGAGCAGAAGAAGGAGTCCGATTCGCTTCATGAGTGCCTCACTCGTTGAACGGGTCATACAGTGCCGGCGGGAAGAATAGCATCGAAGACCCTACGCTTCAGGCAGGATCTGGCGCTAGAATCGCCCCGAACGTAGCACTGGAGCGAACAGTGACGAATAGAACCTTCACATTTGCAACGCTCTCTGGACTTGTTCTGCTGGCTGCGGCTGCGCAAACGAAAGGGCCTGCGCCTAAGCCAACCAGAGCGCCGACGGTCTTCGCGCGAGGCGGCGAGTCGCTGGTTTTCAGAGCTTCCTGACGGACGCGGCGGCACCAACGTCGAAGCCATTGCCTATCCAAAGGAGATGGGTTTCGACAAAGCACGGTCTCTGAAAGCGTTCCAGGCCACTCTGTATCCCCTACTTCGCGCCAACTGCTCCGGATGCCATAGCACACAGAACACCAGCGGAAGCGGCGCTCAGGCTCCGCTTCACGCAGACGTCGATGTGAATCTCGCCCATGAATATGCGCTGACCCGCGTCAACTTCCGCGAACCGGAAGATTCGAAGCTGGTCGTTCGCATGCGCATCGACCGCCACAACTGTTTTGGTGAAACCTGCGCAGCAGCGGCCGCGAAGATGCTGCAGGCGGTGACCGCCTGGCGCGATGCGGTTGCCGACACGATTCCCGCCGTCCCGCGAGGCGTCGATCAATCGACGAAGATCACCGACCGGCAGATTCTGGACTGGATTAAAGCGGACAAGGCGACGATTCCAGCGGCGGAGCGAGAGTTCATCCAGTACGCCTCATTCCATGTGCTCCACAACGCTGGCGTGAGCGCGCAGAACATGAACCACGCGCGCGTCGGTTTGTCCAAGGCCTTGAACAGCACGGCTCGATGGGCGCCGCGAATCGTCAATCCCGTAGACGTGAATGGCAAGGGCATCCTCTATAGATTCGATATTCGAGACTATTGGGGATACACGCTCATCGATACGTCGGACCCGAAGTTCGCCCTGTTCTATGGCGGGTCCGACGACGACCTCGCGTTCGCCAAGAGCAAGGTGGACTTGAGCGGCAACCCTATCAAGTATGAGTCGCTGGCTGGAATGGTCCACCGGCTCAAGCCCGAAGTCACGCGTGACGATAAGTTCGCGCGCCTGGTTTGGGCTCGCGTCCTCAAAGGGAATGCGGAAGGTGCCGCCGACGGCCAATCGCTCCCTCCGAATCGCGATCCGAGAATCCTCAGAAATGTCTCGGACAAGATGCTCAACAAGATGACCGGCTTCGGCAGGACCGCGGGCATCGACGATCATCGACTGAACACGGCAAGCTCATGTATCGGTTGCCACATCGACGGGATGAACCGCAGCAACAACGACCTGAGGGACTGGCTCGACCAGGGCGGCAGCCGCCTTCCTAAAGGCGAGTACGGTGTCGATGGCTGGGTGAACGACGCTTCCACTGTGGCGCGTGTCCGGGAGCTCTATCCGCCGTCCTCGAAGATGCGCGTCAAGACGGAAAACGATCGGCGCGTGTTTCTACAGGCGATGGCGCAGATCAAACAGGAGATGATTCTTGGCGTCGACAAGAACGTCTACGTCGAGCCGACGATCTGGACCATCGAATGGGCTCGTGATTTCTACAAGTATCCCGTGACGAGATCGAACTGACGTTTGCGCGAATGGGCAACAGAACGATAACTGCAGCGCTGGTCCTCGCCGTGGTTGCGGGGCTGAGCATCGGCGTCGCCGCTCAGGGGCGCGGTGGACGAGGCGGACGCGGCGGCGGAGTGATTCCGCCACTGCTCATGAAGACCGACGCCTTCGAGGACGGCGGGATCATTCCGGAACGTTATGCCGGCCGTGGCGGCAACGTCCGGCCGGGATTCACGTTTTCGAATATCCCTGACGGAACGGTGAGCTTCGCGATCATCTTCCATGACGTAGATGTCGCGGTCACCGGTACCGATGACGTCCTCCATTGGCTGGCGTGGAACATTCCCGCCGACGCGCGCGGGATCCCGGAGGGAAGTCTCCCGAAAGGCGCGGTCTCCGGAACTGCCGGAGTCGGCCGCGGAAACTATTTCGGACCTGGCGCCCCCGCTGGCCCCCGGTACCATCACTACGTATTCGAACTCTACGCGCTCAGTGCGATGCTGGACCTTCCGGCCGACGCCACACGCATCCAGCTACTCGACGCCATGCGCGACATCGTCCTTGGCAAGGCCGCTTATGTGGGCCGATTCCATCAATAGCCCGGACCTGCGCGCTTCGGTACGCGCCCCCGTTAGCCAGACCACTGCTGGCGGCGCCTTTTAAGCCAGGGGTCGCAGGTTCGAGTCCTGCCGGGCGCGCCAGAAGTTCGCGGCGTCGGCGCCCTTTCTCAGCTCAGACACCGAATTCATCGCGACCGGCCTCACGATCGACCTACGCAGACGGGCCTTCCCGGATGGACCGCCACGTGCAAGTCGCGCCATCACCCGGAGGTCCCTGTGAAGCGATGCATCGCACGTTCGGTTTGCGTTCTGGGATTGGTGTTCCTCGGTGTAGCGACGGCGTCTGCGGACTCGATCACGATCGACATCCCGACCAACAATACCTTTGTCGGCCTGTGCTGCTTCAATGAGGTGGTCTTCAACTACTTCACCGTCAGCATTCCGGATCTGCCCGAGGCGAGTTCCGCGACCCTTCAACTTCTGACCGGCCGCATCGGAACCTCGTTTGCGCCCCTGCCCGCGACCCTGCCGCCGCCGAACTTCGACCTGGTGATCTCGGGAACGCAGGACGCCATCGGGAACGGCACGGGCACCGTCCGTCCCCTCGCGACGGATGTCTACACCGCTCCGGTCTCGATTCCAGCAACGGCCCCGATGTGGCTCTCTCTTCCGTTCAACGACCAGGGGCTTGCCGCGCTCAATGCCGCGCGCGGCGGGACCTTCTCGTTCTTTGGCGAATTGACGACGATTCCAGACCTCAGTACGGGCGTCCAGGAATGGTTCGCGTTCGACGGCGTGATCCCCTTGTCTGGCAATGCCGGCGATCCCATTGCGCAATTGACGCTCACGCCGACACCGGAACCGGCAACCATCGTCCTGCTGGGACCGGCGATTCTGGGCCTGTGGGGCCTGCGCAGACGGATCGCAGGCGCGTCAGATTGACGCTCGTCTGACCGCCGCTCGCGCGGAACATGGACCGTCCCTTGCTCAGCATCATGTCGGGCCATCGATGCCAGCTTCGAATCCCCCGTCGGCCACGTCACGAAGTCTGACGGATCTTGTCGATCTACGTGCCAGGCTGCTGCGCGGGATCGACCGGCATCCCTCGTGGGCCGCCGTCGAGGCGCGCGTGGCCGACTGCCTCCGGGCGCACTTTGCCGCCGACGCGCCGCAGTTGCGGCGTATTGATGGCAGCACGCCAGCCGTCATCCTGAAGCAGATCATTCGATACGAGGCCGTTCACCCGATACGGGGCTTGCGCGACTTGCGGCGACGGCTCCAGGCCGACCGGCGATGCTACGCCTTGTTCAGTGCATCGATGCCGGAAGAACCGCTGGTGTTCACCGAACTGGCCTTCACTCGAGGCCTCACCGGCGACGTGAGCGCCGTCCTGGACACCGACGGCCCTGTCGTTGATCCCGAGTCGTGCGACTGCGCAATGTTCTATTCGATTTCGAGGTGCCACGAGGGGTTGCGCGGGGTGCCGTTCGGCAACACCCTGATCCGCCATGTTGTCGATCAACTGCGGCAGGAGCTGCCCTTCTTGCGGACGTTCGCGACCGTGTCGCCCGTGCCTGGATTCCGGCCGTGGCTCACCCACCTCGCCGGGGGCAAGGGCGGCATACTCACGGATATCGTCTCCAGACTCGACGATGGACGATGGACGCATGAACATTACGAATCCGCGCGCCTCAAGGCGGCGCTGCTGCCACTCTGCGCCCGGTACTTGCTGGACGCTAAGCGCGGAACCGAGCCACTCGATGCGGTCGCACGATTCCACCTGGGGAACGGCGCGCGCCTCGAGCGCATCAACTGGCTCGGCGACAGGTCCGCTGCGGGGTTCAGGCTCTCGGCTGGTATGACGGCGAACTATCTCTACGATGTAGCGGAAGTGGATGCGAACCATGATTTCTATCGCCGCACCCACGGTGTCATTGCCGCCCGCCAGATCGAACTCCTGGCGCACGGCGCCGGCTCCTGCCCGTCGTGACAGCACCCTCCGTAGCAAGCTCTTGCGGGATAATGCCGTCAGATCATCTTGGAGCCGGTTCATCGTCGTCTCCGCGCCGCGCTGTTTGTCGGCATCCACCTGCTGTTCAGCGGGGCGGCGGCAGCAGCCTTCGCTCGAGAATTCGGGCAGCCCCGGTTCGCCATCGCCACGCACGTCCTGGTCCTGGCGGAATGGGACGCGCTCGCGCTCCTTGCGCTGGGCATGCTCGTCGCCTTCCTGCCGCAGCGCCGCATCAGATGGGCACGCTTCGCGTGCCGGCTCCTTCCTGCGGCCACGTTCACTTTCCAGATTTATCTCTACGCGCTGAACATCGTCAGTAACACATTCTGGGGCCGCAACATCACCGGCCAGCTCGTCGTCGCCTTCGCGCCGACCGTGTGGTCGGGCAAGGAGCCGATCCCGATCGGCGCGGCCGGCATCGGGCTCTTCACGTTCGTCATCATCGCGTCGATGACGCTCGCATCGAGAGCGTGGGGCCCGAGGCTCGACGACAGCCTGCGGTCGTGGCGACTTCCCCGCCTCCGGCTTGTCGCCGCGATCGGGACCGTCGCGGCCGTCTTCGCCGCCACGATGGCCTGGGCCATTCAGTCGGATCGTCCGCTTTGGAGCAGCGAACTCGTCGTCAGCTTCTTCCGGCCGTTCCCCTTTGCCTTCGAGCCCACGCCCAGACGCCGTGCCGCCGGCGATCGCGACGCCGTGTTGCGGGCCGCGTACCCGCGGCATGTGGCGACGGCGCGGCGAAAGAACGTCCTGCTGGTCATCGTCGATTCCCTGCGCGCCGACCACATGCAGGCCTACGGCTACCAGCGGCCCACAACACCGTTTCTCTCGAGCCTCGTCCAGAGCGGGCGGATGAAGAAAGTGGCGGACGCGTTCTCCACCTGTTCGGAGTCGTTCTGCGGCATCACGAGCACGCTGTCGGGACGCGAGTTCCGCGACATCAGCGCACGCGATTTCCAAATCCAGGACGTGCTCCGCGACGAGGGATATCAGACCTGGTTTCTGTTGTCGGGCAATCATCGGGCCTGGAACGGGCTCACGCAGTTCTACGGCGCGAGCGACGGCACGTTCTTCGACGGATCCCAGACGCGCCGCTACTCGATGGACGACGACCGCGGCGTGCTCGAAGCGATGGAGCACGTGCCGCCTGCCTCACCCGGCCGGCCGGCCTTTTTCTACGTACACCTGATGTCCACGCACTACCTGGGCGTGCAGTTTCCGCAATCGCACTTCTATACACGTCCCGACGACCAGGTGAGCCCCGGCCCCGATGCGTACAGCATTCTGCCGATGCTGAACAAACCAGACCGCTACGACGACAAGGTGACGCAGGCCGACGACGTCATCCGGCAAGTCTTCGATGCGCTTGGCGCCAGGCACTACCTCGACGATGCGGTGGTCGTCGTCACGGCCGATCACGGCGAGGGGCTCGGCGAACGTCACTGGGCGCACGGCTGGAATCTCTACAACGAAGACATCCGGATCCCGCTGCTGCTCTACGATGCGCCCGCCGCGAGCTACAGGAACCTGACGTTCGCCACGCAGGTGGACATCGCGCCGACGATCCTCGATCGTCTCGGGCTTCCGATTCCTGCCTCATGGGAAGGGCAGTCGCTGCTGGCGCCGACCATCAAGCAGTTCAGCGTTCACCAGACATATTTCCTTCCCAATCGCTTCGCGGTTCTCTATCGCGCCGGCGACGCGCTGTCCAAGTACATCGCGACGCCACAGTACGGGCAGGAGGAGCTCTACGATCTGAGACACGACCCCGGCGAGGTCCACAATCTCGCGGCAGACCAGCCGGCGCTGGCCGGCCTCCTCCGCGACAAGGTGCGCGCCTATCTCGCCGACGAGCCATAAGGGGAGGGTGCGCGCCGACTTCGGCAGCATTCAAGGGAACACGATTAACGACGTCGGCGTCTGCGAAGGGAACAGTCCAGTCGCCACCATTCCTGCTTCAGACCAAGCACCAGGAGTTCGCGTGAGAGCTGAAGCGTCTGCGGCA
>Ga0153915_10006390_pt1 | contig 11044 bp, 10 predicted proteins | sample Opewatmetagenome_2_FD_107003 | JGI IMG/M metagenome (GOLD analysis project Ga0153915, IMG submission 107003) | Freshwater wetland microbial communities from Ohio, USA - Open water 3 Core 3 Depth 3 metaG | ecosystem: Environmental > Aquatic > Freshwater > Wetlands | place: USA: Ohio, Lake Erie...
CACAGATTAATACAAAATCCCTGCATATCCTACGAAACTGTCGTCCGGCATAATATCATAACTCGTGTAGTAGTCGAGGAGTAGTCCTTTTTCTGATCCCAAGGCTTTGCAGGTAGCCATGGCAGAGATGGCTGCCCCTGCACTGCAGGCGCTATCATTTTCCAAGGCATGCTTCAGGAGGCCTTCTGCATCCATCCTCAACGCTCTGTCGATAAACCCCCTGTCATTTTCTTTCTTCACCCACTCCACAGAAGCCGGTCCAACCCCCTTACTTAAAAACCCATAATTGGGTCCGTAATGAGTTAAGTCGGTAGATCCAATCGCAAGGATGGAAATTCCTTCTTTTTTTGCAATTTCAGCAACTTCTTTCCCCAATCTTTCCGCTTTAACGGAGAGAGGCGACCGGATCCCAACCAGCTTCGCCTCAGGGAAGAAATATTTTACCATAGCCAGTTGAATCTCAATCGTATTGTCCCCGCTAGCCGGACTCTCCTTTCTCATGTCGGCGCTTTTCATCAAGGTTTTTACAAAGCCTGCATGAATCTCGATATCACCGAGCGGGGTCTCACAGGCTTCTTCTGTTAAAATCCGGGGAACGTCTTCAGCGGAAAGATGACCCCCATAAAGAACCACGACCTCAACCTTGCTTTTTAACGTCAAGGAATAGAATACCCTGGCAGCAAGCTTCCCGGAAAAATACCAACCCGCATGGGGAATAATACCGCCGAGTCCATTGCTCGAAGGAAGCTGGGAAGGGGACCATCCCTCTAAATAAGACTCAATCTCCCTTTTACAATCCTTCTCATCAAAAGGATACCACCCTCTTGGTAAGATTCTTTTTCTTCGATTCATGGCGTTCACCCATCCTCGTGATTCGTGAATCGTGAGTCGTGAAGCGTTCTAACAGCTCAAAACTCTTAACTCTAAACTCATCACTCTTAACTGACTTAAATTCTTTCAAGCGCTGGCATTCCCATCAGGTTGAGCAGATTCCCCATCACCTTTTGAAATGCCTTGACCATAGAGAGACGAAAGGTTTGAAGCCGCTGATCTCGAAGATGAATGAACGGCGTCTGGACATCGGCCCCTGGATCTGGGTGCTCATAGAAATTTGTAAAAGACGCCGCCAGATCAAAGGCATATTCTGCCAATTGAGAAACCCTTAACGTCTTACCCGTTTTAGCCACCGAAGATGCAAACCTCGAGAGGGCGTCCAGAAGCCCCCTTTCTGTCTCGGTCAATTGTTCGGGAATGCAATCCCCTTTCCATTGGAGATCGACCTTCTGCTCCCTCGCTTTTCTCAGGATGCTGCATGCCCGGGCGTGGGCATACTCCAAATAAACTCCCGTGTCCCCTGTGGTCTTAAGGGCTTCGTCAAAGTCGAATACAATTTGACTCTCTAGCGTGAATTTGAGCAAATAGTACCGGATGGCCGCTGAGGCTAAAGCGGAGGCAACACTTTCTTCCAAAGGATGATCCGCCTTCTCGATCACCTTCCGCTTTACCATCTGGATAAAATCCTTTGCCTTCACCCCCGTCCCGGAGCGGCCGGACATGGCATAGGCCTTTTTCTCCTCTGCCTCCTCCATCCCCAGCAGCCGGGCAGCCTGTGGAGAAAGGTTAACCACTTCATAGGCCAGATGAATGGATTCCTTTGCCTCTTTCTCAAAACCCATCTGTCGAAGGCACTCGACGACGACTTGCTGAGGATAACTCTGTCGAGTATCAATCACATTGATCACCGTTTCCGCATGCCCAAAGCCCTGAGAAAGCCTTCCTCCTGGTTCACCATCTTGGGCCGTGGTCCAGAGCGTCTCTCCATTGGTTTGGGGCCCCCAGCGCTTGTATAAGAAATCTCTCTTGAGGAGGCCAAACTTCCAAAGTTGATACGCCACATCTTTCCCCGTGTAGGTCACACTCCCATTTGACCGGACGAGGATCTTGTCTAGACTCTTCACACCCTCAGCCGTCTCGATGATTCCACCAAACGGGACGACCCAACACCCTTCATTCGGACCCTCTGTTTCAAATCGAAGAACTCCCTTCTCTTTCAGGAGTTCGAGGGTAGCCTCCCAGAATCCCTGGGCAATAATATCCGATTCCCAGTTGAGAAGATCATAGAAGATAGAGAGGTGAGCCACTGTTTCTAAATGGGACTGGACAATTCTTGTGGCTAAGTCTTTGGCAAAACCAGCCACAGGAGGGATTCCTTTTTCGATCTTATGGAGAATCTCTTCCCTTTTCTCAAGAAGGGAAGGATTCTTCTCAAGTTCATTTTGAAAACGGGCATAGAGATCCCAACAGAAGTAATCAAAAGGTTGGCTCCCCGGAACCTTCTCCCAGACGGCTTGGAAGTTAGAACCTTCCGTGTAAAAAGGAGGGGCAAGATAAAGAAGGGCCGTCACCACATCAACGACCTGAAGGCCTGTATCATCAATATAATTACAGACCTCTGTTGAAAAGCCAAGCCACTCGAGAACTCTGGCTACGGTGTCTCCTAAGACCGAATTCCTGAGGTGACCAATATGCATCGCCTTATTGGGATTCACGCTCGTGTGCTCGATAAAAACCTTTTTTTTCCGCGGCAAAGCAGGCTTTCCGAAAATCTCACCTTCTTGAAGGACTCGGGGAACGAGGTCTTGAGCCAATACAGACCAATCCACTTTGAAATTGAGGTAACCGGGAGGAGAAATATCTATCTCTTTAATATAAGGTGGAAGGTTCGATCTCAATCGCTCAGTCAGTTCCTGAGCTATTTTCATTGGAGATTGCCTTCGCTGTTTGGCCAAGGATAGGCAGACGGCGCTGGAGAGATCCCCCAACTCGCGCCGAGGAGGCACATTGAACGGAATATCCTCAATTCCCAAGAATTCTCTTAATACTCCGGTCACCCCTTCTCTGATCATCTTCTATTTTCCCCTCTTGCTTCTTCAATTATTATGAGGATAAAGGGCAAAAGTCAACCCTTCGACTCCCCCTGGCCTGAAGGCCACGGCTTGCCTTCGACCCGATCTCAGGCCGAGGGGCTCAGGGTTGACCCTGAGCGGCGCTTCGTTACCCACCCTCAAAGGTGGGGCCTGGCGCCGCCGAACGGGTCAAGGCAATCGAAAATTGACAGTGAAACGGCTTCAGGAATATAATTTATTTATGTGACGCTCCCCAAAAAAGGTTACGGAAAGGGAAAAGATCAGATCGCACCTTTCGTTTCTCTTGGCGGAATCATGATGGAGTGCAAGAATCGTGATGATGGCCCAAGAAACCGGGGAGGAATAACACAAGCCGAGAAAACAGACGGCCGGGAAGGGGGTCAGGAAAAATGAGTAAAAAGAGCCCGATCAAGATTTCGATTTGTAATGAGCTTTTTCAGGGGTGGCCGATCGAAAAAGTCTTTGACTATGCCGCTCAATTGGGCTACGACGGGGTTGAGATTGCCCCCTACACCTTGGCGGACTCCGTCACTGAAATCTCTCCGAAGAGGCGAAAAACGATTCGGCAGGCAGCGGAAGAGAAAGGGATCGAAATCGTCGGCCTTCATTGGCTGCTGGCAAAGCCAGAAGGGCTCTACATCAATCATCCCGATGAGATCATCCGCATCAAAACCCAGGAATACATCGAGGCACTCATCCACTTCTGTGCTGACATCGGAGGAAAGATTCTGGTTCACGGTTCTCCGCATCAGAGGACGGTCCAAGAGGGGTGGGACGATCAAGCGTCGTGGAATTTTGCCAAGGAAACCTTCAAGGTATGTCTTAAGGCGGCTCAAAAAAGAAATGTTCTCTACTGCATCGAACCACTTGCCCATACGAGCACCAACTTCATTAACACGGTGGCCGAAGCCATCCAATTAGTGAAGGAGATCAGACACCCCCGTTTCAAAATGATCTTCGACTGTCGAAGCGCTTCGACCCAAGAGAAATCGGTTTCGGAAGCCCTTCTCCGGGCCTTGGAATCAGGATACCTCCGCCATGTCCATGTTAATGATCCCAACGGAAAAGGACCCGGTTTTGGAGAGGTCGAGTTTACCCCTATTCTAAAGACTTTAGTGAACAACGGATATAAGGGTTATATTTCTGTAGAGGTCTTCGACTTTAGTCCTGATCCCCAAACGGTTGCCAGCCGAAGCATCGGTTACCTCAAGGGCATTCTTGAGACTTTTTCCGGAAAGGGCTGATCTCGGATGAATCAACGACCCTCCCCTGCTTGCCCTTCGCCTCCAGGCAAATGGTTTTGCCGATACCCCATGAGGATCCTAACCCCATTCCCCGCGACGGGCTTCATCTTTTCCATGGGATCTATGGTCCACTCGCTCGTTTCAGGGCCAATGAGTCATTTCCCGAATTATTTCTCTCTTTACCAGCTGTGCCTTCACCCGCTTCTTTTAACAAGGCTTTCAACTTCTGGAGGTCTCCTTCCTGGAACTTCTCAAATTCCAGTCCATATCGGTACTCTCCCCAAATGACCTTCGGGGCCAAATTAGACCAGATCACTTTCGCTCTCACCTTGATCGAATTCAATTCAAATCCCTTTACAAAAATAATCTCAATGTTCAATGAAGTCCCTACGACAATAGCTACAGGGAGATAGACGATAAGCCCTCCTCTGCTTGCATTGACTGCAACGCCCCCGTAGTGATCCTTATTCTCAATGGAATAATCCAAAGGAAGTTCGACGTTAAATCTAGGATGTTTCCTCCTCTCGACGATAAAAATGCCTTGTTCGGACCTCGGCTTGGTCTGCCCTCTCTTTCTTCTCACCTTTGTAACGTGCTTGCCTAGACTCATCAGACTTCCATTTTCGTTAAAATGTATTAAACTTCCTACAGAAAAGTCAATGAAAATTTTTGAGTCTTTTCCGTCCCCGCTTTTTCTTTTTCCCGACCCGACTCGTTTGGATGGTCTCCCTTTCCTACTCACGCACGCTGCCACAAAACCCTGCAGAGTGCAAAGAAGGACTTGATAACAAGAAGACAACTTGCTAAAATGTTACGCATCGAAGAGGAGATCTGTGCCTGGCATCTGAATCAGTTCAAGGGATCGGTTTTCGTTTCTAAAAAGTATGTCTCGATGAAAAGCCAAACTCCCCGGCTCTGGGTATCTGGCTTTGGCGGGACGGGGCACTTGCCGGCCGAAACGAATTTGAGCGGACGAATCATTAAACATGCGTGAGGGGGGGCTCGATGGAGGACTCAGGGTCATCAAGAGAAAAAAGAAGGTACCCACGGTTTCATTTGAGTTTGCCCATTGAATTTAGGGTGATGAGCGACAAATATGTCCACGGAGCAATGATCGTCAACGCCAGTGAGACAGGCCTTCTTGTCCAATGTCCTATAAACATACCTGTCGGCACCAAACTAAATATCGCTGTCTTATTCTCGAAAGGGTTCGAATTGGCCAATTTTGAAGTGGTCGCGGAGGTGGTTTGGACAAAGACCCATCCGAATGAGGGTCGGGAAGGATACCAATTTGGGCTGAGATTCGTCCACATATTGGAGGAAGACCGTCAGAAGCTGAAGCATCTTCTCGGTGAGGCCTATTAAAACATTCAAGGATCAAACCAAGGATCTTGCAGCATCCCCCTGAGCCAATCGGCACAGGATCTCTCTGATTTTCTTTGGAACCTTTCCCGTCCTTAAGATGGATCCCGCAATATTGCAAAGGGCGATCTACCTTCTCAGAAAATTCAGCTTCTCTTTTCATTTTGTGAGACGGTCTGGCGTCTGCTCCTGCAAGCCCTTTATCCCGGGGATCGCGGGCGCATAGCCGAGGGATGCGGGCAAGCCCGCTGGGATCGAGATGAAACTGGCCTCTATGGAGACGATGTTGGCGCCGTTTTCGCAGCCGCTTCAAAGGCCCGCCGGCGTTTGGCATGTACCCGGTAGTTCCTGGCCACCGCCCAGGCGAGGTCCGGAAGTCGCGGCAGCACTCGGGGAAGAAACCTGAGAGCTCCGCGCCGGAACCCCTTTCTCGCAATGCGAATCAGCTGGCCGGGCGTAAAGAACTCGCGGTAGACCCGGTAGCGCAAATTTCTGAGCTCCCGGACGGAGCAGTGGTCCGAGTAGATTTTCCCGTTGGGGGCGATGTGGTAACCGGGACTCTCCGCAACCAGCTCGTCCAGTCCTGAGTAGGGACTTGACCGCAGGATTGAGATAGCTATGGTATCCAGGCCCAGCTCCCGCGAAAAAGGGACAATCTGGAGCATCTCCTCCACACTCTCGCCAATGCACCCGAGGATGAAATATCCATTAAGGATCATGCTTGACTGGCCAAGGACCCTGAAGCACTCACGGATCCGCGCCGTGTCGAAGCCCTTTCTCATGGAGCGAAGTGTTTTGTCGTGGGTTGACTCGATCCCCAGCATCAGCATGAAGAACCCGGCCTTCTCCATCTTGCGCAACACCTCCGGACGCTGGGCGATTTCCAGCCTCGCGTTGATGAGGTACTTCTTCCGGATGCCGCGGGCCAGGACCAGGTCGCAGATGCGGTCCACCCGGTCCATGTCGAAGGTAAAGAGGTCGTCTGTGAAGGCGACGATGGGAGCCTTGATCCGGGCGAGTTCATCAACCACGGACTCCGGCGAGCGGGCCGACCAAGGTCGCTTACTGCCCCAGGGATTCCGGCTAAAGGAGCAGAAGCTACAATTAAACGGGCATCCCCGCGAGGAAGACACCATATCGATCAGAATCCCCGCCTCCACCCCTTCGAGGCCGAGCCCGTAAGACTCCTCCCTCAAGTGGCGGGCAGGAAGAAGATCCTCCCGGAGGTGGCCGGGGGTCCGGTTGGGATTGTGGAAGATCTGACCGTTTTTCCGGAAGCTTAGACCCGCGATTCCCTCGAGCGCGTCACCCCGGCATAGTTCCTCGACCGCTTCCTCGCCGTCCCCGCGCACAATGGCATCCAAGCCGGGACAGGCAACGAGCCAGTCCTCGGGATTCTCCGTGACGTGCCGGCCCCCCAGGAGGATGAAGGTCCCTGCCGGAACGGACCGGATCTCCCCACGGATGAATTCGACATCGCGTTTCCAGTTAATCGAGAAACAGACCAGATCGGTCTCGGGACGACAGAAGTCGATGGTGCGGCCGGGTCTCTTCCGGAGATCCACAATCTCCAGCGATCTGCAGCTTGACTCCAGAACGGACGCGATTAGCTCAAGCCCCAGGGGCGGAAGGTACCCGGCATGGAACCCGTCGTTCTGGTATGGATAGACGCAAAGGGCATGGTGATAGATCGGTAGATCCCCCGTCTTCGGTTGCTTGATCAGACTCCCCGATTGCCTTTTCAGCGTTCCTGGCTGACCCCGAGAATTGTTCCGGGGCAGAAATAATTAAGCTGATCATTTGGGAGCCTTATCTTGTGTTATACGCTGAACACAGCCACTTCCTTACCCCCCGCAAATCTGAAAGAAATATGACTAAACAAGGATTGGGCCATGAAGTGTCGATGAAGATTTCTTAGCCCTACACAATAGAATTCCAACTATTTTGAAGAGGGCAATGACGCGTTGAAGGCTGAATTTTAACTCAACTCGGCGCAAACTGCAATTCTTCCATATCAACAGGAATCAATTTTCCATGTTGATCGCCGTCTAACCTGCAGCGCTTAGGGAAGAAATTCATAAACGATGAATTAGGGGAGGGAAAGTAAAAAAAGGAATATTTCTTTCAAATGGGGAGCGTGAAGACCATTTTCTATCCTGGGGGTTGATTTTTGATTAAAAGAGAGCTTTAATTTTGTTTGAGGGGTCTCAAAGAGGGGAGGGAAAATTAAAAGCGTGGGTTCCCGGCCAGAGGTTAATCGGACACAGGAAAAAGCCAAAATGAATGCCACCGTTCATGGGGAGGAAGGCAAAACCCACACAGGGTTTAAATCGATCGCACTCAAAGGCCTTTTTGTAATCGCTTCTTTCTACACCCTTTATTTCGCTCGTGCTTTGATCCTACCGCTCCTCTTAGCCTTGCTCCTTAATTTCTTGCTGAGGCCCGTCGTTCGCACCCTAAAAAAGATCAAAGTACCGGAGTTCGCAGGAGCCGCTTTCGTGCTCGTCGCTCTGCTCGGAAGCGCAGGTTATGGAGTCATCAGGCTTTCCGGCCCTGCCGCCGAATGGATCAACAAGGCACCGGAGAGTTTACACCAAATTGAGTTAAAGGTAGGTTTTTTGCGCAAACCCTTGGAAGGGGTAAACAATGCGGTCGAGGAGTTGAAAAGCATTGCGAGAATGGGTGCGGAAAGGAAACCCGAAGTCGAAATAAGGCCACCGGGCATCACCGATGCTGTTTTGACCGGGACAAGGGAGGTGATTGCAAAAAGTTCAGTGATGTTTATCCTGCTCTATTTCCTTCTTGCCTCTGGGGATTTATTCTTGCGCAAGCTGATCAAACTCTTCCCCACGCTTCAGAAGAAGAAAGAGATCGTGAGGATCACTCGAGATGTCGAACATCATACCTCTCGCTACCTTTATACCGTAACAGTGATCAATATTTTGATGGGGCTTTCTATAGGCTTAGGGATGTACCTGATCGGCATGCCTAACTCTTTGCTCTGGGGAGTGATGGCTGGATCTCTTGTCTTCCTTCCTTATATCGGGCCTCTGATTGGAATCTCTATTGTTACCATTGTTGCCTTCTTGACTTTTGCCAGCCTTGGCCGGATACTGCTGGCACCTGCAATCTATATCGCTCTGGAAATCATCCAGGGCCAGATTGTCACTCCGATGGTACTCGGGTTGCGTTTCACGCTTAATCCTGTAGCGATCTTTATATGGCTCATTTTTTGGGCATGGATGTGGGGCATCGTCGGCGCCATACTGGCATTTCCCATGTTAACTATTTTCAAGATACTCTGCGATCATATCCAGCCCCTCGCGCCTATTGGCGAATTCCTCGGAAAATAGCCCCCTGAAAGCAAGGCATTCCCCATGATTCCGTTAGAATGGGAATCACCCAAGGACGAATAACTCATCACCCTATGCCATCATAACCCTCCGGGCGCAATGGGAACATCCATCTCTTTGATCTGGAGGATAAACAGTTTGAACCCATCCAATAAGCATTTCACAAGTCTTCAAGCTAGGATCGCTCTGAAAACGAAGGATTGCGGACGGAAATGAGTATACCCAAAAAGCGATAGATGGGTCTTGCATCCAGGGTATTTAATGCTAAAATAAAATCCAGCTCTCCTTGAAAGAGGATCCCCTGAAACATCTTTTCGAAGGTTGGGAAACCATTCAAACCAGGATTCAGCAAGCCCAGAATCTTTTTCTTTTTCTGGACTATGACGGAACCCTCACTCCGATTGTATCCAGACCTGAACTGGCTTTTTGTCCGTCCAAAGTAAAGAGGCATTTGGAAAAATTACGTGATCTCCCCGGCGTGTATCTAGTCATCATCAGCGGGCGATCCCTGGAAGATCTGCGGGAGAAAGTAGGAGTCTCCGACATTATTTATGTCGGCAACCACGGGTTGGAAATCGAGAGCCCAGACGGCAGGATAAAAAAAATTGTATCGTCAGCCAAAACAAAGGAACTCAAAAGAATCACCCAGAATGTGCAGAATTCTTTGAAAGAAATTCCTGGGATTCTTTTTGAAGAGAAAGGGCCCATTCTGTCCGTCCATTATCGCAACGTGGACCAGACATTTTTCGCGCGGATTCCTCAGGTACTGAAAGAGGAGCTTCAGCAATGGAAGGATCGCTGGAAGATGGCATCCGGCAAAATGGTTTTCGAAATCCGACCCAATGTGGATTTTCATAAGGGGGAGGCCGTTCGAGAAATTCTAAAGACTTTTCCCTCCCTGGGGCTTTTGCCAATCTATCTCGGAGATGACCAGACCGATGAAGATGCCTTCCGGGTGCTCAGAGGCCTGGGCATCTCAGTTTTTATCGGAGCGCGAAGGTTTCCCTCGGAGGCTGATTTTTTTCTCCAAAACCCTGACGAGGTTCAAGAGTTTCTTTTCCGGTGCCAGGAGGTGAGACGGGCTGGCAGCGAATGTCCCGGAGCCACCTGAAATGGGCTGCAAACTTCCGCTTTTTTGAGTCAGCTGATTGTGGTAAGATAGTTTTATGGGACTTAAGATTGCCAAAGATTCTTTTTTCTTCACCGGTTGCTGGGAGTTGAGGGAAATGGTGGGGCGCAGTGCCCGCGATGAACAGCAGCTTTTGGAGGCCATCGAGGAGATCCCCCTCGACTCCCTCTCCTATCACACGCACAGCTTCTTCCTGCGTCATGCATATATCGCTGGTCCCTACCCGAATGACTTCGCAACCTGGGCAGCGATTCAGGTGCGCGACCGGGTTTTGGGCGAAAAACTGGGCATTCTGGACCCGTATGATTTTGAAAATCTGGAAGCCTTGCGCGCCGAGATTGTAAACATTGTTGATGAGCATCTTTCTCAACTCCAAATCATACCCCGAGTCATTTACGGAGAGCCTTTTTACTTTATGCAATCCCGGATCATTGAAGTACCGACAGGTTTGGAAGCCCGAACTTTAACGGAATTTCGGAAGATTCTGACCACTGTGGATATCAGCGCAGTTTACTATCATAATTTCGAGGCGATGCTCCGGCTTGGGCGGAGGATGGGCGATTTTGCTCTCTGGATCGAAGAGCAGCTCCACCTACCCGAACTGGCCCAGAAAATTTCCAGGCTCGATTTTTACATGACCAGCCTAGAGTCTATTCGTCACCGTATCATCAAGCTGTGTGATGAGGTTCTGAAGAAGGAGACCCGGGGATGAGCCGCCTCAACGAATACCGGGAAGTGGTTCCCAAGGGCACGATCGATTTCTTGAAGCGCCTGGCTGAGCAGGTTAAGGGAAGGAAGATCCTTCACATCAATTCAACCAAGCTGGGCGGAGGAGTGGCTGAAATGCTGCGTAGTGATGTTCTCCTCCTGCAGGATATTGGGATCGAAGCCGAATGGCAGATCATTTCCGGAACGGAGGCATTTTTCAATACAACAAAGTCATTCCACAACGCGCTTCAGGGTCAGGACCAGCGCCTCTCGCAGGAGATGCTCCAGGAATATTTGGAAGTTAACCGCGAGAATGCCCGA
>Ga0153915_10006392_pt1 | contig 11043 bp, 6 predicted proteins | sample Opewatmetagenome_2_FD_107003 | JGI IMG/M metagenome (GOLD analysis project Ga0153915, IMG submission 107003) | Freshwater wetland microbial communities from Ohio, USA - Open water 3 Core 3 Depth 3 metaG | ecosystem: Environmental > Aquatic > Freshwater > Wetlands | place: USA: Ohio, Lake Erie...
CTGGCGTATATAAATCTTCGTTTTTTACATCTCTGGCAAAACCCTCAATAAAACCCTTACCGCTAGAATCAACAAGGTTATTGTTGTTCTTCCAATCTTCCCTCGTTATGGGTAGGTGAGATGACACCAACGGATTCTTGCCCCGTCAGAAGCAGGCTGGCATCAAGTGTTTTCATACCATGTGACAATTTGCAACAGAAATTTAAAATAATTATTTATGCCCAATCAGGCGTTGGTTTGGTTGGCGTTATCGGCCTGTAATAGGCTCTTTACGGTATTGCGTAGCTGGTCAATATCAAGCGGCTTATAAAGAAAAATATCGATGGGCATTTTTTCCATCTCTTCTATTTTCTCAACACCACACAGCCCAGATATGACAATAGTTTTAAAATCATGCCCGGAAGTAAAAACTTTACGCAGGAAATCCAAACCAGATTCTTTATCTGAAAACTCGCTTAAATAGATATCGACGATGCACAGGTCGGGCAAATTAGCATGAAAACTATCCAACGCGCTATGTATATTTTGCGCAGTAAAGACCTTGTACCCCTCGCGCTCTAAAAGGCAGCGCATATAGTACAATACTTTGGATTCATCATCAACGATCAATATTTTTATTTCCGAAGAATCTATCATGTAATATCCTTAATAATCTCAAAAAACTTATTCTCGGTATTATTAAATTTTATAAATCCTTGCTCTTCCCACTTGTGCAAAAAGGGCAGGACTACCGGCATATTATCACGTACATCACGTGGCAGTTCGTCTTTGTCACAGGCAGTTTTACCTCGGCGAAAAGAATAACTTATAAACCCCTTAAGCAATACCACGACTTCTACCATTTCCTTCGCAGACATTATACCACCTCCCCAGCAGTATGTATATAACATATATACTGACAGAAAACAAGTGAAAATTAAAAATTATAGTGATAAATAGAAAATGTTTATTAAATGGTATTGTAAATTAAAACTCTTTAAGGTACTTTACTTCGAAGCGGTCTTCCTGTTTTGTGGACGAGTTAGCCGATGATGGGTCAGTATAAATGCGGGCAGCCTCGACAGAGATATCTCCAATGGATTGTTTGATACTGACACCCCGCTCTTTCCCTTTGACTTCAGCAGCAAGATTAAAACCCATATTACCTAGCAACCGCTGGCCGCTATTGCCAAAAACAAAATAGTCGATAACTTCTGCGGCAAGGTTAGACGATATTCCTCCGTTTGCAAGAGTATCGCCTGCGGCATCCCATGTCCTGTTGGTAAGGATGAGTGCCAATAGCTGTGCCTGTGAAAGATTGGGTTCAGACAGAAGGGTAATCACCGGTTTATTCCTCTCCCCTATCAAACCTATATCGATTGTGACCTTACCGACTTTTGCATAGGCTTTAAAATCATAAAAAGGCCGGTTGGGTTCACCTATAAAATAAAGCCGGCTATGCTGCTTAAGATAAATGGGCGCGCTTTGAGCGCTAGAAATAATACCTCCGTTAAAGAATAATCCTCCATAAAGGCCAAAGGCCTTATGGCGTGGCAGAAAAGAGAAGTTTAATTCCGCGGGAACATCACGAGCAGTAAAATCATGGTAACTGATCTTTTCGATCATAAACTTCGCCTGAACAGTAGGCGACTCTAGTGGGCCGCTGATAAGCCCATCAATATTAATAGCCCGTCCTTCTAATTTCTGGACAAATTCTACGTTTTTAAAAAAAGTACCGAATAAGCGCGACGCGATGATCGCCTGAGAATATAAAGTAATATCACAATTATTATTAGTCACCCGACCGTAAAAAATGATCGGCTCGCTGACATTTTGCAAAAGTTGGCCGTTATTTATCACCAACTCAAAGTTTAATGGGAAAGTCAACCGCACCCGCATCTGCCCGATCACTACTTTGCTTAAGTCAAAAGGGCCCATATAACCGCGCAAAATTACGTTATCAATAACAATACCGGAAGCCAGATTCCCCTTAAAAGATTTTACTTGCGATAAAGCAATACCATGGCGAAATAAAAGATAACGAAAAGCCTTTTGAGCACAATAATTGGAATGGAATATAAATACAATAAAAATAAGCAAAGAAAACAATAATAATAAAGGCGGATATATTATTCTCCGCATAGATATTAACCGCGTAAATATGCCGATATCGCACCGGCAGCTTTACGGGCCGATTCAATAGCGCTAATGACGGTAGCAGAACCGGAAACAATATCGCCGCCGGCAAAAATATCAGGTATCGAAGTTTGAAAGCCGTCATTAACCGCGATATAACCGCGTTTATTAAGCTTCAAACCTTGTAAAGTAGCGATCAATAAAGGATTAGCAGTTGTACCTACCGCGATAATAGCGGTATCCATATCAATCGCGAATTCAGAACCACACACAGCGACAGGAGAACGCCGCCCGGAACTGTCCGGTTCACCAAGTTCATTACGCACGCACATCACGCCTTTAAGATTACCGGATTCATCAGCAAATAGTTCAAGCGGCGACGTAAGCAGATGGAACTTTATCCCTTCATCACGGGCATTTTCTATTTCCTCTTTACGCGCCGGCATCTCATTTAGCGTACGGCGGTATATAATATGCACATCTTTCGCCCCTAAACGCAACGCGCATCGCGCGCAATCAAAAGCCACATTACCCGCACCAAAAACTCCCACATGCTTGCCAACTTTAACCGGCGTATCATATTCAGGGAAACGATAACCTTTCATTGAATTAACCCGCGTTAAAAAATCATTAGCCGAATATACCCCATTTAAACTTTCACCGGGAATATTCAAAAACTGCGGCAACCCCGCCCCGACCGCGATATAAAAAGCAGCAAACCTTTGCGCGCGCAATTCATCAATCGTACAAGTACGTCCGATAACATAATTGTAATAAAATTTTACTCCCAGCGACTGAAGATAATCGACTTCCCTATCAACGATATGCTTAGGCAGGCGAAACTCCGGTATCCCGTAAGTCAAGACTCCCCCCGGCTTATGTAATGCCTCAAAAACTGACACATCAAAACCAGCCTTAGTTAATTCACCGGCACAAGTAAGCCCGGCCGGCCCGGCCCCGATGACAGCGATTTTTTTCGCTCCTGATTGCGGATGATTTTTTTCCGGATTAAGGCAATTCTTAATATACCAATCGGCAACAAAACGTTCCAAATAACCGATTGATATCGCTCCATCTTTTTTATTCAAAACACACGCCATCTGGCACTGTTCTTCCTGCGGGCAAATACGGCCGCATACGGCCGGCAGGCTGTTAGCTTCACGTATCTTGGTTACTGCCTCTAAATATTTCTTTTCACGTATAAGAGAAATAAACTCACGTACATCTATTCCCGCCGGACAGCCTTTAGAACAAGGCGCATTTTTACATTGCAGGCAACGCGCGGCTTCTTTCAACGCTTCCGCCTCGCTAAAACCGCGTGAGACCTCTTTAAAGGTCGTGATCCGCTCCTGAAGATTTATTTTAGATATTTCACCCTTTTCATTCATGGTATAGACTTATCAACCATCTTGATCATGCATTATGCGGCACTTCGATCTTTAACGCCATGCCTTTACCCATATCTAATGTTACGGCTATGACACCTTTTTGCCGCACGACTACACCGGATATCATCTTCAAATCAGCCTCTTTATTAACACCAAGAGCATTAAATATAAACTGTAGAAATTTATATATCGTCTCATCGGAAAAAACAACGCCATCTTCGCCTACGTGTAAAACTACACCATTACTTTCTTCGTTATAATCTACTTTGACATTGCTGGCTAATTTTAATACTGCGCGAGCTTCTTCGGCAACGTGCTTGATGACACTCACCATGCGCCTCTGCTCTATCGCCCTGGCAATAAGATCTTTTAATACATCATTATCCCAAGGTTTTGTAAGAAATTGAAATACTTCGCCTTCATTAAGCGCACGAACAAGGGCATCGAAATCGCTGTAACCGGAAAGCATAATACTCATAATACCCGGATACTGTTTTTTAACTGCCCGTAAAAACCATGATCCATCCATCACCGGCATACGTTGATCAGTAATAATAAGGTCTACCGTATTCTGGCTTAATACTTTCAAACCCTCTTCGCCGTTGCCTGCGGTTAATACTGTATAATCAGCCTCTAAAAGACGTACAAGGCAACGTAATATTGCCTCTTCATCATCAACGCACAGAATGACTGGCTTAGGATTCATATCTCTCCTTTTTAAATAAATGTATAGCCTGCGTTACGGTAAAACCATTTTATATGATTTTACCGCCGCTTATCGGTTTTATGCAAGTATTACTTACAACCAGGCTGTAATAATCATCGTGTGGCGATGATCTCGAAAGAGATATTTTTACTGCGTTTAAATATTTCGGCGTTTTTTGAAGATATATCGATAAGCGAAGATGTAGTGCCACGATACTGCGTGGAAGAAGCGTCAAGTTCAATACCACCTAAGGCATCATGGTTGCCACGCGAACTGCGCGCAATAGCGCCTAGCCTAGGCGCACCGTTAAAGCCATTACGCACAATACGCCTAAATTGCCGTTCTGCTTTTTTTACCTCTGCCAAAACATATGGGCCAAGCCAATATTCTATAACATTATGATGATAAGCTCTGGCAGATTCTCCTTCTTTATAAAGACGGTTACGGCGGGCATCATCTTGCATAATATTTCGTAACTGGCCCATAAATTCTAAAGCCGTTACGCCATATTTTACTGCAATGATAGCATAAGATAAAAAATGTGCATCGCGTGCGGCTTTGTGCGCAATAAAATCTGGTATATTTTTTATGGGATCTTGATCACTACCAATATGACGAGTATAATCGCGATATAAGCTTTGTACCAATTCACCTTCTATCATTTCGTGGCGAATACGTATAAACTCCTCTGCCTCAGATAAGCCTTGAGGAAGAATTATCACCGTAGTGCCGGTAGGATCTTCCAAGCTGAACGAACGTACTTTCTCTGGTATTGCATATTTCCCCCAATTGATTCTTGCTACCCTTACATTATCATGAACATTAGCCGTATGCCTTTCCCATAATCCATCTCCATTCTTACTATGATAAACAAAACTTTCTGATACTAGCTGCTCTCGGCCAAGCCGAATAATACCGTTTTTAATATCTCGCATTATTATAGTTTTTATTTTACTTAAAAGCACCTGGTCCTTCGAGGTCAACCGGCTTTCTGAAGTATCGATATCGGTCATCAAACGCGGAATGACATCATTATCTGCAGGAGTAAACTCATCAACCGGTGTAAGTTCATCAATATCTGTGTCGTGCCCAGCCGGCGTATTGTTAGCATCTGGTATTCTAGGCAACGGTAGAGCATATTCTGATTTAGGAGAAATGTATCTGCTGGCAGGATGAAGGCTGGAAAGTATATGGCCGAAATCCGGTACTTTCGGCGAAGCCATATTAGGCAAATCTACAGGCGTATCCATAGCCATCCGTTGAACCGGTGTGATGCGCGGCATAGAAAAACTTCCTGGCTCGATAAATAAAGACAATATCTCGCTACGCCGTACGGGTGACATAGACGACGGGAAAACAGATTCATGATCTGCGCTGCCTTCAAATACCTGAAATGTCCTGTCTTCGCTATTTACTTTGCGTCGAGCATAACGCGCGGCAGCTTCGAAGGCCTGTTCAATAATAGAAGTATTATTCAATAACATCGTATCAGATACATCAACGAACTGCTTACTATTCCTCTTTTCCATAGCATCGCGCGCCTGGACTAATCCACGTAAAAATAAAATCTCATTAATACGATGATCCGCAACGATCGCGGTCGCATTATTTTCTATTAATCCTAATATTTTTAAATCAGCGACGATACTATCTGTACGGCTCATACGCGCACGCTGAGGATACTCATCGATCAAAGCCTGTATTGATCCTCTATCGCCATTTTCTACCATGATCTCTATTTGGCGTACTTGCTCCGGTGTAATGGTGTATTTACCTTCATTGAGGTTAATACCAAAATAACGTACTGTAATAGCCCAAGCTACTTTATGTGCGCGTAAAGATACAGCCTCTATCTCCTTCTGAGTGATATCGGTGACATTTTTCCCTGTACGCTTTGAATAATCATTCATCAAGATAACAAAAGCTTCAAGCTCTACACGTTCATGGAAAATCTGTTCTACTTTTACTTCAGGCGTTTCTTGTTCATGCAATACCGGCAAAGTCTCAATATAATCTTGGCCGCTTTGTGCGCCCACTAAAGACTTAATGCGGCCATAATGCATGATAGCGCGCACGCAATCGGGCATCTCAACCGAATTATCTTTTTGCCATGGTAAATAGTCCAGGGAAATATTTATCGCCCAGGGTAAAAATCTGTCATGTAAAGCAAGATGGCCCAAAGAAGCCATGGGCAGTGTCTGTTCTAGCTGCTCACGGGCCTGAGCACGAAAACGAGCGGCGATGACGGCTCGTTGATGTTCGACTTCAGGATCGCCTGCATTGATAACCTTTAACGCACCGGGAACAGGGTTTTTTAACTTTACTTTCAAAGCGGCTAACTTTTCACGTAAAAGCGCCATGTTCGTCTGGAACCATTTAGCCTTATTCGACATACTGGGAGGCTGCCTAGCGATTCTTGCGAGGCAAATAGAAATACCTGAAATATCATTGTTTTTTTCTAGATTAATTAGTAAACGTTCCTGCAAAGAAGTCAATCCCTCAAGCGCTTCACCTTTATAACGGTCCCTAAAACGGGCAAACCCATTTGAATTTGAAGGTATTGCTTCATCCATCGCATAATACAAGCCCCAGCTAGATGTTGACTGGACTGACGATTGCCTCAGTTCATCCAAAACCCGCCCAATACCTTCCAACCCGGGTGTCTGAGCGCACGCGGCAATAATCTGGCCTTTTAGACGATATAGCTCCACTTTGTCGACAATAGGAGAAAAATAGGCAGATATCAAACGTAAAAAATCATTTCCCGTAGTAGGGCTGCCATCTTTACCGGATAAAACACCATTGGTACCATTATAAAACCCATGTTTCCCTAAGGCCTCCGCATGTTGATGGGCATGAGCAATAATATAATCTTTTAGAGCTGTTACTGACCCAATATTATCTAATGTTAATGCCGCATCGACTGTAGGAGCAGATTTATCTAATCGCGCGCCATCGGCAGTTACCGCGGCAATTGCTTTAGGCCCAGATGGCTCTTTATCCCCAGGACGCGTAATCAAATCATCACTTTTAAGATTGACACCGCCGGAAAAATATTTGCGCGTAATAGATTTATTTTTCAAACGTTCTTTTTTGACGATATTATAAGCACCATTCGCAAAAAGATCCAAATAGCTTCGGTATACTTTTTCTTTCACGTGCTTGTCTTCTATCGCGATACCGGAAACTTTGGCTTGATCAAAATAACTGTTATAAACAGAATCTTTTAATTTTTTCTTAAACCAAGACGCAAGGATAAAAGCACGGTATACCTGGCGGATAGTAATAAAATTATCGTCGTTGTTCACGGCTTCCTCTACCAAAGGTAAAATATTTTCCTTAAAAGCCGGGTTATCTTGATCAAGTAATACTTTAAGCTTAGCAGATTCGATGGACGCGCTTAGGCCATACTCAACAACCACTGGTTTATCTGAAGTAATCCAGACTTTTAATGCACCAGGCTGAAGTCCATTTATTTGAGACCAGTATTTTTTCCCTTGCGGGGTGTCGGGATGAGTCAACCCAGACGCTGTCTGCTTTAAAAGGTAATCTTGAGCCAACATATCACAACCAAGATTGGTAATAGCCAGGTCGTCTTGCGCGATGCGGTTTTCTTCATAAGGTGAAAGGTTTACCCAAAGTTTGTCTTCAGCTAAAGTGAGACAGGCGAAAAAATAGCTGATCTGGCGTTGTATATCTTTTTTACTGATACCGCTTTTCGTCAGAAAAAATTCTAAACGAAATGGATTCCTTTGATCAAAACGAACACCGCTAAGAACCGGCACATCATGGGCAACGCCAGACGCGAATAATCTACCGGACGAAGGCGCATCGTAAAAAGCTGCAGTACTTTGCGCATACGATAAGCCATGTGATAATAAAAATAATCCTAATGTAAAAATCCTTAAAATACGCTGCATATTATATGTTCCTTCCTCTATGATGAATATGGTGTAAATTATCTATCCTGCCAATAATTGCATAACCGAATTTAATCGTTCTATTTTAAAAATAGTAAAATCTATCCGTTTAAAAAAGTTTTCATCTACTCCCTGCAGATCTGATGGCAGTAAACCAGGATCAACGGCGATAGCGATATCAGACATAGTGATACCACCGTTTTTTCTATCCGGTTCCTGCGCTGCATGAAACCCATCATCAGACGTATACAACATATAATCCTCTGTCCGCTTAATATCCACTGGCCCAATATAATCCAATGCAGCACGGGATAAATTAGGAAAACGGCCAGATTGCCGAGCTTTTAAAAATGAATAGATCCGGATACGCATTTCTATATCGGCGGTAAGAAAATTTTTAGCCAAATAAACAATCGCAAAAACTACATTTGGGCTATTATCATTACACCGTAACAGATCACCTAGCAGACCTTGCCGATACTGGACTTCCATTCTGCTATGCAACATCCCTACGCCTACCGCTTCTTGTATTTTTATAAGATCACGGGTCGCACCTATGTCGGAAAGTTGGCTTAATATATCCTCACCTAGAACGCCTTTATGCAGGCTGCGCCGATAACGAACCGTATCCGGGGTCTGCGGCTTGTTGGTACTAACCTCCACCACCACACCCGTACGCAATAAGTTTCGCAAATCCCTGCGCAATGTCGGTTCAGCCGGTATCTTACCATTACGAAATTTATATTTTCTTTTTTCCGGTACATTGACCATATCTAACCCTATACGTTCGCGTATTTGGCTAAATGTCATAGGCCCATTCTCTAGCACATCGAACACCGCATAGGCCGAACCGGCGGGAATATGAAAAGGCAAAAGACCCTGACGTAAACTTGGTACAGGCGTGATAAGGCGTCGTAAAAAAGCCGCATTTGAATTTTTTGCTACTTCCACCCCCTGCGAAGAAAAAACGCCATCATCATCTTGAGCGACTTCACTTAAAGCGCCTAAAGAACCTGGTGAATTGATATTTGTTAATATTTTTGCAGCTTCTTCACACAATGCCCGAACGTTATCAGAAGCTTCTTTCGTTGAATGGGAAGGGGTAATTTTAAACGCTTCTAGAATATTATCGATACGGTCATCAGAAGGCTGTTCTGCAATGACCTGTAAAACAGCTGTACTTATCTTAGGGTCTAATGCCGCATAATATTGCATCAAAGAAACAGCGGCGGAAGCAAATTCATCCGGCGCGTAAATCCGGTATAAACGTAATACGGGTTGAATATTACTACGCGTGATCGCAGAATGGTCTGTTGAATATCTGCCTAAAAGATCCTTGACCGCAGCTATATGGCCAACCATAAAAGGGCTGTTATCAGTTTTGATCTTATCCCTAAAACCAGCTAATGCTTTTATTGCCTGTGGAAATATTTCAGAGAATACGTTGTTGGCGAATATATCGATTAATATCGCTGAAAGATGTTGGTCTTTAGGTAGGCTATCGATCGCTAATTGTGCTAAATCGCAAAGTGTACCCGCATTAGCCTGTTGAGCTAAAAAGAGAAATATTTTCATGTCCGAAGATTGATCGCGGCCAAAGGCTGATTTTAATACTACAATGGTATCCATCAAAGTAAGAACATCATACCTATCAGCCGCAATCCTACTATCGATATTAATGGGAAAAAGCGCAGGAAAACCACTTTTTATCGAAGCGGCGGCAACGGCCTTACGCACATTAAACCGATTACGGCTGGCGCCTAATTTCTTAAATTGTTCTTTAAGAAGTGAAAGATTAACGGCATAAGGTAAACCGCCAATAAAATATTTACGCTGTTCTAGCGGTAAAGAATCATCCTGACACTGAACGACCTTTGCCGCGATCAGATTGTATAAATCACAACGCAGAGTTTTTAACGATGGGACTTTACCTCCACGAAATTTATACTTTGCAGGATGCGCGGCGATCTTAGCACGTATTTCTCCTAATGTTATCAGGCTATTGTCTAATACATCAAACACTGCATAGACCGAACCGGCGGGAGGGAGATCATTACCATTGTTCCTATTGTTACGGGAAGCGCGATTTTTATCCTCCGAATAAAGAAGGCTGCGCCATCCGGAAGCAAGATTATCTAAACGCCGGGAATTCTCTGAATTATTGGCGGTATAATCACGCAAAAACCTGCCGACTGCACTACGCTTGGCCAATAAAGATTTGAAATCTCCCTGAATAATTCCTCTTATTACCGCCGCGACTTGAGATACGTTAAGCGTACGAACCATGGAAATAATATAACCCCTTACATTTATGCGTTCATCATACGTATATAGGTTAATCAACGCTAAAGTAAGGCGCTGTGTATCTTCATCGCTTAGATCATTAACGATAGGCGGAAGAGCGTTGTTGGTAATGCGCGCAATATCATCGATATTGATAATGTGACGGTTTAGCGTATCTATTATACTATTAAGAGCACTGATATTGCCTGCCCCATAATCGGTACGTTCAGACGCTAACCTTATCGGGCTATCTTTTTCGAATCGCACTGAACCATCGGGCTGCATTAAAGCAACTACTTGATTAGTTTTATTCCAACGTTGTGGCGATACAGATCGATCAACAGCAAGGTAGCCAGTTTCCACCAATAATTCCAAGTCTTTGCGCGCAGTGGACTCGGAAATATTTCGTTCATAAACTAATCTCTCCGCGTTATCCTCATAGGCTTTTTTGTATTGAGAATAAGCAAAATTATTCAAGCCTATATCTTCGATTAATCGCGCCGCATCTTTATAATTTTTACCGGGATGTTCAATGAACCGCCCATCAGGGCCACGCATAATACCTCTCGCCCGTGCCGGCAAACTAAGCGCGCGCCAAACAGCGTTTTCCACATCATGGCCGACCGGTTTA
>Ga0153915_10006393_pt1 | contig 11043 bp, 11 predicted proteins | sample Opewatmetagenome_2_FD_107003 | JGI IMG/M metagenome (GOLD analysis project Ga0153915, IMG submission 107003) | Freshwater wetland microbial communities from Ohio, USA - Open water 3 Core 3 Depth 3 metaG | ecosystem: Environmental > Aquatic > Freshwater > Wetlands | place: USA: Ohio, Lake Erie...
CAACGTGTTGTCGGGCTCTGAGTTGCCCCTCCTGGGATCGAACCAGGACTCTCCTGATCCAGAGTCAGGCGTGTTGCCAGTTACACCAAGGGGCAATCGTTGTTTATTGGGGTGCGTCCCGCGTAGCGGAACTCATTGATTATAGTTCGGTTAGCAACCTCGATCAACCCCGCACGCACCACGCCAAACGCCTCGAACCACCCGCCGGCGATCTCACTAACTCGATCAACGACCGTCGTTTGCACATCTCGCACTCGTTCGCGCTGAGCAGCCTCCGTCGCGCAGCCGTCGCTGCCCTTCTCGCGGCTGGCGCCGCAGCGTGCGGCGATACTCTTAGTGGCGCCGGACCGACCCCGGCGCTCGCTGAGAATCACGCCGATCAGCTCTTCGATGCAGCAGCGACGCGGTTCAACCAGGTCGACCTCGCACCGAAATACGACGCCGCGCGAACGCGGCTCGCCCAGTCGGCGCTCGTGCCATCGCGCATCTTCGACGACACCGTGGTGTGGCAGGTGCGGCCGTCGCCGGGGCTGCGGCTGCTTTACGTCAGCGGGACGACGACGAACGGGCGCTACTGGCTCGAGCCGCGCCCAGCGCTGACGCCCCCGGTCCGCACCGGAGACACGCGCCACACGATCGCGCTCGAGTTGCTCGCGCCGTCGGTCTATCGCTGGGATACCAACGTCGAACTCGCCATTGGTCCGATTACCGCCGAGGAAGTGAGCGTTCTCTTATCGACGCTCTTCCGCGCCGCCGAAGGGCGGACTGAGCGCGAGTTGCGCGAGGACTATCGGGCGGCGTTCCCGCGGGCAATGGCGGCGTTCGGACGCGGATTCTCGGTCGATTCGCTGCGTGTGGCGCCGAACGGGGCCGGCGCGACGAGTGTCGTGCTGACGGGCGGCTTTCACCCGGAGCTCATGCGCGGGACGTTTCCGGCGCTCGCGGCGTATCTGGACAAGTATCTCGGTCCGGCGAAGTACCATTTGGCGCTGGCGGACCGTTCGGGCGCCGCACTATTCGACGTCGAAGGCCGCGACCGGTCGATGACGGTTCGGTACCGCGTCAAAGACGGCCACCTCGTCACGCTCCTCGGGCCGCCCCGCCCGTGGCCCGACAGCCTGGTGCTCACGTCCGACGTCTCGCTCAAGGTGAAGGTGTTCACGGTGGGTTTTCACAAGCTGATTACCGATTTCGTAATCTCTGATGTGGGCCACGACCGCTCCTTTGCGATCGTCGCGCAGCACGAGCCGAGTTGGGACTTGCCGATGCTCACCGAGCGCCTGTTGCGCGCGCCGTTGCACCGTCCATTCGAGGGCGCGGGATCGATGTTCCGGATGTCGGTGCGCGACAGCGCCGGGATGCAGTCAGTGCTCGTTCGGCGCGCGCGGCTCGACGTTCAGGAGAGCGCGATCATGCGCTTCGTCGGTTCGCTCGCGTCGCACGCGGTGGGGGACTTGAACGAGAAGGTCGAGATCGAGGAAGATCGTTTTCTGCACGACGGATTCGCCGCGTTGCAGATGGACACGCGCACGCTCGGCGCGCGCTGGCGGGCAGGCCCGGATGGAGCGGGCGGCGATCCGAAATAGAAACGCCACGAGCGATGCTCGTGGCGTCAAGATTCGGGAGACAGTCTCGCCGGAGCTGCCTCGCGCGCCGTCATTGGAACTCTCCGTCCTACCGAGCGGCGGCGGGCAAAACTTCCTTTGGCGAGAACTGTGCCGGTAAATTGTCGCAGCGGGGGAGCGTTATTCCGTGCCCTGTGCTGCAATGGAGCTGACCGGGATCGAACCGGTGACCTCTGCAGTGCGATTGCAGCGCTCTCCCAGCTGAGCTACAGCCCCGCGTCCGTCCGTGCGGCGGCAGCTCGAGGCCGATCGTCGCACCATGGAAAAGGCCCCGCGATTCACGGGGCCGCTCCCGACTGACGTAAATCTAGAGAGCGACTGGTGATACGTCAAGGAAGACGGTCCGCGCGGTGATAGGTAACACGAGCCCTCAACACATCATGTTTTCCGACCTCCGACCCACCGACGTTCTCGCCGCGGCCGATCGAATCCGCCCGCTGATCAAACGAACGCCACTCGTCCGCAGCACCGCGCTCAGCGAGATCGTCGGAGGCGATGTGTTCCTCAAACTCGAGAACCAACAAATCACCGGGTCGTTCAAATTGCGCGGCGCGCTGAACGTGCTGGCGACGCTATCCGCCGACGAGCGCAAGCACGGCGTCGTCGCGTCGTCGGCTGGGAACCACGGGCTCGGCGTCGCGTACGCTGCGAAGCATTTCGGAGTGCCGGCGACGATCTTCGTTCCGTCCACCGCGCCGCAGGTCAAGCGCGACGGGATCATCGCGCTCGGCGCGACGATCGATACGTCGCAGCCGGATTACGACGCGGCGATGGACGCGGCCAAGGCGTTCGCGGCGGAGCGCGGAGCGACGTTCATCAATCCGTGTTTGGGTGAGATGCTGCTCGCCGGCCAAGGCACCGTCGCCCTCGAGATTCTGGGCGACCTCCCCGATTTGGCGACGCTCGTCGTCAACGTCGGTGGCGGCGGATTGCTCGGCGGCTGCGCGAGTCTGGTGCGCGCGGTCGCGCCGCAGGTGCGCATCGTCGCCGCACAGAGCGAGAACACCGCGGCGATGTCGCGGTCACTCGCCGCCGGTCACTTGGTCGAGATCGAAAGCGTGCCGACGCTGGCCGACGGCCTTGCGGGACAGATCGACGACGAGGCGTTCGACATCGGGCGGCACGGTCTCGATGAGATGGTCGTGTTGAGCGAAGCCGAGATCGCGCGCGCGATCGCCTGGTTGTGGGAGGTCGAGCGCCAACGCGTCGAGGGCGCGGGCGCCTGTGGGGTCGGCGCGGTTTTGCTCGAGCATGTGCGGGTGGCGACGCCCGCGGCGATCGTGGTGAGCGGCGGGAACATCGACGCGGCCAAGTTCGAGAGAGTCTTGAAGCCGAAATAAAACGGCTCGCCGCGCCCATCGCAGAGACTGCAGTGTTGGGCGTCGGCGAGCTGTCGTCCTGCGGCGCCGTCGTTGGCGCGTTTGTCGTCGTGCCTACGTGTTCCCGAACGTCTCGTTTCGGGATGCGGCGTCGCCGCCCTGCGGACGGCGTTCGCCGCCGAGCGACGAAGTGCCACCGCGAGTGCCCTGCGTGTTGGCGTTCACGCCCTCGGTTTGGTTGTCGATCGCGACCTGGCGATCGGCGCTGACGCTTCGGGTGTTCTGGAAGCTGCCCTCGAGCGCGTTGTCCTCACTGGCGGTGTTTGTTTGCGCGCACGAGCGGGAGCGTGAGTTACCGCTGGCTTCGCCGCCGCGCCGTCCAATGGCCGCCATATGTTCGCGATTCCGGCTCACGGCGACGCCGCCCTTACGGCCCGCGTCGCGTGCCTCGCCCGAATCGAATTCGTGGGCGGTGCCCTTGGCGTGGGCCGCACGTCCACCCTTGCTCGCGATCTCGCGTTGCTTCTCACGATCCATCGAGGCGAAACCGCGGTTGCTCCGGCTGCGCGCTTGTCCGGATCCGCCCTGTTGCGATCCGTTGCCCCGCGCGTTGCTGCTCGAGACGTCTCGCTGCGCGCCGCGGTCGCCAACTCCGCCCGTGATGCGATCGTCATTGCCCGGTCTATTCGGCATCCTGCTCCTCCTAAAGAGTTGGCTCTTTCCGATCGGAGACATTCGGTCCCGCGCGTGCGTTCGGGCCCGACGTCGTGTGTTTTCCGGCCCCCCCGGGCCAAAGTGGAAACGAGTGCAAACTGCGCGCCGAAACGCGCGTCGGCGGAACGGTGGAGTGGCGCACTTCGCCCAATCCACGCTTATCCGGCGGTCGTTTCCCCTCCCAGCAAACTCAGTACCTCGCCCGTGATGTAGCTCGAATCGACGTTCGAGGCAAAGAAAACGTACCTGGGTGCGGCCTCCTCTGGCTGGCCGGGACGCTTCATCGGCACGTCATGCCCATGTTTCGCGGCCTTCGGCGCTGGTTTGTCGGCAACGTTCAGCGGGGTCCAGGTCGGCCCGGGCGCCACGCAGTTCACACGAATTCCTTTCTCGACGAGAAGACTTCGATCCAGCCGAAGCCATCGACCGTCGCTTGCACGCCGTTCTCGCAGACGCTGGAATCTCGCACGTCGGCGGGAATCAACAAGCATCGCCGCCTCTTGGCGACGATTGTGCTCTCCGTCACTTGTGCGTCGCTCTGCGCCTCGGGGAAGTGCATGATAGCGACGTCGGAGCCTTCACGCGCGTGCCCCGGCCCCCGCTGGTGGTGTGGTTTGAATGGCAGCGTGGGTCGGCGAGATGTCGAACATTTCGTTTTCACCATACGTGGATCGCGCCGCAAAAAGCAGTCCAGGCTGCGACTATATTCCCCGCCATGTCGCTCAGCATTCGTCTTCTCGGAACGTCGGCCTCGCGGCCGACCGTCGAGCGCAACGTCTCGTCGCTCGCCATTCATCGCGAGGGTGAGACGCTGATGTTCGACTGCGGCGAGGGCACGCAACGTCAGATGATGCGCTACGGCATCTCGTTCGCGCTCGAAGACATTTTCTTCACGCACATGCACACCGATCACGTGCTCGGCGTGATCGGCTTGATGCGCACGATGGCGCTGCAGGGGCGAACCGAACATCTGCGGCTGTGGGGACCACGCGGCGCCGCGCGGGTGTTGAAACGCGCCGAAGGATTCGGGTTCGAGCGAACGACGTTCCCCGTCGAGATCGCGGAGATCGAGGCGGGTCAGAGCGTGGCGCGTACGGGCTACGCGATCAACGCGTTCGCCGTCGACCACCGTGGCGCGGCGTCACTCGGCTACGCGCTCGTCGAGGAGGATCGCAAAGGACGATTCAACCCGGATCTCGCGCGCGAAATCGGCATTCCCGAGGGGCCGCTCTGGGGACAGATCCATCGCGGGAACCCGGTGATGCTCGACGACGGTCGCGTGATCGAACCATCGGTGCTCGTCGGGCCACAGCGTCCCGGGAGAACGGTCGTGATCACGGGCGACACGCGCCCATGCGCGGCGACCATCGACGCCGCCCGCGGCGCCGATCTATTGATTCACGAATCGACGTTTGGCGACGAGGAGGCCGAGCGGGCGGCCGAGACGGGACATTCGACGGCGCGAGAGGCGGCCGAAGTGGCGCGCGACGCCGCGGTACGACGGCTCCTGCTCACGCACTTTTCCGCGCGCTATTCACGCGACCCGGGCGAGCTCGAACGTGAGGCGCGGAGCGTCTTTATGGAAACCCTAATTGGAAGAGATGGAACTGAGCTCGACGTTCCGTTCCCTGACGCTACGAGCTGAGGCTTCAGCGCGAGTCTCGAGCTGTTCGCGAGGATCCCTCTCGCCGGCTCGTTCTTCTTGTTCTTAACCGTTCGACGCGACGGCGGGCAACAGCGGGTCGGGACGGGAGATGCGCATGGAGCGCCGGTAGAGCCGAGCGAGCGCCTGATCGTCCAGTGACTCGAGCACCTTCGATTTCGACAGGTGCGACGTCACGCTGCGTGCTTCGGGGCCGTTGCTCAAATACCAGTTGTAGCGGTCGAGTCGCGCGCTCGCGCCGTTCGGATGGCGGAAGGTCACCATCGCGTTGCTCGAGCCGGGAAGATCGACGTCGACGACCCAATCGACGCCGTCGGGGGAGCGCCAGGTTCTCATGTTCGGAATCTACCCGACCAGCTCGGGCGACAACGGCTGTCGCCCAGCGTAACCCGCGTCGACCTCGTGCCAGAACTGGACTTCGGGCTCGCCCAGCCGCCAACAGAGCAACACGTGGCGGCCACCGGTCTCGCTGGGAAAATCCACTAGGCCGAGCCGCGGATCTTTGAGCTGGATGCCGAGCGCCTCGAGCTCGCGCTGATAGCCATCGAGCTCGCGAGCGAGGGTCAAGGCTTGCCGCTCGAGCTGTTCGCCGCGCTCGTGCGGTTCGTCGGCGCGCGCGGTCGAGGCGACGAGATCCAGCTCGAGGATCGTCTCGCGCCATCGACGATGCTGCTGCACGACATCCTCGACGATCTTCCGAACCAGCGGAAGCGTGCGGTTCGCTTGATCGACGGTGAAGAGCTGCATACTCGGAAGGTACAAGGTTGTGGGAGAGGGGTGGGTAGAAAACGGCAGGCGGTCAGCCCTCCATCCTTCCCTTTTCCTCGGCCTGTCGTTCTTCGATCCGCCGCCGACGACGCTGCTCGGCCGCGGCGTGTCGACGCAACTCGTCTTCGGTTTCGGGAATCACGTCGGGGACTTCGATGGGACGACCGTTTCGATCAACCGCAACGAACGTCAAATAGCAGGAGTTGGTGTGACGGCGGTTGCCAGTCGCCAAATCCTCGGCCTCGACGCGGACACCGACTTCCATCGAGGTTCGCCCTGCGTAGTTCACGCTCGCCCTCATGACGACCAGGTCGCCCAGATGAATCGGCTCGCGAAAGTCGACGCGGTCGATCGAGGCGGTGACGACCGACGTTCTGGTGTGGCGAAGCGCGGCGATCGCAGCGCACTTGTCCATCATCGAGAGAATGACGCCGCCGAAAACGTGCCCCAGGTTGTTCGCATGACCGGGCATCATGAGCTCGGACGTCTCGTGCTGACTGTCGCGGACGGGTTTGGCTTGACGCATGGGAAGTGCCGGGGCGGGTGACGAGAGAAAGGATTGCCGGCGCGCGAATGACGGCGACACGCGTCGCTTCGCCATAACTCGCCGCCTCATTGAACGCGCGCGTGAGCGCCCGGCGGTCGGTCTCGGGCAGCGCGGGACGATCAAGCCAATCGACGCGATGCAGCGGTGCGCTGACGGTGGCCAGCGGCCACTCACGCCTCGACGAGTCGGTCATCGAGATTCGGGCGGTCGCGCCACTCGTGTCATAGCGGGCGAGCACCTGATAGCCGGCACCGTCCCAGCGATCGTTGCCTTGGTCGTCGGTCGTCGGAACTCCGGGCCGGACGTCAGGCCACCACGTGACGGGCGCCGAGTCGACCTTGAGCGGCTCGAGCTCGACGAGGTGTCCCGCGACGCCCTCACCTTGGCCAGGCACGCCGAAGCTCACCGCGGGTTGTCCGTCGATGTCGGAAAGGACGAAGCTGCGCTCATCGAAGCGGAGACGGGCCAGCGCCGCTGCAGCGCGACGATCCCGAGCGCCCAAATCGGCGCGGGCGCGAACGATGGAATCGCGCTCAGCCTCATAGACGCGGCGCCCGGTCGACACGAGTCGTTGGCCGACGGACGGCCCGAAGAGATCCGAGACGCTCGATTGCCTGCCGGAGCGAAGGTCCAGCACGCCGCGGCGAGTCGAATGCCAAGGCTGACGGCCCGGGAGGTCGATGTCGACGTGGTACTCGTAGGAGACGTACGGCCCGAAAATGTCCAGGATGTCGACCTCAGCCGTCGCCGACGTGGAGGGATCAGCCTCGCCCTCGTCGTTGGGGCCCAGTGGTTCCTCGTCCGGATGAGCTCGAGCGTAGGCGCTGGCGACGCGCGCCACCGCCGTGTCGGCGAAAACGACGGTGCTATCGCCGGTCAGTAAGTCGCAACAGTAGAGACGCTCGCCGAGTAGCAGCGCATCGTCATAAGAGAAGTCATCATCGGCGGTGAACAGTTCATAGAATCGGCCGTCGTACCGCGCAAGCATGAGTGGCGCGCCACGGGATCGTGCCTTGCCGCCGATCGTGGTAATCCAAAATGTCGAATCGGCATTGCTCAACAGAAACTCACCGCGCGGCGGACTCGATTGGTCATCAGACCCGCGGTGGCCGGCGCACGCGACGACGCCGGCGCAGGCAATCAGGAGGGCGAGTGATCGAGGCGTAAGACAAGGCGGGAGCATCGTGGCAAATATACTGCACAGTAGATCCTTCGCTTCGTCGGGCGTCGACGATGTCCCCACTAGATTTATTCGCAACCCACCTTCCACCATTATGCGCCGCTTTTCGCTCGTGTTCGTGTTGGTTGCCGCATGCAGCACCGCCGCGGAGCGCGCGGACCAGAAAGCCACTCCGGCCGGCCAAGCGGCGGGCACGATTCCCGTCGAGGGTCGCGTTGCCGATAGCGGCACGACGAAGATCATTCGCGCCCTGTACGTGAATCGGTGGGCGTCGCAGAGCCGGCGCCGCATGGCGAAGCTGCTCGCGACCGCCGACTCGACGGAGATCAACGCGCTCGTCATCGACATGAAGGACGAGTTCGGGCTGAACTACAAAACCCCGAATCCCGAATTCGCCAAGAACGCGGGCCATGCGCCCGTCGTCTCGAACGTCGCCGCGCTGCTCGACACCCTCAAGGCGCACAAGGTCCTGGCGATCGCCCGCCTGGTGGTGTTCAAGGATTCGGTGACGGCGCGCGAGCATCCCGAGTGGACGATTCGCCGGACCGACGGCTCGGTCTGGCGCGACAAGAAAGGGATCGCCTGGGTGAACCCGTATCACCGTGAGCTGTGGGATTACAACATCGGCGTCGCGGAAGAGTTGGTGCGAATGGGCTTCGGTGAAGTGCAGTTCGACTACATCCGCTTTCCCGAGCCGTACCCGAGCTTGCCACCGCAGGTGTTTCCGGGCTCGAACAACATGTCGAAGCCCGACGCGCTCGCGGCCTATCTAAAGGAAGCGAAGACCCGGCTCAACAAACTCGGCGTGCGCTCGACCGCGGACATCTTCGGGCTCGTCACGACGGTGAACGGCCCGCTCGAGGTCGGACAGTTGTGGGAGAAGATCTCGCCGAATGCCGACGTCGTGCTGCCGATGGTGTATCCGTCGCACTATCCGCACGGCGAATTGGGAATCGCCTACCCCAACGCCGAGCCGTACAAGGTCATCGTGACGTCGATCTCGCGGGCGCGCGAGCGGGACAAGAAGCTTGGCATCACCGAACCGGAGCACATCCGTCCGTGGCTGCAGGCGTTCACGCTCGGGAAGCCGGAGTACGGGGCCGAGCAGCTCAAGGCGGAGAAGCAGGCCGTGTACGATTCCGGGTACGACAGCTGGGTAATGTGGAACCCGGGGTCGATCTACGACGTGTACACGCCGGGTCTCGAGAAAACGCTCGTCTCCCGGAAGAAGGCCAACTAGCGCTTGAGCGAGCGCACTCCTTCGATCAGTCGGTCCACCTCGCTCTCGGTCGTGTAGCAGCTACAGCCGACCCGTAGCAACCCATCGGGCACCAGGCCGAGCCGCTCGACGATCGTCGCAGCGTAGAAGTCGCCGTTCGACACGAACACGCCGCGCTTGGCGAGCGCGATCGCGATGTCGTCGGTCTTGATGCCGCGGATCGTGAACGACAGCGTGGGAGTGCGCGGTGTGTTCGGCTTGGGTCCGTACAGCGTCAGCCCGTCGATTCCGGCGAGCGAATTCCACAGGTTCTCGAGGAGCGCCAATCCGCGTGCGTGGAGCGCGCCGAAGGTCGCCTCCAGCGATTCACGCCGCGGACGCTCCCGATGATCCAGCGACAGTGACGCGAGAAACTCGACCGCTGCCGCGGCGCCGACGATCCCTTCGTGGTTCTGCGTTCCCGTCTCGAGGCGTTCGGGTGATTCTTGCGGCGCCGGATCGAGCCGCGGCGCGTCGAGCGATTCGATGAGCGCGCGTTTGCCCCACAGCACGCCGATGTGCGGTCCGTAGAACTTGTACGCCGAGCAGGCGAGGAAATCGCAGCCGATCTGTTGCGCGTCGACGAGAACGTGCGGCGCGTAGTGCACGGCGTCGACGAATGCCAGGGCACCGACGGCATGCGCGAGCTGACTCGCCCGTGCGACATCGGTGATCGTCCCGAGCGCGTTCGACGCGGCGCCGATCGCGAGCAGCTTGGTGCGCGGCGTGATCGCCGCCTCGAGATCGCTCCAATCGAGACGACCGTCGTCGGTGCGCATCTTCACCATGCGCACGGTGACGCCTCGGTCTTTCTCCAACGCGCGCCAAGGTGCGACGTTGCCGTGGTGATCGAGCTCGGTGACGACGATCTCGTCGCCCTTGCCCCACTGGCGGCCGAGCGCTCGCGCGAGATGGAAGGTGAGCGTCGTCATGTTCTGGCCGAACACGATCTCGTCCGGCCGGCCATTCAGAAAGTCGGCGAGCGCTTCGCGTGCGCGCGCGATGAGCGCGTCGGTCTCCTCGCTCGTCGGATAACGCCAGTGTGTGTTGGCGTTGTGATTGAACAAATAATCGTCCATCGCGTCGACGACGGGACGCGGGACCTGCGTTCCGCCCGGTCCGTCGAAGTACGCGACCGGGTTGCCGTTGTGCATGCGCTCGAGCGCGGGAAAGTGCGCGCGAATGCCTTCGACCGTCGTTACGTAGGACGCACCGCGATCCAACATCGTCGTCATACGATCTCCACCCCGGCCCATTGTTCGACGATCTTCACGATCTCGACGTGATCGGCGATCTCGCCGAGCTCGCCGCGCGCGATTCGGAACACGTCGGCGGTGAGTTGCGTGACGGGCGCCGGAACGTGATTGTCGCGTGCCATCGCGGCGGCGATGCCGATGTCCTTTTCAAGGAGCGCAAGCCGAAAGGTCCGCGGAAAGGCGCGCGTGAGCACGCGTTCCGGAATCAGATTCATCGATGAGTTGGACCGGCCGCTCGACGCGTTGATCACCTCGAGCGCCTTCGTCGGATCAACGCCTTCCTTGACCAGCGTCGCGAGGCCTTCGGCAGCGGCGAGCAGATGGATGGCGAGAAAGGCTTGGTTCACCGCCTTGACTGTGTCGCCCGCTCCGACGTCGCCGCAATGGACGATCTTCTGGCCGAACGTCTCGAGCACGGGGAGGACGCGCTCGAGCACGTCCGCGTCGCCGCCGACCATGATCGTGAGCGTGCCCTTTTCCGCCCCGCTGACGCCGCCGCTCACCGGCGCATCAATGAAGCCCACACCCGACTCGGCGAGCCGCCGTGCGATGCGGCGCGAGGTTCCGGGATCGCCCGACGTGCAGTCGACGAGCGTTGCGCCCCGCTTCATGCCCGCGAGCAGTCCGTCGGGCCCGTCCAAAAGCGAGTAGACGTCGGGCGACGTCGACAGGCAGGTGATGACGACGTCGGCGTCGCGCGCGGCGTCAGCGGG
>Ga0153915_10006394_pt1 | contig 11043 bp, 11 predicted proteins | sample Opewatmetagenome_2_FD_107003 | JGI IMG/M metagenome (GOLD analysis project Ga0153915, IMG submission 107003) | Freshwater wetland microbial communities from Ohio, USA - Open water 3 Core 3 Depth 3 metaG | ecosystem: Environmental > Aquatic > Freshwater > Wetlands | place: USA: Ohio, Lake Erie...
ATAATTGCGAATTCCGGCCATTTCAACGTGGAACTGGATATTCCGGGGCTGGAATCGCTTTCCAAGAAAAAACGTAAAGTAAGGGAGTTTGTGGATGAGTATACCCTGAAGACTGGGCGGCGAATCAATCTTCTGGGAGAAGGGAGGCTTATAAACCTGGCGGCGGCCGAAGGCCATCCGGCAAGCGTAATGGATATGAGTTTTGCCAACCAGGCACTTGCCTGTGAATACATAACAAAGCATTATAAGAACCTGGACCGGAAAGTTTACAAGGTGCCGGATGCCATGGATGCTAATATAGCTAAGCTTAAATTGGAATCGCTTGGGATCAAGATAGATTCCCTTACGGCCGAGCAGAAGAAATATCTGGAGAGCTGGGAAGAAGGAACGTAGTAGAACTCTAAGGAGGAGAAGTTAAGATGGGAAGATCGGCGCTTGATATGGATAAGTTGGCTTTGGATTTGATTTTAAACGATAATAAGGAAGAGAAAGAAAAATTAGCGAAGAAGATAAAAGACATTGCCTATAAAAACGGCGTATACCTTTCCAGCATAAATGAATTTTATCTTGCAAGAGGCAAGGGTAAGACGCCGGTGAACTTTACCGTGCCGGCCATGAATTTGAGGGTTATGACCTATGATCTGGCGAAGGCCGTATTTAGAGTTGCCAAGAAAAACAATGCCGGATGTTTCATATTCGAGATCGCGAAATCGGAGATGGCATATACGAACCAGCCTGCGGTAGAATACACGGCTGTGTGCCTTGCGGCAGCCATAAAAGAAGGATGGCAGGGCCCTGTTTTTATCCAGGGAGATCATTTCCAGGCAAATGCGAAGGCGTATAAGGAGAACCCGGAGAAAGAGCTTCAGAACCTGAAAGACTTGATAGTGCATGCCATAGAGGGAGGGTTCTATAATATCGATATCGATTCATCCACCCTTGTGGACCTGTCGAAGCCAAATATAAAGAAACAGCAGGAATTAAATTACGAGGTATGCGCGAAACTTACCAATTTTATCAGGCAAAACCAGCCTCGAGGCGTAGAGGTCTCGGTAGGCGGAGAGATAGGCGAGGTCGGACATCAGAATTCCACCCCCGAAGACCTTAACGCGTTCATGGAAGGCTACAATGAGCGCCTGCGCAAAGGTTACTGCGGTATAAGCAAGATCAGCATACAGACTGGCACTTCGCACGGCGGAGTCGTTCTTCCGGATGGAACGATAGCAAAGGTGAAGTTGGACTTTGAAACGCTTAAGAATCTGTCTAAGATAGCACGTGAAAAATACGGCCTTGCCGGGGCCGTCCAGCACGGCGCATCGACGTTACCTTCGGAAGCTTTTGGAAAATTCCCGGAGGTAGAGACCGCGGAAGTACACCTTGCCACAGAGTTCCAGAACATGGTTTACGAATCGAAGCATTTTCCGAAAGAGCTGAAAGACAGGATGTACGATTGGATAAGGAAGAATCTCGCAAACGAGAAAAAACAGGATCAGACCGAAGAGCAGTTCATATACAGCTCCAGGAAAAAGGCTCTCGGGCCGTTCAAGAAGGATATAATGAGTCTTCCTGTTGAAACGAGAAATGGGATAGCCAAAGAATTAGAGGTAAAATTCGAATTCCTGTTTGAGAAACTTAACGTAAAGAACACCAGGGATCTCGTTTCTAAGATCGTTACGCTTAAGAGGGTAATTACCAGGAAGGGCGCCGGTTCGGCTAAACACGTCGAGATTAGCGGCGAAGGTGCGGATTAATACAGCGTACTTAGAGGATTGAAACCTTAGGTTCGTTTATTGATCAGGTAAATGCCGATTCCCGTAAATATTATATTACCAAGCCACGCGGAAACAGCCGGCTCTAACAGGCCGGCTTTTCCAAACGCCAGCGAAATCGCTATAAAAGCATAATATAATAGTCCTATAGCTATACTCATTCCTACGCCTATCAATACGCCGCCCCTGGTGGTTATCAGCGCAAAAGGCGAGCCTATCAAAATTATAATAAAACTTATAAGCGGGAACGAGAACTTGTAGTTAAGATCCACGAGAAGTGATTTCATCAGTTTTGAACTTGTTCCCCTGAAATTTTTTATGTAATGATTGAGTTGTTTATAGCTCAAATATTCGCTGCGCCATTCTTTATTGGCAAAATCGGCAGGCTTTTCTTTGAGCTGTATCATCTTTGTATCGAAAAACTTCGGGTCTCCCAGGATCTGCCCGGAATTATCTATCCGCCATACTATCACCTTCTGGAATCTCCAGCCCCTGCCGGTCCAAACGCCGCTTTGCGCGGTGATTTTCGATATGAGGTTTTCCTCTTTGTCGTGTTCATGTATGATTATATCACCCAGCATCTTCTTTTCCGTGTCGTAATTCCTGGCGAATATGATCCTGTTGCCCGATCCGTAGATGGCGACATTTTCTATTATCTTGGGTTCTTTAGACCCGGACTTTTGTTTCTCGAGCTCATCCCGCCTTATCACGTTGGCTACTTTCGAGCTAGTGGGTATGATCTTATCGTTAATTGCGAATACGCAAAGGCTTATTATGAAACCGATCACGAGTATCGGCACAAGTATCCTCCATAGGCTAATGCCGCTGGACTTCATGGCGATTATTTCGTTGTGTTTATTGAGGTTCGAAAGAACGAATATTGCAGAAAGCAATACCGCCATGGGCGTTACCTGTAAAAGTATGGTAGGGGAATAATAAACGTAAAATGCGATTATCGAAGTAAGCGGGATTTTGTATTTAACTATGTTGTCGATAAACGAAAATATGTCTATTATTATGGCCATGAAAAGGAAGGTGAAGAGGCACCATATGAACGGCCCCAGGAATCCTTTCGTCATGTAGCGGTCTACTATCTTCATGTCACAAGCCTCTTGCAAGAGTGAAACATCTTACCTCTTTGGCGCCATCATCCAAAAGTACGCGGGCGCACTCATTCAGCGTAGAGCCCGTGGTCATGACGTCGTCTATCAATAGAATAATTTTACCGGTTATGTCTTGCGGATCCCTTACCCTGAATGCCCCGGTCAGGTTCGATAACCTATCGCTTCGATCCAATTCGCTTTGGTGTTTTGTATTTTTTATCTTGTCCAGGCAGTCCATGACAGGTATTTCCAGTTCTCGAGATATGCCTGCGGCAAGGACCTTAGATTGATTAAAACCTCTTTCCCGCAGCCGGTTGTTGTATAGCGGTACAAATGTAACTATCTCGACGCCTTCTGTAAATCCCGGGTAACTCCTAATGGAATTATTCATTATGTTCGACAAAAAATTACCCAGCCGTAAACCACCGCTGGCATATTTAAATGTATGTATAAGTTCCTTCATGACACCTTCGTAAAGGCATGCCGAACGCGCCGATTCGAAGCTAAAAGAAGCACCCTTGCATTCTTCGCAAACGCCGCCTTTTAAATCTACTGCCCGGCCGCATCGTGTACAGTAAGGGTATGGGTTAGGCCTTATGAGGCTTGCGCAATGCGTGCATACGCAATTTTTATCCAGAGGCTCAAGACCTTTTTTACATGAGGCGCAATGCAGCGGATATATGAGATTTACGAAGGTTTTCGCGATTTCAATAATGGGTTTTACCATGCCGGATATGATAGCACGGCCAAAGTGAGTTTGTCAAAACAAGAAAAAGGCCGGACTTTTGATCCGGCCTTTTTCGTTTTTCTCTACTTTTGGTTATATTTTCACTACGTTTGCTGCCTGTTCGCCTTTAGGGCCCTGCTTGATCTCGAACTCGACATCCTGGCCTTCTTCTAAAGACTTATAGCCTTCACCCTGAATTGCAGTGTGATGCACGAATACATCCTTGCCGTTTTCAGGAGTAATAAACCCATAACCTTTCTGATTAGAGAACCATTTTACTTTCCCTTTAACCATTATACTAACAAACCTCCTTTCAAACATATTATGGTGAACAAAAAACCGTAAGGAGAGTGATCTCTACCCTACGGCCAAGACTTACACTTAACTCACCACTTGGAAAAATATACCACATCGAATTCTGTTTGTCAACAGGAAATATAAATTAATTATTATTGTTGATTTTAACCCAAACCTTATATATCATATATGGAGTTATGTCCAAAAATAACTGGGATAACGTCGGGAGCGTAAGAAGGGCGGGGGTGCTTGTACCGCTCTTTTCGGTCTATTCGAAAAATAGCCTGGGTATAGGCGATTTTAATGACTTAAAGTACCTTATAGACTGGTGCGCTAAAACAGGCCTTTCCATACTCCAACTCCTGCCGATGAACGAAGTTGGATCCACATTCTGCCCGTATGATGCCATAAGCTCTTTTGCGCTCGAACCCATGTATATTTCCTTAGACCTGAAGAAGGGTGCACCTCCAAAGCTGGGCCGAGTAGATTATTCGATAAAAAATGAAAAGAATAAAAGGCTCTTGGCCGTTTATTCGAAAGAAAAAAGACGCGCCTCCTCCGAGCTTGATAAATTCACAAACGATAATAGATACTGGCTGAACGACTTTGCTTTGTTTAAGGCGCTGAAAGGATATCACGGCGGTAAACCATGGTATGAGTGGGAGGATTGTTACAAGAACCGCTACCCCGACCAGTTGAAGGCCTTTGCCGATAAACACACCGAAGAGATCAGTTTTTATAAATGGCTCCAGTGGAATGCATTTAATCAATTCAAGGCTGCCAAGAAGTATGCCGCATCCGAAGGCGTTAAGATATGCGGAGACCTGCCGATACTGATATCCCGGGACAGTTCCGATGTATGGGCGAACCCCGGATATTTTAAACTCGACTTTGCCGCAGGCGCACCGCCGGACATGTACTGTGCCAAGGGGCAGCGCTGGGGTGTTCCCACCTACAACTGGGACAGGATTGCCCAGGACGGATATGTTTATATTAAAGAAAAATTAAAATTTGCGGAGAATTTTTACGATATTTTAAGGGTTGATCATGTTGTGGGTTTATTCCGAATATGGAGCATACCTTACAATGATCCGGCTATAAACGAGGGCCTGAACGGGCTTTTCGATCCTCCGTACGAGAACGTATGGAAAGAACATGGTTCTAAAATACTATCTGAAATGATCGATGCAAGCCGGATGCTTCTTGTCGCGGAAGACCTTGGGATGATACCGAAATCGTGTCCCGAGACGATGGAAGAATTGACGGTTCCCGGCAACAACGTACAGCGCTGGACGAAAGATTGGAACGTTAAACACGATTTTCTTAAACCGAAAGAATATAGAAAACTTGCGGTTGCCATGCTCTCCACCCACGATACTACGAATTGGGCGGCATGGTGGGAAAATGAAGCCGGTACGATAGATGAACCTCTCTTTGCCAGAAAGTGCAAAGAGCGCGGGATAGATTTTACCAAGATCAAAGGCATCCTTTTCGATATGGCGCGTTCGAGACACGGAAGGCTTCGCTGGCTCGATAGCGTAGACTCATCCGATCGTTTAGCCAGGATTCTCGGTAAGCCAAAAGAAGAGCTTTTGGATTTTATTGATATGTATGAAAATACGTACCAGGAAAAGGAAAAGCTCTGGAAGCAATTCGGCCTGCCGGGTCCGATGAGGGAAAAATCCGATGTAGTATTGGTAAAGAAGGCCGTTTCCGTGACTATGGACTCGAGCTCGGTGTTTTGTATAGAGTTACTTACCGATTATCTGTATATGGCCGATATCTTCAAAGGCGATCCGTATAATTACAGGATAAACAGGCCCGGTACGGTAAGTAAAGACAATTGGTCTATGGTAATGCCCATTTCTCTGGAAGATCTATTAAAACATAAAAAAGTTTGTCAGGAAATTAAATCTGTGATAATATCTTCCAAAAGGAATGTATGAATACTGAGCTGAAGGGAAAAATCTTTACTGTATTTTTGGATTTCGACAATACCATATCAACTAATGACGTTTTAGATGATATGCTTGAGCGTTTTTCTGCAGATGATAATTGGATGCGCCTTGAAGATAAATGGAAAAAAGGGGAGATCGGATCGAGAGAATGCCTCAAGGGGCAGGTTGAGGGTCTAAGGATGACCAAAAAAGACCTCGATAAATACCTGCTGACGGTCCAGATAGATCCGTATTTCGGCAAGCTCCTGGATTTTTTAAACGATAAAAAAATACGGACGATGATATTGAGCGACAACTTCGACTATATCCTCGGCCGTATTTTGAATAATTTCGGGGTAGCGGGGCTCGAGGTATATTCGAATAAAATCGATCTGGCCGAGGACAGGCTGAAACCTTCGTTTCCGCTATCGAATAAGGACTGTGGAGGATGCGCCCATTGTAAAAAGACTACCCTGTTGGGCAAGCTGCGTAAGGATGAGATGTCTATTTATGCCGGCGACGGTCGCAGCGACCTGTGCGCTTCAAGCGTCGCGGATATAGTATTTGCCAAAGATTATTTGAAAGAGCATTGCAGGCAAAAAGGTATCGCGCACATCCCTATAGAAGGTTTGAAAGATATTTATGATTATTTAAAGGAGAAGTTATAATGAACCGGAAAAAAAGTGCTGTTATATCAGGCACAAAAGAGCAATTATCTGACGAAGAACTTTTAAAACTGGAAGCCAAATACTGTTCCTGGGGCGACACCGTCCATTATGTCAGTAAGCCCAACATATTCGCGAAGTGCAAAGGTTGTTATCTCTATGATCGGGACGGCGTCGAGTTCATGGACCTGCAGATGTGGTATTCCGCCGCAAATTTCGGCTACAACAATGAGCGGATAAGCAATGCGCTCAAAAAACAGATCGACAAACTTCCTCAGCTTGCCTGCCAGTATCTGCATGAAGAGAAGATCCGCCTCTCCGCGGCGCTTGCCCGGCGCGCAGAGACTACCTTCGAGGAGAAGGGCCGCATCCATTTCAATGTCGGCGGTTCGCAGGCGCTCGAAGACTCGCTGAAACTAGTCAGGAAACATTCCGGCAGATCGCTCATGTTCGCGTTCATGGGAGGCTACCACGGCCGCACGCTCGGCGCCTCAGCGATCACATCGAGCTTCCGTTATCGTGAGCACTACGGCCATTTCGGTGAAAGGGCCCTATTCGTGCCGTTCCCGTATTGCTTCAGGTGTTTCTATGGAAAGAAAAGGGATTCCTGCAACCTTTACTGTTTGAAGCAGTTCGAGAAACTTTTCGAATCGGAATATTACGGGGTAGTGGACAAAAAGACGAATGTCTGCGAATTTGCGGCGTTCTATGTTGAGGCCATCCAGGGTACGGGCGGATATCAGATCGCGCCGCGCGAGTATTTTACGGGTTTAAAGAAGATACTCGACCAATATAACGTGCTCATGGTTGACGATGAGATACAGATGGGGTTTTTCAGAACAGGCAAGTTTTTCGCGATAGAGCATTTTGATGTGACGCCGGACATCATAGTCTTCGGCAAGGCCCTCACCAACGGGATGAATCCGATCGCGGCGATCTGGGCAAAAGAGAAGCTGATATCGCCGGAAGTTTTCGGCCCCGGCTCGACCCACTCGACATTTTCTTCGAATCCGCAAGGTACGGCCCTAGGCCTCGAAGTCTTAAATATAATATCGGAGTCGGATTTTGCCACAGAGGTTCCGAAAAAAGGTAAATATTTTATTTCGCGTTTAAAGAGTCTTCAGAAGAAATATCCCCAGATCGGTGATGTCGATGGCCTGGGCCTTGCGCTGAGAGTTGAAATGTGCGAAAAGGACGGCTTTACGCCAAATAAGAAACTTGCCGATACGATGGAAGAGATCGGTTTGAGCGGAAAACTGTCCGCAGGGGGAAAACAGCGCGGGCTTGTTCTCGACATAGGCGGATACTATAAGAATACCTTCACGATGGCGCCGTCATTATATATCACGGAAAAAGAGATAGATTTAGGAGTAGACCTGTTCGAAGAGGCTCTTAAGAAAGCACTTAAAAATACTTAAGATTGCATGATAAGTAAAAAGATACGGCTCCTGGATTTCGACGGCAGCGTTGCAGTACAGAAAAATATCGCCGGCATACCCGGGTCCGAAATCGTCGACTTAAAGGATCTGGGTCCTGCAGCAAGGCTCTGGGTAAGTAAAGCCAATAAGAAAAAAATCGAAGATAGAATTTCCGGTTCGGACAAAAATGCCGTAACATTTCTGGGTTCCGGAGACTATCATCATATATCGAATATTTTGATAAACCAATTCGATGAAGATATAAGCGTAATAGATTTTGATTTTCATCCCGACTGGACGATGTTTGTGCCGTGGCTCTCATGCGGTTCATGGGTAAAGGATACGCTCAAGCGAAAAAACATTCTGAAATTTATAATGATGGGTGTATCGTCGGGAGATATTTCCGGATTTTCCCTATATAGCGGTAATTTCAAAGCCCTCAAGAACGACAGGGTAGAGATCTATCCCTATTCTCACAGGCCGTCTCGCCTGTATTTCAGAAACGTACCCGATAATATATCGATAGAGGTTTCGAGAAGTTTACTCTCGAGCCGTATAAACTGGAATGAGCTTAAGGGCAAGGATCTGGTAGAGTTTTTTCTGCATGTAATAAGGCGTCTGCCGACTAAAAAAGTATATATTTCGATAGATAAAGACTGCCTGAAAAAAGAATATGCCCTGACCAATTGGGAAGAGGGCAGGCTCGACCTGGCGGACCTTTTGGAGATGATAAGGATTATAAAAGATAACTGCGATATCGTTGGGGCCGATATATGCGGAGACTATTCGAGCGTTTCGGTGAAAGGGTTATTCAAGAAGATCGTATCGGACCTGGACCATCCCAAGGATTACAGCGCGAAAGCCATCGATGAAAATCTAATATCGGAGATCAATTCAGAAACCAGCCTAAAGATACTGAGTGTCCTTTAGCTCATAGCAACGAAGATTATCCCGCCCACGATAAGGAGCGTTCCTATCAGTTTCATCTTATTTATCTTCTCGTTTAAAAATATATGGGCAGTAATGAGCGTTATGATATATTGCATGCTGTCTATGGGGAATACCAGGCTTAAGTCCGCCAGCGCCAGCGCGACAAGCCATATTACCAGGCTTATCGTTATGAAACCAAGCCCGAACCAGATCATGGGCGCGGCAACTACTTTTTTTACAAATCGCGTGTAGGAATGCAGGCTTCGCAAATTCGGGCTCCCTATTTTATTTACAGTTTTTTTATAAAATATCTGGCCTGCATTACCCCAAAGCTCTGCTATTAATATTAAAACCAGCAGTTTGGTCATTTCGCCTTACCGCCTTCTTCGATATGTGTGCTTTTAGATACAAAATGGATCCCCGCTACGATAAGAATAATGCCCACCCATCGCATGGGACCTATCGACTCATGCAGGAATATCATCGCAAGTATCGGGACGAAGATATAGCTGGTGCTGCCGACCGGGAACGCGACGCTTAAATCTATTTTGGAAAGGATCGTTATCCAGATGAAGAAGTTGACGATATATACGAGGATGCCCAGCCATATAAAATACGATGTTGCGCTCTTTATTGCGAACTCCTGTAGATTCGAGAAGGTTACGGAAGATATGCCTATGTGATTCAAGCCCGTCTTCATGAAGAGCTGTGCTATGGACTCGCCTATATCGGTCAGCACGATCAATATGAATAGATTAAGAGTAACGTGACGTTTCTTCACCTGTCAGAGCCTCAACATTTTTGCGGCAATACCGAAAATCATATTTTTTACGGGATTACGATGTTTAAAATATATGAAAAGATCCACCGGTTTTCCGCCAAGCGCTAATTTTGGTATATAATCCGTTTGCCCTACCTGATACTTAGATATCGAATGCTTAAGGCACCATTCTACATTGCGGTACCAGCTTACTAAATACAAATTGAGCTTATAGGATACATCATAATCGAAACCGATGTACATATCAATAAATATATCTTCATAAACCAGGCACAGGTTAAATGCGGCAAGTTTTCCGTCGAGGAAGTAAAGAAAAAATTTTACGTTAGGTTTCAAATTCCTGCCGATGTTGATGAAGAACTCCCTCGTAAGCTTCTCGAATTTGACGCGGCCTTTTTCGTATGTATTTATGTACAGCCTATACAGGTCATCGATGACATCTTCGACGTCATCAACGACCCTGACCGAAATATCCGATTTATCCGCTTTTTTTAATTTCCGCCGGAACTCTTTCCTTCGGGAGGCGCTGAGGCTGTTAAGGTAACCATCGATAGAATCGAAATCGATATCCATTATTATAGATGGAAGGCTCGTTATCCTGGAATACCCCTTTGATATCAACGAATCCAGGGCCGGGGTATCGGATCTAAGAAAGTCTTTGAATATTACGAATTGAGCTTTCTTTTTTTTGGCAAATCTTTCCAATATTCCCGCAAGGGCGTGAAGCGCTTCGACTTTTTCCGCACCCATTATGCCTTTATCGATGCCTATATATCCGTTCTCGCGAAAAGGCGAGCCGCAAAACAAAACCTTTGTGATGAGGAAATTTGGCATGATTCTTCTGAAAGCCGTTACAACTTTTTTAAATGTGGAGCCGGCTGTCGTTTCCAGATTAATGTTTGAGATAAATGCGGGAGTGATAATTATAGGATATTTGCCCCGGTAGATGACGATATAGTAAAATGAAAACTCTTTAAACTTCGATTCTTCCAGGGTCTTGAAGAAGCTATAGCCTTGTATCATCTGGCCGAAGATATTGTCCCAATCGCTTTTTTTAATATCGGCTATAGAATGGAATATCTTGTGCCTGGTTTTTTTCATACCGCCGGATATTTTATCATAATAATATATCTTATAGTACCTTAATCTTGGGATTGAAATGTGATCAGTAATTGTATATAATAAGTCATTGACATAGCCATGAATAAGAAAAGACAATCTTGGGGAACTAGGCTCGGTATCATAATGGCCGTTGCCGGCAGTGCGATAGGGCTGGGGAATTTCCTGCGTTTTCCCGTACAGGCGGCCTCAAACGGCGGCGGTGTTTTTCTCATACCTTATTTCATTTCACTTTTTCTTCTCGGCATTCCTCTCATGTGGGTCGAGTGGACTCTTGGCAGGTACGGCGGCGGTTTA
>Ga0153915_10006395_pt1 | contig 11042 bp, 6 predicted proteins | sample Opewatmetagenome_2_FD_107003 | JGI IMG/M metagenome (GOLD analysis project Ga0153915, IMG submission 107003) | Freshwater wetland microbial communities from Ohio, USA - Open water 3 Core 3 Depth 3 metaG | ecosystem: Environmental > Aquatic > Freshwater > Wetlands | place: USA: Ohio, Lake Erie...
CGGTCGCCGCCATATCAGAAAAATTTACCTTCTCCCCCCGGACCGGCTTCGGGCAAAGGCTGGTCAGCGGGAAGGAGTGTCGCAGGCGGTTGGATGAGCTGGAGGACACGCCAGGAGCCCTTGCCCGGCTTCGGCACACCGTTAAGGTCGGAACGCGCGATCTTGAAGGCGCTCCCCATGTCTTCCCGGAAAAAGCCGCTCTCGGCCGCAATCCGGGCCTCTATGTTCACAAACCCGAGACGGAAAGAGCGGGCAGCGGAGCGGGTTTCGCCGCCCTCATCGGTCACATCAACGGCTAGGGAATACCTGTAGGTAATCCCTGACTCGGGCGTGTCTTTTCGTTCGTCCGCCCGGGGGGTAAAGCTCACTTCAAAGGTGCCGTCCTCACCAAGCGAGCTGCGGCCGCCGGCGACGACCTGGGATTGCGGTCCGCCGGTTTCCCACCACCACCAACGGGGATAGACCGGCTCCCTTTTCACCTGCCAGACCGCTTGGCCCGAGGCGACCGGAAGGCCAAAATAGTAGCGAGCCTCTCCCCTCAGGACGGCCGGTCGGTTCAGGCGCAGCGGCCTATCCGGGTCCTTGACCACGACCTCAAAAGTGGGGCGCTTGTATTCTTCGACACGAACCTGAGCATAGCCATCCGGCTGCGCCCGAAGGCGCCAGGCGCCAAGCGGCCGCCCCGCCGCCGGGATGGCGAATTCCCCGCTGGCTGTCCCGAACGTATTCGTCGTCCGGACGGATTCGGCGACCCGCTGGCCGTTGATGTCCTCCAGCCAGATGCTGACCGGCGAGTTGACCGCGGGTTGGACCTGCCCGCTTTCCGGCCTGCCTTTGTACGCCAGGACCTTCCAGAAGAGCTTCTGGCCCGGCCGGTAGATGCTGCGGTCGGTATAGATCAGGGCCGACGAGATATCCCGCGGCTTTTCCCGCCCATAGAGATAGAGGTAAGAGGTATCAAGAACAAGGTCCTTGTCTTTTGCGGCCAGGAGGAAGAACGGACCGGGGCGACGGCGCGGGGAGAAGAGAGCCCGGCCCTCGAGGTCGGAGGCCTTGCTCTCGACGAGGGTGTGCCCCTTTTGCCAATCATAGGCGTAAAGAGAGACCTTGGCGCCGGGGACGGGCTTCCCCGTCTCTCCCGAGAGCACGAGTGCCTCGATTCCGGGCAGGACGTTATCGCGCTTGAGCAGGACGAGGTCGGCGATCATGACCGAATGGCCCTCGATATAATTCCTTTCGCGGGCGAAGTCCTGCCTGGCGGATGCGGCCACGAGGTAGAGGCCCGGAGTCAGTGCCGGCGGGAGGTCGACGTACGTCCGGTGCTCCTTGTAGTCTTGGGTAGCCGGGAGTTCGGCCGCCCAGGCGGCTGCGGGACTCTGTTTATCCATGATCGCCCGGGTTTCCTCCCCTTCCGGGAAAATATTGTAGTCTTTAGAATTTTGGATCCTCCCCATCAAGTCGACCGGATAGGTCCGGAAGAAGAGGCGGTCCACGTTACGATGGCTGATCCGGATGGACCGTTTGCCCGGGGCGTCCGTCCTCATGACCTCGACCGAGAAGCCCGGCGCCTCGATGCTTTTAACGATGTGCAGGCATCTCCGTCCGCCTGGGGAGTCGGCGTAGGCCTGGCTCCCCTCCAGAGCGAGGCGGCGGGCCTGGATGAATGAATCGGACGCGTCTTCGTCCCGCGTGAACTCAGCAAGCAACGCCTGTCCCATTGCCCACCAGGGGTAAGACCGGAATTTCGGGAGGAATCCGGCGAGCCGCTTCCGGATGAGGCTGCGGTCCTCGGCTTGGACAAAAGAGGCAGAGAGGGCCCGGAAGCGCTCCAAGCGGGCCTCGAGCGCTCCTTCCGGCCGGCCGGAACGGCGGCAGAACGATTCATGCTCGCCAAGAACGGCGCAAAGCTTCTCCAGGGGATGGGCAGAGCTGGACCTTAGGGATTCAGCGGCCGCTTTCTCTGTCGGAGGTTCGCCGGAAAGCATCTCCAAGTTCAGGAGAAACAGCTCGTTCGTCTGGCGCGGTGTCCAGAACCCGGTATCGACGAGGAGCCGGGAGATAAGATAAACGACGGAATCCCGGAGAGTGCTGCGGATGCCGGCCGGGTAGTCCCCGGCGCTCCAGAAATCGGGAAAGTCCTTGGCCTGGTATTCCTGGAGCCGCCCGCGGTCTCCCCAGACTCGAAGCAGTGCGGTCCAAGCTTCCTCGAAGATCTGGTCCTTGGTCCAGGCTTTGAGGTCAACCGGGCCCTTCGCTTCCATCCTTTCCCGCCGGTTGATCTCCCAGGAATAGGCTTCGTAATATGTCACCAGGGACTGGGCGAAAAACAGGTCGAGCATGTCCCGCTGGAGCGGGCTCTTCGGCCAAGCCTCCTCTTTGAGGAAGCGGACGGTGGTCTCATAGCCGTGAAGGGCCAGGCGGAGTTGAGCCTCTTTGATCAGGGCCCAGGACCAGCCCGCCTCATCGCCTCTTCGTTTGGCTTCTTCGCGAAGCCGGGCGGCCTCTTTCGCCGCCTCCTCGAACTTCTCTTCGCTGACCAGCCGGTCGAGTCTCTTGCGGTCCATTTTCTGCTCCTGCTGCGGAACCAAAGAAAACAAACCGGGATCCCCGGGACCAGGGTCGGGACGGGAGCCTTCCGCCCGTGGGAACATGGCGACTCCACAGAGGAGCGCGGCGGCCATCAGCAAAGCCGGGAAACCCAAGGGAAACGGACGAGAAGCCCGGTTGCATCTCCCGGCAGAAGAGGCGTTTTGGGGTACGCTGCGCTCCATGTGCTCCTCCCTTCGAACCAGGCTCTATCTAAACCCGGAAAATCCCTGGCTCACTATATATTACAACAACAAACGGGCTAATTCCGTCCATATTGTCTTCCTGACCATTTCTTGGATACTCCTTCCGCTCGTTTTAGCCGAGGCGACGGTTAGTTGGCGACAAACCCGTTTCGAAACATCTTTGGGACTCTGAACCCAGGTCATTAACTTCCCCTACCCCTCCTGAGCAATCAGGCGGGGCTGGAAAAGGTCGATGTTTCGGGAAAAGGCCAGCGGGCAGGGATCTCTTCTGCAGGAGAAGAGAGCGCAGCCCGAACGTCGAGCCGCTTTTGGCTCGCCGGGACAAAAGTGGCGTGGTTTGGAGCCAACTAACCGGAGCCAGTTTGACTTGGGTTCCACCGTTTGCTATAAAAACCCAGGAAAATAAAGCTCAGAAGGACAATCCTATGAATAAAACTGCGCTTGTCTGCGGCGCGGGCGGTTTTATCGGGAGTCACCTGGTCAAGAGGCTCAAGAAAGACGGCTATTGGGTCCGCGGCGTGGACCTGAAGTATCCGCAATTCTCCCCGACGGCCGCTGTCGAGTTCCTGCTTCTCGACCTCCGGGAGCAGTCCAACTGCGAACGGGTTGTCCTCGGCCCCCAGGGAGGGCCGTTCGACGAGGTCTATCAACTCGCGGCCGACATGGGAGGCATGGGCTTCATCCAGGCCGCCGAATGCGAGATCATGCGGAACAGCGCCTTGATCAACATCCACATGACGAACGCCGCGGCCGCGGCCAAGGTGAAGCGCTATCTGTTTTCGTCCTCCGCCTGCGTTTACCGGAACATGAAACCCGAAGAGCCTGAACTCAGCGAGGCCGAGGCCTACCCCGCGCTCCCCGACAATGAATATGGCTGGGAGAAGCTCTACGCCGAACGGATGGCCATGGCGTACGGCCGCCGCTTCGGGATGGTCGTCCGGATCGCCCGCTTCCAGAACACCTACGGGCCCGAGGGCACCTGGCGGGGAGGTCGCGAAAAGGCCCCGGCCGCCTTCTGCCGGAAAATCGCGGAGGCCTCAGACGGCGGCGAGGTCGAGGCCTGGGGCGACGGAACGGCGATGCGGGCCTACACCTTCATCGATGACCTCCTCGACGGGATCATCCTGCTCATGCATTCCGACCTTGAGGATGGAGTCAACATCGGCCGCCAGGAGTACGTCTCCGTCGATGAACTGGTCGGGACCGTGGCCGAGGTCGCCGGCAAGCGCATTCGGATCAGGCACATTCCAGGACCGGTCGGGGTCGACGCCCGCAATTTCCGGAATGACCGCATCGCCTCGCTCGGGTGGACCTCCAAGATCTCGCTCCAAGAGGGGATCTCCCGCACCTATCCTTGGATCAAGGCCCAAGTCGAAGCCGCAAGAAAATGAGTCCGGGCTGGGCCTACCTGATCGTCACCGCGGCCAATGAGCAGCAGGCCAAGGCCTACCGCGAGCAATTGGGAATCCGTCGTGAACTGGGGCTTATCTCCGAGGTCGGTGAAATCCTCGTCCTCGCCGACCCGGAAGGCTGCCGGATCGGAAGCGGGGGGAGCACCATACTCTGCCTCCTCGAGGTCATCAACCGCGAGCTCAAGCGGCTCCGGAAAAAGCCGGTCTCCCGCTCAGCCTGGCAGGAAGCCCTGGGGGGAGTCCGGGTCCTCATCGTGCACGCGGGCGGAGACGCCCGCCGCCTGCCCGCCTACAGCCCCTGCGGCAAGATCTTCATCCCGGTGCCCGGAGAATCCGACAGCGCCCTGGGGCTGACCCTTCTCGACAGGCAGCTGCCCCGCTATCTGTCCTTGCCGGCGCCGGCGGACGGGTCCGGGCAAGTCGTCGTGACAACGGGAGACGTCTTCCTCGATTTCGATCCGACCCGGCTGCGCTTCGGCCGGCCCGGCATTACCGCCGTCGGCTGTCTGGCCGACCCCAAGCTGGCTTCCGCCCACGGTGTCTTCTGCCCAACACCGGACGGCGAGGTAAGGCGGTTCCTGCAAAAACCCACGGTTGAAGAGCAGGAAAAGCGCGGCGCGATCGACCGACAAGGAAGGGCGGTTCTGGATATCGGGATCATGAGCCTGGATACCACGGCGTCCCTCCGCCTGATCGCCGCCGCGAATCCCAAGCCTGGGCCGCGCGGCCGGCTTCTCTGGTCGGGACGGCCCGGCGATTTCATCCTTCGCCGCGGCCTCGATTTCTACCGAGAGATCTGCTGTGCTCTTGGGCGGGAGACGGACAAAAAGGAGTACATCGCGGAAGTCAGGAGGACGGGCTCGGCCTTGAGCGCACAGGAGCTTGAATATCTTTACAAAAACCTTTCCCCCATTCCCTTCTTTGTCGAGACCGTCCCGAGCTGTGTCTTCCTGCATTTCGGGACCATGCGCCAGTTGATGGGGAGCGGCGCCGACCTCATCAGCCTGGACAAGGGGATTTCGAACTCCCGCGCTCCCATCATCCTCAACACCGAGACCGGAGCGGCCGGTGCCATCAGTGGAAAAGACGCCTGGGTCGAGGGCTGCCGGGTGCGTGCGGCTCTCTCACTTGGCGGCGAGAACATCGTCACCGGAGTGGATATCGAAGAGCCTCTCTCCCTTCCGCAAGGAGCCTGCCTGGACGTGCTCGAGGGAAAGGACCGCCGGGGGAAAAGAGCCTGGTTCGTCCGGTGCTATGATATCGATGACGTTTTCCACCTTTCCCGGGAAAGGGGCGGCCGGCTTAACGGGTTGTCTTTGGATAAATGGATCCAGCTCATGGGCGCTGAGGACGACCAGATCTGGGCCGGAGGATTGCCGCGCGAAGAACAGAACGTTTGGAAGGGCAGGTTTTTTCCCGTTGTCGACGGCTTGACGCGGGTTCCGGGCTGGCTCTGGCTGTACAACCTCCCGGAAGCGAGCGAGGCCCAAAAGATGGCCTGGAGAAAGGCGCGAAGGATGAGCCTCGCCGGAATGGCGCGCCTGGCTTCGCACCGGGCTTTCCACTCGCGCCGCCGGGAGATCCGGGCCGCGGCAATGCGGGCAGAGCCGGGCCGTCTCTTTCGCTCCGCAAGTGACTTCTCGGCAGCGGATCTCACTTTCGTCCTGGAGAAATCGCCCGGGCCGATAAAGCCGCTTTGGCTCTCGGGCATCCTAAAAGAAGCCTGCCGCCGCCACGGACCTGAGGCGCCTTTAACAGACCTGGAGGGCCTCGGCCTGTCCCGTATCCTCCATACCTTGGGCACGGCGGTTGCCGGGTCATCCGGCCGCCGGCCGCCGGTCGACCGACCCGCGTTGACGCAAACCGCCAAAAGGCTTGACTGGGGAGAAAAGGCCTGGCTGGCCTTGCTGGGTCTGTCGCTCGGCAGCGGAGGCTCCGCCCAAACCTGGGGGAAGAGGGCCCGCCTGGCGGCCTTCGAACACCTGGGCAGGGCGATCGTCCGGAGCGGCCAAGGAAGCATCAAGCCCCCAAGGAACGCCTTGCGTGATGATGAGATCGTCTGGGGGCGCGCTCCGGCGCGGCTCGACCTCGCCGGAGGCTGGACGGACACTCCCCCCTATTCTCTGGAGCGCGGAGGATGCGTCCTCAATGCCGCCGTCAATCTCAACGGACAGGCCCCTATCCAAGCCTATGCCCGGGTCATCCCGGAGCCAGAGATCCGGATCAATTCCATTGACCACAGCGCACGCATCGTCATCCTCAAGATTGAGGACCTCCTCGATTATCGCCAGCCGGCCAGCCGGTTCGGCCTGGCCAAAGCCGCGCTGGCCCTCTGCGGCCTTTCGCCGGCCGGGGCCGGCTGGAGCAAAGGGACGACACTGCGCCGCATGATGGAGCGATTCGGCGGCGGGATCGAGCTCACCACCCTGGCGGCCATCCCGAGCGGCAGCGGCCTGGGCACCTCTAGCATAATGGGCGCCGTCCTGATCTCCGTCATCAGCCGGCTGATGGGAAAGAGCCTTTCCCAGCGCGAGCTTTTCCACTCGGTCTTGCGGCTCGAGCAAGAGCTGACAACCGGCGGTGGCTGGCAGGACCAGGTCGGCGGCGTCATCGAGGGGGTCAAGCTCATCCGCACGGCGCCGGGTATGGTCCCTGACCCGCTTATCCGTTTCGTGCCGGCCGACGTTCTGGACCCGCGGTCGAATGGAGGATCGACCCTCCTCTATTACACCGGGCTGCGGAGGCTGGCCAAGAACATCCTGGCGGATGTCGTCGGCAGCTATTTGAACAGGGAGAGAGGAGCGATGCGGGTCTTAAGGGAGCTCCATGATTTCCCGCCGTCAATGGCAGAAGCGATGTCCCAGAAGTCAGGCGCCGAGTTCGGACGCCTGCTCGACGCCGCCTGGGGGCTCAAAAAGGGGCTCGACCCGGAATCGACGACGCCGGTCATCGAGGGTATCCTCCGGCGCGTCACCCGTCACGTCTACGGTGCAATCCTGCTCGGTGCAGGCGGTGGAGGGTTCCTATTGCTGGTCTGCAAATCGCGGGCCGATGCCGATGAAGTCCGGAGAGAACTCACCCAAAACCCGCCCAACGCCCGCGCCCGTTTCTTTGATTTCGACGTCAACCAGGAGGGCCTTGTGGTCTCCGTCTGCTAGCGCCGCGGCCGGTACCGAGTGACCGAACCCTGGACCCGATCAAGTCCTCAAGCTGGGCCACAAAGGCCTGCATCTCCCCCAGAGTCCCCAGGCTCACACGGATCCAGTCGGCCCCGCGGAACTTAAGAGGCTGGACGAGGAGCGAACGTTTTTCCAGCTCCTTAGCTAGATCTTGGCTGTCCCTTCGGACCTTGAACAAAATGAAATTCGCCTGGGAAGGGAGGTAGGCAAGCCCCAGCCTCCTCAGCTCTCCATACATATACAACTTGACCTCTCGGTTTTGCCGTTTGACTCTGGCGACGAACTCCTCGTCCCTATAGCTGGCCATGGCCGCCTTTAGGGAGAGTGAAGAGACCGGGGCAAAATTCCTCTCCCATTGGGCCAGCTTCGCAATGATATCGGGCCTCGCCATCCCGTATCCTATGCGCAGGCCGGCCAGCCCATGGATCTTGGAGAAGGTCCGGGTGACGAGGATGTTTTCTCCGTCTCTAACCAGGTCCACCAGCGACGCATAAGCGGAGTCTTCGACATAATCGAAGTAGGCCTCGTCCAGGATGACAAGTGCCTTTCGGGATGTCTCTCGGCAGAACGGCCGCAATTTTTCCTGGGGAGTCATGACCCCCGTGGGGTTTTGGGGATTGCAGAGATAGACCAGGCCCGTTCGGGAATCGGCCTCCCTCTCCATGGCCGCAAGGTCGAGTTCGTATCCGTCCGTTAGGGCCACCTGGCGGAGCGGGCATTGCACTCTGGCGGCATAGTCGACAAAATCGAAATAGGTCGGGTCGCTGGCCAGGGCGCGGCCTCGAGACATATGAACATGAAGTGCCGCGGTGATGATTTCGATGGATCCGGCGCCCAGGATGATATTCTCCGGTTTAAGTCCCTCCCGGGCGGCGATATGCTCCTTAAGCTCATGATAATGGTCGTCGGGATAGGCACTGCAATCATCCAAGGCATCCATTACGGCCCTCCGGGCGGCCTGGGAAATGCCGAAGTGGCTCTCGTTGTACAGGAGCCTGACCATTTCTCTGGATTCGCGATCCGGACCGGACAGGCTTCCGGCCCCCGCCACCCCGCCTCCGACCATCCAGCCGGCGACAGCCGCGGAGCTCGTTTTCAGCCACTGCCGGCGATTCAGATGAACGTCCATGGTGATCCTCCTCGGAAAACATATCATAGAAGGTGAAGCCGGTCATCCTTTCGTTGACAGCGCCTGCCGGCCGGTGCTAACTTCATTTCATTCGTCTAGAATGGAGGCCTGAATGCCGCTCATCGAAGTCCATTTGCTCGAAGGACGGACAGACGAACAGAAGGAGAGGCTCTTGACTGCGCTCACCAAGGCGGTCCAGGATTCGATCGGGGCGCCTCTGCCGTCCATTCGCGTCTGGATCCAGGAGTTTTCCCCCCGGGAATACATGGTGGCGGGCGAGTTGGCCGCCAACCGGAAGTAGGGTCTTTTGCTCGCCTAGCGGAGCTTGGCGGCTTTGCGCCGGCTCTCGCCCCGTTTCCAGGTCAGGCCGGTCACCTGGCCCTGCGGGCCTTTGGTGAAGGTGAGAACTACGTCCGTCTCGGTCGAAAAAAACGACAGCGCCGACTCGGGATAAAAGACCGCCTGACCTTTCCCGTCCGGCGCTATGAATACGGGGTCCGCAAACAGGCAGCCGTTCCCGGGAGTGAGCTTGATCCGGTCCGCGGGCGCGAATTGATAGGTTCCGGCAAGAGCCTCGATCTCGGCCGCCGCGACTGCCGCGACCTCTTTTTCCGCCGGCTTGAAATCCGGCCAGCCATACTCCGCCGAGAGGCTGCGCAGGACCTCGAAGTAAAGATCGCCGCCGAGGTCGCCGTTCGTCATGATGACCGCTCCCTGCCCCCGACTTGGATAACCGATCATAAAGCAGCGGAACCCCTCGTTCCCGCCGCTGTGCGAGAAGGAGAGGTCCTGTCCGCTGCCCCGGACGAAGAGGCCCAGGCCCGCGTCCTCCTTGACCGGAGTGAGCATGAGCTCCACCATGACCTGGGACAGGATGCGGTCGGATTTTCCCAGGTCGGCGAGCATCAGCTCGCGGGTGAAGAGCGCCAGGTCGGTCGGCGTCGTCCAGAGCCCGGCCGCGGCCATCTCCGGATAGGTGTGCCATCGCCCCGGCACGACGCTCCCGTCCGGGCGATGACCGGAGGCCGCCTTCCCGGCCAGATCCTGGGACAGCGGCTGTTCATACGTGCTCTGCTTCATATCCAGCTTGATGAGGACGGCGTCTCGCACGATATTGGGAAAGGGCCGGCCCAGGACGTCGATAAGAAGCTGCTGCAAGACCGAATATCCGCCGCCCGAGTAGCGGAAACGGGAGCCGATCTCCATATCCACTTTAATGGGCGGCGTGTTGGCCGGCTTGACTCCGTCGAGGATCTGCTTGAGCGACGGCAGCTCCTTGCCTTCGGCATAGCCCGGGAAGCCGGAGACGGTGAGCCCGGCCGTGTGGCTCAGGATCCGGCGGAGTGTTACTTTCCCTTTTCGCGTCCATTGGTTGTCGGGGATTTTCCATGACCGCAGCCGCGAATTGACGTCCTCGTCCAACCCCAGGATGCCCTTCTCGACGTAATAGAGCGCGGTCGCGGCGGCCACCGGCTTGCTGATCGAGGCCGCCTGGAAAAGCGTGTCGGGCGTCACCGAGCCTGTCCCCCCCACCTCCCGGACGCCGTATCCTTCCTCCCACTCGATCTCATAATTGTTGATGACCGTGATGCTCACCCCGGGAACGCGGTACTGCTTCAAGCGCTCAAAGAGGCCGGCTTTTTGAGGGGGCTGCCCCTTGATGACGATGCCGGGGTTCCGGATGAGGCCATTTTCGACCCTCTTCACGCGGTCCCCCAGCTCCTGGGATTTAGCGGATGCGGCCGCCTGAGGGTGAGCCGGGATAAGAAACGGAAGAAAGAGAATACCGCAGAGAAGGGCCGATACTTTCTTCATTGTCGCCCCTTTACTTTACGAAAAAAAACACCCGCTCGCAAGAGGCCCCAACGATTCATCATGGTGGCACTCCCCTCTGGCTTGTTTCTTCTCTCAAAACGGAGGTTTCCTCTTGCAGGAGCCGGCCTTTTTTTGCTATTATCCCGGCTTCTCCGAGTCCGAGGTGCTAAAGCCCGAGCCAGGCCCTCCGACCGATAGGGAAAAACGGGAAACGGTTTTTCCTCCCGTGCTTGAAAAGGAGAATATCATGGCGCCAAGCACTCATCCCCATCTTAGAGTCCCTTCCTTCGTCATCTTCTTCCTAGCCCTCATTCTGGTTCTGGCCCCGGTCCTGGCCCAGGAGGTAAAAGAGGACCAAAAGACCAAACAGAAAGAACAAGAAGAAACCGTCCGCATCACCGAAGAGATCCTGGTCGTCGGCAAAGCCCCCAAGGGCCTGCCTGTGGCGACCGTCTCGACTCTCGATTTCACCCAGATCGAGGAGATCAAGCCCCGCGACCTCTCCGACGTCGTCAAGTATGTGCCCGGCGCGATGGTCACGTTCGGAGACAAGGACACCTACAGCCTGAAGCTCCGCGGCGTCAGCTCCAACCGCATCGCCCTCCTCCTTGATGGGGTTCCCTCCTATGAGCCGTACTTCAGCACTTTCGACCTCAAGACCATCTCGGCCGGAGGCATCGACACCATCCAGGTAACAAAGGGCCCTTCCTCGGTC
>Ga0153915_10006396_pt1 | contig 11042 bp, 8 predicted proteins | sample Opewatmetagenome_2_FD_107003 | JGI IMG/M metagenome (GOLD analysis project Ga0153915, IMG submission 107003) | Freshwater wetland microbial communities from Ohio, USA - Open water 3 Core 3 Depth 3 metaG | ecosystem: Environmental > Aquatic > Freshwater > Wetlands | place: USA: Ohio, Lake Erie...
AATCGGGGCGTGCGCCGCTGGCACCCTCGGTGCACGACGTCACGCCCGTGCGCCTCCTCGCCGGTGCGGTGTTAGCCCACCTCGTCGCCTGCTATCACCCGAACACGATCGACTGCACCGTGAAGTGCTCCGCGGCAACGGACTGCACCGGTGATCAATCGTGCAAGGCTGGCTGGTGTGCGGGACCGACCGTGGTGTGCGGCGATCACGAAGGTAATGCGGTCGAGCTCGATGCCTCGCAGGTTGTCACCCTGCCGCCCGACGCCGATGACACGCTGGTGAAGCTCTGCCAGCAAGGCTGCACGAAGGGCACGTGCGACAGCGCCGGGGTGTGCGTGATCGATTGCAGCGCGACCGGCACGTGCATCAACGACGTGACCTGCCCGACGAACCTCCGGTGCCGCGTGATCTGCGGCGATGGCTCGTGCCAGCATCACGTGTTCTGCCAGTACGCGGTCTCGTGCGAGGTCCAGTGCGAGGGCACGAATGCGTGCGGCGACGAGATCCAGTGCCCGACAGGCAGCTGCGACGTGACGTGCTCCGGCCAGAGCTCGTGCAAGCGACGCACGCGCTGCGCTGACTCGTGCTCGTGTGACGTGACGTGCTCCGGGACGAGCTCGTGCCCCGAGCCGTCGGAGTGCCCGTCGTTCTCGTGCAAGGTCGGCAACGGCTGCTCGTCGCTGCCGACCGGCTGCGACAGCTGCACCTAGCTCGTCTTGTCGCGCAGCAGCTGAGTGCGGCGACCGCGGCTCACGCGGAACGTGCAGGGCGCTTCGCCGGTGCCGCGCGGGTCGGTCGAGCGAACCTCGCGGTCGAGCACGATCCAGTCGGTCGTCGGATCCGCCTGTGCCCTCACCGCCGCACGCGTGAGCCGGCCAGCGCGCCGGAGCCGCATGAACCCCCATACCGCGAGTACGGCCGCGATCACGAGGAACAGCGCGGCGCCGGCGAGCTCGTCGTCGCGATCCGCGCCGGTCACGAAGTCCAGATCCTGCGAGACCGTCACGACCGTCCAGATCGCGACGAGCACGCCGGCGCCGATCGCGAGTCCGCCATGCAGCTTCGAACGCCAGGCGAGCTCGCTCGCGATGGTCGCGACGGCGCTGGCTCTGACTCGAACGACGTCTTCCACGCCCGGAGACTACCCAGCCAGGCGCCCGTTGCGAAGCAGGAACGCGATGACGGCGCGCTCGCCAGTCACGCGGGAATCGAGGAACGCGCGGACCGTGGCGACGGCGCTGAACCCGACCATCACGGTCAGGAACGCGAGCAAGACGCCGAACACCTTCGCGCGCGTCGACGTCGACTTCGCGATCGGCTCGAGAAATTGCGGCAACAGCGGCGTCGACGGCCGATTCGTCATACGAGGAGCACCTTCGCTTCGGGGATCGCGGCATAGGACGAACGCCACTCGGGATCGGCGAGCCCGGCCAGCTTGCGCTCGACCTCCGCACGGCCTTGCGCCTTGACCGCCGCGGCGCGGTCCTCCGCGCGGGCAGCACGCAGCACCTCGACACAGTTCGCGTAGACCTCTTCCTCGGAACCCTCGAGATAGCGCTGCTGCTCGATCAGCGCGAGCGCGCGCTGGACGAGGCCGACCGCTTCGACGAGGTACGGCCCGGACGGGTGGCGGATCAGCGCGACGGCGTGGCGCGCGAGGCCCTGGATCTCGTAGCCGACGAGCGTCGCCGCGCTCGCGACCGCCGTGCCCTCGGCGGCGTCCTGCATCGCGGCGGCGATGTTGCCGCGACGGAGGTGCGCACCGGCGCGCGAGATCAACGCGTTTGCTTCGAGGTACCGCGCACCGAGCCGGCGCGCCTCATCGAGCGCCTCGTCGAGCATCGCGATGCCACTGTCGCGGCCCCGGCGCACGTCGCACACGCCCGCGTAGATCAGGCAGTCCGCACGACTCCAGCGCGACGACGTGCGCGAGAGCAGCTCGATCGCCTCGGCGAACCGTGCGGCCGCCTGATCATAGAGGCCGACCTCGAGCAGGATGATGCCGGCAACGCTGAGCGCATCTCCCTCGCGCGACCGATCGCCGTACCGCCGGCACAGCTCGAGCGAGCGCTGGGCGGAGGCCATCGCGGCCTCGTAGTTGCCGAGGCACATCTCGATGATCGCCACGTGGTTCTGGACGATGCGCTCGAGCCACGGATCGCCGGTCTTCTCGATGCGCTGGATGACCGGCTTGTACGCGGCACGCGCGGCCTCGTAGTGGGCGCGCATGAGATGGATGCGGCCGGCGCCGACCATCGCCGCCATCTCGTCGGCGACCGCACCTTCGCGCGAGAACAGCTCGCGCGCGTCGTCGACGATGACCAGCGCCTCGTCGAACCGCCCGAGCCGTTCGAGCACCTCGCCGCGGACGCGCAATGCCTCGCCACGCAGGCGTGCATCATCGACGGCCATCGCATGATCCTCGGCGACGACGGTGGCGACACTGGCACCGGCGTAATCACCGAGCCGGAGCAGGCGATGCGCGCGACGGATCGCGACATCAGCGAGGCGACGCGTGTCGCCGTCGCACAGCCTCTGCAGATCGTCGAGGTCGTGCGGATCGGAGACCACATCACCGAGCATGCGGTGGGCCTCCTCGCGACCGGCCAGCGCCTCACGTCGACGCGCACGCGACGTCGGGGTGGGCGGCTTCACGCCGAGCTCCTTCTCGAGGAGCAGCGTGCGCGTGAAGTGAGCGACCGCGGATCCGGCATCCGACGCGGTCAACGCGAGCTTGCCCGCACGCAGCCAGAACGCCGCGGCACCCGCGGTCTCGCCGCCGCGCTCCATGTGCTCGGCGATCACCGCAGGCGGCTCCTCGCGACCGGCGAAGAAGCGCGACGCGAGCAGACGACCGATCAGCGCGTGGTTCTCGCGCTGCGCGCGTGCCGACAGGGAGTCGTAGATGACCTCGCGGACGAGGCCGCGCGCGAACTGCAGCTCGCCTTCGCTCGAGTGCGCCGCACTGGCCGGGCGGACGAGGAAGCCCGCCTCGACGAGCTCGTCCAGCGCTCGCGCCACGGCGCTCGCGCTGTCTTCCTGGTCGTCGGCGCTATCGCGCCTCCGGGGCTCGAGCGACTCCTCGTTCATGAGCTCCTCGAGCAGGCGGGCGCGGATCGTGCCGCCGAGCACCGCGGCGAACCGCAGCGCCGTCTTCGCCTTCGCCGACAGCCGGTCGACGCGGGCGGCGACGACATCGCGCGCCGTCGCGGGCACGTTGTCACCGGCCTCCCGGACGGCCTGTGCGAGCTCCTCGATGAACAGCGGATTGCCGCCGCCACGGGCCATCACCGCGGCGATGTTGAGCGGCGTCGCGGCATCGCCGAGGCGATCGGAGATCAGCGCCTTCAGCTCGGCGCCGACGAGATCACCGATCTGGATCACGAGATCGGCCGGCGGCGGCGGTGGACCCTCGGGCCGCGCCGTGAGGACGAGGAGCTCGGGCCCCATCGCGGTCACCGCGAGCGTGTGGCGAACCACCTCGAGGCTGGCGGAATCGGCGAGGTGAATGTCCTCGATGATCGTCAGGAGCGGCCGGGTGCGATCGCTCATCGCCTGCCGGAACGCCGCCAGGCCCGCGGAGATGCGCGGGCGCAGGTCGGCGATCTCCGGCGACACGGCCACGCCATCGCGCAGCTCCATCGCGCGATCGAGATCGATCGCCACCGCGCGCGCTCGCTCGTCGGGCATGCCGACCTGCTTCGTCACGTGGAGGAGCCGCTGGACCACCTGCTGGCGCGCGACGCGTCCACGCGCGGGAGGCAGGCCGAGTGCCGCCTGGTAGAGATCGATGACCATCGCGAACGGCGCGTTGCGATTCGCCGGATTGGCGGCGGTCATGATCACGCGCGTCTGGTCACCTTCGGCCGTGTGGTGCGCGATCAGCTCGGCGACGAGCCGGCTCTTGCCCGTACCGGCCGCCCCGGAGATGAGCGCGGTCAGGCGGCGGTCCGCCGCGGTGGCGCGCTGGAACCACGCGTCGAGCTCGGCGAGCTCGGCCGTGCGGCCGATGAAGTTGCCGCGGCGCTCGAGCCGTTCTCGATCGCGATCGCCGAAGCCACGCGGGCCGACGACCTCGATCACGCGGCTGCGCCGGCCGATCCGCCTGGACTGGGCGACCTCGCGCAGCTCGTACAGGCCGCTCGTCACGCGTCCCGCGGCGCCGACGAACATCGGACGATCGGAGGCCGCCTCGCGGGCCAGCGCCTTCGCTTCCTCGATCGCATCGGCCGGGATGCGCGTGCCCGGTTCACCGCCGGCGCTCGTGGCGACCCCGGTGCGCGCTCCGATCTTGAGCGTGGGACCGGCGCCACCATGATTGGTCCCGGGCCCGGGCCCGGGGCTAAGCCCCGGTCCCTCCATTTCGGGTCCAGCCGCATCGCGCGTCATCGCGGCGGCATCGAGCGCCCAGCCCATCGCGATCGCGACGTCATCTTCGCCGGCGACCTCGAGACCGAAGGCGATCAACAGCGCATCGTCGTCGAGTCGCAGGACGACACCGCCGCGCTGGTAGGCGAGCTCGCCGAGGCTCCTCGCGATCGGCCGGAGGACGTCCGCGGGCGCGCCGTCGAGCTGAGCGGCGACCACGACGGTGCGGCGGCGCTCCGCGGGCGCACCGGTCGTCAGCACGCCGAGGTCATCGTCGATCGGCTCGTCGGCGAGGACCTGATCGACCGCCGGCGGCTGATCGTCCAGCTCGACCTGGAGATCCTCGAAGCTCGTCGCCTCCCCGAGCGGCGGCGCCGCGAACCCGAACTGGGTCGCATCGTCGTCGTCGAACCGGAGTGCATTGGGGTTCGTGCCGGCGAGCGGAATGAACTTCTCGTACGTGCGGGCGGGCGCAGGCGGCGACACCGCCGTATCGGTCTGCAGCCGGCGCGGCGCCTCGTACGCATCGAACGCGTCCTGCAGCTTGCCGACGCCCGCGGTGGTGGTCTCGCGCGCGTCCCACTTCTGTGCAGGGCGCGTCGATGCGGTCGTCGTATCACCGCCGAACCGAGGCGCGGGCACGGTGCCGGTCGCATCGGGCATGAACGGCTTCACGGCCGTCACGCTCGCGGTCGGATCGCGATCGCCGAACAGCTGATAGCTCGAGCTCGTGGTCGTCGCACGCTCGTGCGCCGGGTAGCTGGTGCCTGTCGTGGTCGCGCGCTCCTGCGATCCCGTGATCGGCTCGGTCGACGCGCGCGGATACATATCGGTCAGCACCGCGGTTCCCGTCCGCTCGCTCGGCGGAACGGGAGGCGGCAGCGCGGTCGACACGGACGTCGAGACCGCGGTCGGCATGCTGGGCGGGGGCGGTGGAATCGGCGCGTCGATCGAGTGCGGTGTGCCCTCGCCGAAATCCGGAGGCACCGGAGGAACGTTCGCGATCGATCCGGTCATCGAGCGCGTCGACTCGCGGACCGGCGGCGAGCTCGCGGTGGTCGGCTTCGGCATGCTCGCGGCCGCGGGCAGCGCCGGCCACGACACGCTCGCCGACTCGCCGGCTCGGTCGTCGATCTCCTTGAGCCACGCGGCGAGTTGGCGAGCGCCCGCCGTCATCGCCACGCGCGCACACGCGGCGCCGAGGTCCGCCGCCGTGCCGCGCGCCGGCTGCTCGCGCGATAGCGCGACGGCGACGGCATCGACGATCTCGGTCGGTACGCTCGGGTTCATCCGATCGATGCGCGGTGGTTCGGTGCGGCGAACCGCCTCGAGGATCGACTTGATGTCGGTCCCGCGATAGAGCGGCAGGCCCGTGAACAGCTCCCACGCGATGATGCCGAGGGCGAATACGTCGGCCGCGGCGGTCGGCGGCTCACCGAGCGTCTGCTCGGGGGCCATGTAGCGCGGCTTGCCGCGGAGGCGCCGGCGCTCGAGGGCCGACGAGAACGTCGCGCGGGCGATGCCGAAGTCGAGGATCTTCACGTACCCATCGGCCGACAGCATCACGTTCGACGGCGAGACATCGCAGTGAACGATGCCGAGTGCGCCGCCGTAGCCGTCGGTCTTGCGGTGGGCGTAGTCGAGGCCGGCGGCGACCTCGGAGATGATGTAGGCGGCGACCGGGATGGGGCAGGACACATCCCGCGAGACCGACTGCATCATCGCGGTCCGCAGGTCGCGGCCCTCGATGAGCTCCATGGCCATGAACAGCTCGCCATCGGCCTTACCGAAGTCGAACACCTGAACGATGTTGCGGTGGGTCAGCTCGACGGCGATCCGGGCCTCGTCGATGAAGCTGCGGATGAACCGGCCTTCGCGCGCCTGTTGCGGGAGGATGCGCTTGAGCGCCTGGACCTTCTCGAATCCGGCAATGCCGACGGTCTTCACCTTGTAGACCTCGGCCATACCGCCCTGCGCGATCTTCTCGAGGACGTGATACTTGCCGAAACGCTCGCGCAGCGCTTCCACTGCTTCCGAGAGTATCATGGCAACGCCAGTGGCCGATTACTCCGAGCTAGAAGCCGTCCTCGGCTATGGGTTCAAGGACCGCTCGCTCCTCGAGCAGGCGCTCCGGCACCCCTCCTGGTGCAACGAACAGGGCGATCCGCGCCCCGAGGACAACGAGCGGTTCGAGTTTCTTGGAGACGCGGTCCTCGACCTGGTCGTCAGCCATCGGGTGATGACGCGGTTTCCGAAGGCGCACGAGGGCGATCTGAGCGTCACCCGCCAGCAGATCGTCAGCGAGGCCGCGCTGGCCGAGGTGGCGCGCCAGCTGAAGATCGGCGACTGGATCCTCCTGGGCAAGGGCGAGGAGAAGAGCGGGGGACGCGACAAGCCGAAGATCCTCGCCGACATGTTCGAGGCGCTGATCGGCGCCGTGTACCTCGACGGTGGATACAGCTCGGCGTGGGACATGATCGATCGCGTCCTCGGCGCCAAGATCGCGAGCGTCGAGCTGAAGAACTTCTACGACTTCAAGACGCGCCTCCAGGAGACCGCGCAGGCGCGGCTCAAGGCGACGCCCACCTATCACGTCGTCCAGGAGCTCGGTCCCGACCACGACAAGCGGTTCGTCGTCGCGGTGACGATTGGGACCGACGAGTGGGCGCGTGCGGTCGGCAAGTCGAAGAAGGAAGCGGAGCAGATGGCCGCCGCCGAGGCCCACTTCCGGCTCGAGGGCAGCGACATCGGTCACCCACCGAAGCGCTAGTCGGCGAGCAGATCCTCGACGAGATCGATACCGAACGGCCCGACGGCCGTCGCGACCTGATCGAGCGCGGCGCTGCTCTTGTCGTCGAGCGCGAGCGAGCTGCACACCTTCGCCGTGAAGCGCTTCTTGCCGAACACGATGATGTCGGTGGCCTCGTTCGACACCGCGGCGCACGTCGCGGCACTCTGCGTCGTCTTCCAGGCCGCGGACTTGATCGCCACCATCACGTTCTCGAGCCGGTTCTTCTCGATGCACGCCAGCTGCTGGTCGGGCTTGCGCTTGGGCTGCGTCACGGTGCGCGTGTACGTGCCCGTGGCGTAGAGCCTGGTGACGACGCCGCGTCCCTGGGTGCCGGCGGCGTAGCGGGCCTCGAAGATCGGCGTGCCCTTCGGCGGCGTGATCTCGCAGCGAGGGCGGGGCGGCGAGGGTGCCGGTTGCGGCACGGGCGCCTGCTTCGGAGCTGGTTGCGCGGGCACCTGCTTCGGCGCCGGCTGCGCGGGCATCTGGCTGGGAGGCTGCTGCGGCGCTGGCTGAGCCTCGGCGAACGCGGTCTAGCTGACCACCACGAGGTACAGCCCGACGAGCGCACGCGGGCTCACCGCCGCGTCCGCACCAGCGCGAGCACTTCTTCGCGGCTCGGCATTGCCTGCCAGGGTCCGAGCTCGCGGAGCGAGAGCGATGCGGCTGCAGCTGCGAGCTCGATGCAGCGCGCGAACGGCAGCTCGGAGAGCAGCGCCGCGGCGAACGCGCCGTGGAACACCGAGCCGGCGCCCGAGGAATCGAGCACGTCCGACGGAAACGCCGGGCAGCGCACGACCTGCTCGCCGTGACGACCGATCGCACCTTTCTCGCCGAGCGTGATCACGACGGCGCGCGGTCCGAGCGCCACGATCTCGGCGAGCGCATCGGTCAGCTCGCCGCGCGGTGCCAGCTCCGACGCCGCGCGCTCGGACAGGATCAGGATGTCGGTCCCGGCGATCAGCTCGCTCGCGCCGTCGCGCAGCTCGCCGATATCGAGGATGACGGGCAGCTTCTGCGCACGCGCGAGCTCGGCGGCACGCAGCTGCTCCACCGGTGCGGTGCCATCGATCAGGAGTGCGGCGGCGCCGTTGACGGCCGCGGCCGCATCGAACGGGCCAGGCTCACCGAGCTCGCCCGCGTAGCGCGTCCGGATCGTGCCGTCGCCAGCGACCGTGATGATCTCGCAGGGCGAGGTCCCGGCCGGCCGCAGCAGCTCGGTGTCGATGCCCGCCTCGCGCAAGCACGCGCGAGCGAGGTGACCGAGCTGGTCGGCCCCGTGTGTGCCCACGGCGCGCGCACGACAGCCGAGCTTGACGACGGCGCGCAAGGCGACGCCAATGCCAGGGGCCGGCGCCGTCGACAGGGCTGCGAGCTCGGCCGCCGGAGCGGCATCGCTCGGCAGATTCGGCGCGAGCCCCGAGATCGCGACCCCGACACGTCCGAGGCCCACGACGAGAGGCGACTGCATCGAACCTCATCCTATCAGTGCGGTAGCGCACGTGAAAGCGCCTGCGACATCAGGCGTTTTGGATGGTAGCTTGCGCCGCATCGTGTCTTTGCCGAAGTCCGGGCAACGCCTTCCATCGGTGGAGGGTCAGAGCGCTGATAGCCAACCAGCGGCCCCCGTGACTGAAATCGTCGCCGACACCCCCACGCCCGCCCTCGCCGAACCTCGCCCGCGCGTGTCCGCCTCGCTATCCGACGACATGCAGCTGATCGCGGCCTGTCGCCGCGGCGAAGCCCGCGCGATGGAGGTGCTCTACCACCAGTTCAAGCGCCGGGTCTTCGGCATGGCTCACCGCATCGTGGGCCCGAACGACGCCGAGGAGGTCGCCCAGGAGGTGTTCGTCCGCGTCTACCGCGGGCTCGCGAACTTCCGTGGAGATTCCGCGCTCTCGACCTGGATCTACCGCCTGACGGTCAACGCGGCGCTGTCGCACCTCGCGCGTCGCGGGCGGCGTCAGGAAGTTCCCGAGGAGAACCTGCCCGAGGTCGCCGCCGCGCCCGAGCCGGAGCGCGATCCCGGCCTCGCATCGCGGATCGAAGCCGCGCTGCAGCAGCTGCCGGCGGGGTACCGCGCGATCCTCGTCCTGCACGACGTCGAGGGCTTGTCCCACGAGGAGTGCGCTGCCATTCTCGAATGCCGGGTGGGCACCTGCAAGTCGCAGCTGCACAAGGCACGCGCACGGATGCGCGAGCTACTCCACCATCTGGGGACGCGGCCATGAAGTGCGAGGGTGTTCGCAAGCAGCTGACCGCGTACCTCGACGGAGATCTCTCGGGCGACCGCGGTAGCGCGATCCGTGGCCATCTGCGCGGCTGCGATGGCTGCCGCCAGATCGCCAGCGACGAAGCCGCGCTGCGCGATGGCCTTCGCTCGCTGCCTCCGGTCGATCCGCCGGCGAGCTTGTGGGCCGGTGTGCAGGCGCGCCTCGCCGCGGCCGAGGTCGCCGATTCCGAGCGGCCCGGATGGCGTCGCGCACTCGCGCGGTGGATCCCGAAGGCGCCGCAGCTCGGCTTTGCCGGGCTCGCCGTCGCCGCCGTGGTCGTGCTGCTCGCGATCAAGCTGCGCCATCGCGAGGACGATCGCCCGGTGGTCTCGACGCCGACGAAGATCGCCCCCACGGTGATCCAGCCGGATCGCGGTACGCAGCCGGCGCCGGTCCCTGCTCCCACGAATCCCGCCGACTGCGGCGAGACCGACGACGGCGATGTCACCGCACAGGTCGCCGCGCAGCCGGCACGCAAGACCGCGTGCTACGCGCAGGCCGCCCAGCAGTGGCGCGATGCCGCGACGCAAGAGCGTGCGCAGTGGAGCGACGAGCGCAAGCACGAGGTCGACGGCAAGCTCGCCTCGTTCGACAAGGAGATCGCGACCGCGAAGAACGAGCGCGTTCGCCAGCGGACGTATCGCTCGATGATTCGCTACCTGCAGCGCGCCGTGATCCGCGACGACGTCGCGCTCGCGAGCAACGGAGGGGCGCCGTGATGGCCCACGGCCACATCGTGGGACGCATCGGGCTCGTGCTCGCGATGCTGACGGCGCCCGCGGCAGCCGACGACAAGGACAAGGCGCCGATCATCGAGAAGTCGCGAGTCGAGGTCCAGCCGGCAGGCGAGCGGTGCAAGCAGCTCCATAGCGACAAAACGCTCGGCAACGTGCGGATCGAGGGTCACGACGGCCCGTCGATCATGATCGAGACCCACAAGCACGCGCCCGACGAGGAGACGCTCGATCGTCTGCGCGTGTCGCTCGTTCCGGATCCCGACGGCACGGTGCGCATCACCACCGCCGCGGACCCGTCGCACGAGTCCAGGCCGCAGCCGCGCTCGGCGGTCGCGATCGACATCATCATTCACGCGCCTCGCGATGCCCGGATCGACGCGACGGTCGGCAGCGGCAAGCTCGAGGTCGTCGACATGGACGGTGGCGGTGAGCTCGATAGCGCCTCCGGTGCGATCTCGGTCCGCAACGTCTCCGGCGATCTCTACACGCACAGCGTGTCGGGTCGGATGACCCTGACCCAGGTGTTCGGTCCTCTCGATGCGGCGACCGTGTCCTCGGATCTCGACCTCGATACGATCGGCGGCCAGAAGCTCGTCGCATCGGCGAACCAGGGCACGATCGCAGGTCGCCGGGTCCGCGCTCGCGATGTCGAGCTGACGACGATGAGCGGCAACATCTCGCTCGAAGGCGAGACCGCGCTGCGCGGCCGGATCGTCGTGTCGAGCCTCACCGGCGATGTCGACGTCAAGCTGCGCCGCCACGGTGGGCTGGTCGTGCGCGCGCGCGGGACCAAGATCGACCTGGGGGCGACCCTGCAGACGCTGCCAAATGGCTGGGCCCAGGCGATGATCGGGCAGGGCCAGGACCCTGCGATCG
>Ga0153915_10006397_pt1 | contig 11041 bp, 15 predicted proteins | sample Opewatmetagenome_2_FD_107003 | JGI IMG/M metagenome (GOLD analysis project Ga0153915, IMG submission 107003) | Freshwater wetland microbial communities from Ohio, USA - Open water 3 Core 3 Depth 3 metaG | ecosystem: Environmental > Aquatic > Freshwater > Wetlands | place: USA: Ohio, Lake Erie...
CCGAAGCGCGGATCGTTGAAGGCTGCGGCGCGCGCGCTTGCGGCGACGTCCTAGCCGAGCGGCCTGTGCGCCTCGAGCGAACCGATGCACCCGCGCAGCCGTCCGTCCTGTTGCAGCGTAACGAAGGTCGCGCGGCGTTCGCGCAACCAGGGCTCCTCGGCGGAAAGCGCGCCAGGCTTTCCGCCCAGCGATTCCTCGATCGACGCCCGCGCGATGCGCAGCAGCATCCTGCCGTGCTCGGCTCCGTAGGCGGCGCTCCCGGCTTCGAGCGCAAACGAGGCGTAGCCCACCACTTGATCCTTGCCCCCTGCGGTATCGCCGGAATTGCGGCAGTCGAGCAGTCTCGGGGTCAGCCCCCGGCGTTTCGCCGCGATGAGCGCGCCCGCGACCGGGGTCGCGCCGCAGGCCTGCTCGTGCGAGATCGCGCAATCGAAGCCGAGGATCGCGCGCACCGTGGCGCCGTCGATCTGCCGCGCATCCTCGTAGGCGTGATAGTGCGAGAGATCCGAGCTGATGACGATGAGAGTCTCCGGTCCGCCCCAGAGGCGCTCCAGGACCTCGGCGACCTTCCCCGGCGCGACGCTTCCCACGACGAGCGGCACGAGCGAGAACTCGCCGAGCACCCGCTGCAGGAACGGCAGCTGCACTTCGAGCGCGTGCTCCTGCTCGTGCGCGGCGGCCGACACCACGACCTGCGGCAGGTCCCGGATGCTCTGCGCCGCCCGTTCGTCGACCGGAACTCGGCCGAGCGGCGTATCGAAGGCGCGAGTGGCCGGAAGCGCGAGCCCCCGGACCGCGACGCGGTGGCAGGGTCCGAGCAGCACCACGCGGCGGACCACGCCGCGGGCCGGATGCAGCAGGTCGTAGGCGCTTGCCGCGACCGGACCCGAATAGACGTAGCCCGCGTGCGGAACGATCAGCGCCTTGGGAAAGCCGGGAGCGGGAGCCGCCTCCTGCGTGTGATCGAGATAGCCGGAGACGGCGTCGGTGAGAGCCTCGCGCTCGGCCGGGTAGAAAAGCCCCGCCACGGCCGGCGGCCGGATATCGGGGCCTGCGAAGAATCTCATCGTCCTAATATAGGGGAGGACTCTCCCGAACCCAAGGCGTACGGCACGATTTTTTCAGCCCTGCGGCGCGCCGATTCGCCGGGCGCTCCAGGGCTCGCGCAGCGTGTGGGTGCGCACTTCCCGTGCCATGCTGCCGACGTTCCGAGTTCGTTCGCTCTTTCACAGCCTTTCGAGCAGGCCCTGCAGGGCTGCGATCACCGACTGCCGGCGCACGCTCTCGCGGCCGCCGCGAAACTTGAAGGTCGCGCTCTCCGGAGAAGCGCCGCGCCTTCCCCAGGCGAAGCACACCATGCCGACCGGCTTTTTCCTCGTACCTCCGGTGGGGCCGGCCACGCCGGTCACGGCGACCGCCACCTGGGCGCGGCTGCGCGCGAGCGCGCCGGCCGCCATCGCCCGCGCGGCTTCCTCGCTCACCGCGCCGTGGCGCGAGAGGACCGCGCCGCGCACGCCGAGCGATTCGCGCTTGGCCTCGTTCGAGTAGCTGACGAAGCCGCGCTCGAACCACGCCGAGCTTCCCGAGACCGAGGTCACCGCCTGGGCGATCCAGCCGCCGGTGCAGGACTCCGCGGTGGCGAGCTTCAGCCGGCGCTTCTTCAGCCGCGCGCCGAGGCGCGCCGCGAGCCGGGTGAGGGAATCGCGCGCCATCGCCTTCCGCCGCGGGTCTGTCCCCGCGCTCAGAAGAACAGCCGCTTCGCGAGCGCCATCAGCATCAGCGTGTAGAACGCCGCGACGATGTCGTCGAACATGACCCCGAAGCCCCCTTTCATGTTCCGGTCGATCTGCTTGATAGGCGGAGGCTTGATCACGTCGAAGAAGCGGAAAGCGAAGAACGCGAACGCCCGCCAGCCCCAGTCCTCGGGCGTGAGGAGCAGCACGAGCAGCATGGCGACCACCTCGTCCCAGTTCATGCCGCTGTGGTCCGGAACGCCGAGGGCGCGCCCGGTGCGCCCGCAGGCCCACACCCCGATGCCGAAGAAGGCCACGATGACCCCGAAAACCGAGAGCGGCGGCAGCAGCCAGTCGAGCGCGACGTACAGGGGAATCGCGAGCAGCGTGCCCGCGGTGCCCGGGGCGAGCGGCGCGAGCCCGGTGCCGAAGCCGAGCGCGACGAAGTGCGCCGGGTGCGCGAAGACGAACGTCGGAGTCGGCCGGCCGATCATGCGAAATGATCGAACCCGCCGCGCGCGAGGGAGATCGCCTTCCCCGCGGCGTCGCGGAGCACCGCCTCCGGCTTGCCGGGCACGGTGACGCCGATGCGCGTGAGCACGATGTCGAGTTCCTTTCCGGTCGCTTGGATCTCGGCGCGCCTGAAGGGTGGTGCGGTGAAGATGAGCTCGTAGTCGTCACCCCCGGCGAGCACGCACTCCTGTGCGAGCGCCCTGTCCGCGCAGGCTGCGATCGCTGGAGCGCGCGGGATGTCCTCCCATGCGAGCTCGGCGCCGACTCCCGAAGCTTCCAGTATATGGCCGAGATCCGCAAGCAGGCCGTCGGAGACGTCGATCGCGCTCCGCGCGAGTCCGCGCAGGCGGCCGCCCAGCTCCACGCGCGGCTCGGGAACGTGCAGGCGCGCCAGGCAGGTCTCTCGCCCCGCGCCTTCGAGCTTCACCCGCCCCTGCCGGTGCGCGACCGCGAGGCCGGCCTCTCCGGTCGCGCCCGAGAGCCACACGTCGTCGCCCGCGAGCGCCGCGTCGCGCCGCAGGGCGAGGTTAGTCGGCACTTCGCCGATCGCGGTGATGCAGATCGCGAGCGGCCCTCTGGTCGTGTCGCCCCCGATCAGCTCGATTTCGAAGCGCCCGGCGATGCGGAAGAACCCTTCGGCGAAGGCGGCGATCCATTTCTCGTCCGCTTCCGGGAGCGCGATGGCGAGCGTCGCCCAGCGCGGATCGGCCCCCATCGCTGCGAGGTCGGAGAGATTCACCGCGAGCGCCTTGTGGCCGAGCTTTGCCGGATCGTCTCCGGCGAGGAAATGCCTTCCTTCGAGCAGCATGTCGGTCGTGACCGCGAGCAGCATGCCGAGCCGCGGTTGAAGGAGCGCGCAGTCGTCGCCCACCCCGAGCACCGCCGAGGGCGCGGGCCGGGTGAAATACTTGCGGATGATTTCGAACTCGCTCGCCATGGGGTTCTTATAGCGCAAACGAGGGGGCGGCTCTCAATTCTTCTGTTTTCTCTCGTCCGGGCGCAGCCGGCCGCCGAGCTTGTCGAGCACGCCGTTCACGTACTTGTAGCCGTCGGTGCCGCCGAAGGACTTGGCGAGCTCGATCGCCTCGTTGATCACCACCTTGTAGGGAATCTCCGGGGCGTTCTTCAGCTCAAAGGCCGCCATCAGCAGGATGCCGCGCTCGACCGGCGAGAGCTCCTTCAGCTTGCGGTCGAGCACCGGCTCGATGAGGCGCTCGAGGGCCGCGGCCTCTTCGATGGTGCCCTCCAGGAGCCGCGCGAAGTACTTGGCGTCGGCCTTGTCGAAGCCCTGCGAGTCGGCGAGCTGGGCGGCGAGTTCGCCCGCGGCATCGCCGCCGAGCTGCCACGCGTACAGGCCCTGCAGCGCGAGCTCGCGCGAGCGGCGGCGCGCCGATTTCATTTGTGTCTCTTGAGGATGTTCTTTCCGAGGTTCGCCATCTCCACGGCGGCCTCGGCGCAGTCCCGGCCCTTCTCCGCGGCGCGCTTCTGCGCCTGCCCCTCGGTGTCGGTGGTGAGAATGCCATTCGCGACCGGGATGCCGCTGTCGAGCTGAACCTGCATGAGGCCCGACGCCGATTCGTTCGCGACGATCTCGAAATGATAGGTCTCTCCGCGGATCACCGCGCCGAGCGCGATGAGCGCGTCGTACTTCTCGGTGTTCGCGAGCCGCTGCAGCGCAAGTGGCGCTTCCAGCGCCCCCGGCACCGAGACGACCGCGATCACCGCGACCTTCAGCTCCTCGAGCCGCTCGCGGCAGGCTTCGAGCATCGCGGCGCCGATGCCCTCGTTAAAGCGCGAGCGCACGATGCCGACCCGCAGCCCCGCGCCGCTCAGCTCGGGCTTGATCTCCTCCATCAGGATTTCCGCGCGGCCGGCGCCTTCTCGACGTAGCCGGCGATCTCCAGCTCCCAGCCGGCCATGCTGGGCATCTTGCGCGGCTCGGCCATGAGTCGCATCTTGCCGACCTTCAGATCGCGCAGGATCTGCGCGCCGATGCCGTAGGTGAGGAGATCCATCCTGCCCGCCGGGGCCCCTTTCGGCCGCTCGGGCGAGGCGACGCGCTCGATCAGCTGGCCGGCGCTCTCCGAGCAGTTGAGGAGCACCATCACGCCCCGCCCTTCCGCGGCGATCCGCTCGAGCGCCTCGTGCACCGGCCAGGAATGCGTGCCCGGCCCCGCGTCGATCAGGTCGAGGAGCGACAGCGGCGCGTGCACCCGCACCAGGGTCTCGGCGCCCGGGGAGATCTCCCCGCGCACCAGCGCGAGGTGCGTCTCGCCGGTGAGCTTCTCCAGATAGGCGAGGAGGCGGAACGGCCCGAAGCGCGTCTGGATCGTGCGCTCGGTGACGCGCTTGATGAGCGACTCGGTGCGGCTGCGGAAATGGATGAGGTCGGCGATCGATCCGATCGCGATGCCGTGCCGCGCGCCGAACTCCAGCAGGTCGGGCAGCCGCGCCATGCTGCCGTCGTCCTTCAGGATCTCGCAGATCACCGCGGCCGGCGTGAGGCCGGCGAGATGCGCGAGGTCGCAGCCCGCCTCGGTGTGGCCGGCCCGCGCGAGCACGCCGCCCGCCTGCGCCATCAGGGGAAAGATGTGGCCGGGCTGGACGATGTCCTCGGGCTTAGCGTCGGGCGCGACCGCGGCCTGCACGGTGCGTGCGCGGTCCTGCGCGGAGATGCCGGTGGTGACGCCGCGCGCGGCCTCGATGGAGACGGTGAAGTTCGTGCCGAGCGATGAGCGGTTGTCGCGCACCATCAGCGGGAGGTTGAGCTGGCGGCAGCGCGCCTCGGTGAGCGTCAGGCAGATGAGGCCGCGGCCGTGCATGGCCATGAAGTTGATGCCCTGGGGCGTGACAAAATCGGCGGCGACGAGGAGGTCGCCCTCGTTCTCACGGTCCTCCTCGTCGACGAGGACGACCATCTTCCCCGCCTTGACGGCGGCGATGATTTCGGGGATGGGCTTGAGGCTCATGGAGCGCGGCGATTCACGCGCGGATTTTACGCCTTTCGGCGCGGGCGCTCCCGGAGCGGCAGCGGCGGGCGACTGCGTGACGGCGTCGTGCCGTCAGAGATCCCACGCTTGCGCCCGGGACGGCGACTTCATCGTCACTTCGTCGCGGGCTGCCCGCCCTCGCCGCCTGGCTGCTCTTCCTGGCCTTCGATCTTCTCGCGGATGCGCGCGCCCTTGCCGGAGAGCTTGCGCATGTAGTAGAGCTTGGCGCGGCGCACGTGACCCTTCCGCTTCAGCTCGATCGACTCGATCGCCGGGGAATAGGTCTGGAACGTGCGCTCGACGCCCTCGCCCGAGGAAACCTTGCGCACGGTGAACGCCGAGTTGATGCCGCGGCTCTTCTTGGCGATCACCACGCCTTCGTAGGCCTGCACGCGCTTGCGCTCGCCTTCGACGACGCTCACGTTGACGATCACGGTATCGCCCGGGGAAAAATCGGGGAGCTTGCGCCCCATGCGCTTGATTTCTTCCTGCTCGAGCTTTTCAATGATGTTCATCGCCTTGCTCCTTCGTCCTTGTCCTTGTCCATCTCCTGCTTGAACTCCTCAAGCAGCCTGCGTTCCGTTTCGCTCAATCCCCGCCGCTCCAGGAGCTCCGGCCTTCTCAGCCAGGAGCGCCCCAGCGACTGTTTCAGCCGCCAGCGCTCGATTCTCTCGTGGTGCCCCGACATCAGCACCGGCGGAACCGACTCGCCCCCGTACACCTCCGGCCGCGTGTACTGCGGGCAATCGAGCAGCCCGTTCGCGAACGAGTCCTGCGCCGCCGACAGATCGTCCCCGAGCGCGCCGGGCAGCTGCCGCACCACGGCGTCGATCAGCGCCATCGCGGCGAGCTCGCCGCCCGAGAGCACGTAGTCGCCGATCGAGAGCTCCTCGTCCACGCACCGGCGGATCAAGCGCTCGTCCACGCCTTCGTAGCGCCCGCAGAGCAAGACCATCCGCCGTTCCGCCGCGAGCGCCATCACTTTGCGGTGGTCCATCACCGCCCCTTGAGGCGAGAGATGGATCACTCTTGCGCCGCCTTCCGCCGCCGCCTTCGCCGCGGCGATCGCCTTTTCCAAGGGCTCGGCGAGCATCACCATGCCGGGCCCGCCCCCGTACGGCCGGTCGTCGACCGTGCGGTAATTGTCCGTCGTGAAATCCCGCGGATTCCATAGCGCGAGGCTCCACAATCCCTGCTCGAGCGCCCTGCGCGTCACGCCCCAATCGGTGACCGCCCCGAACATCTCCGGGAAGAGCGTCACGCAATCGAAGCGGATCACCAGTCCGCCCCCCAGTCGACTTCGATCCTGCCCGCTTCGAGATCGACTTTTCGTATCACATCGCCCGCGACCGGCAGCAGCCGCTCGCCGCCTTCGTGCGCCACGCGCATCACCTCGTGCGCGCCGTTGCCGAAGAATCCCGCGACCTTGCCCAGCCGCTCGCCTCTCGCGTTCACCACTTCCAGGCCGATCACGTCGGCCTGGTAGAACTCGTGCTCCGCCGGTTCCGGCAGATCCTCGCGCCTCACCGCGATCTCCGCTCCGCGGTACGCGGCCGCCTGGTCGCGATCCTCGCAGCCGGCAAAGCGCGCCACCAGGAACTTGCCGTGCTCGCGGCATTCCGCCAGCGCGACTTCGGTCAGCTCGCCCGGCCTGCCGACCCACCACGCGGAATACCTGCAGAGGTTGCCGATTTCGGCGCAGAAGGGCTCGATCTTCAGCGCGCCCTTCACGCCCCAGGGCGCCGCCACGCGCCCCATCACCACCATCTTGGTTGGCGCCGCCAACCGGCTCGCGCTACTTGGCCGGAGCCTCGGCCGGCTTGTAGCCCTTCAGCAGGCGCTTGACCGTCGGGCTCAACTGCGCGCCCTTGCCGCGCCAGTACGTCAGCCGGTCGGTCGCCAGGCGCAGCGACTCTCTGCCCTCGGGCGCCTTCGGATCGTAGAAGCCCACGCGCTCGATGAAACTCTTGCCGGCCGCCCGGTGCGAGTCGGCCACCACAACGTTGAAAAACGGCCGTTTCTTGGCGCCACCGCGCGAAAGACGAATCACAACCATGATGAAAGACCGGAAGCGGAAAAGGGCGTGATTTTACGCGAGCTTAGGGGTGGGTGGCAAGGGAAAGCGCTCTTCTTCACCAGCCTGCGCCATGGCTCAGGGGCGACCGAGCCAATGACATCGCGGCCATGCGGGGTCTGCGCTGCCGAGCCCCCGGGGAATCTTGCGAGGTGACGAGCGAATCCTTCTTCACCGAGTCGGGCAAGCCGGACACGAAACGTCAGGAAAACCCTGCATCGGGATCACGGAGCACGCACCCGAGGGAACTTGACGCGAAGACCCGCGAGCACCTTCGACCAGCCAATACTGCGCTTCCATTCCACACCGTCGGCGACCGCCCGGTGGCAATCGATGCGGCGGGTGCGGTAGAGATCCATGCGATGTTCGACAGTGCCGAAATCGTGGTCGATAATGATCAGCGTTCGGCGCAGCGTCGGAAGTTCGCGGGGATAGAGCGGCTCGGAGCCTTCAATTCGCCTGCGCTCGCGGGCCTCGCGCATTGCACGCAGCTTTCGACTCATCGAATCTCTGTGGCGGTATGGCATGGGGGTAACCTTGCAGGTCCGTATGTATTACGTTGGACTGCACAGAGAGAGAAATGTTGAAGACCTACACAGGTAGTTGCCATTGTGGCGCGGTGCGTTTCGAGGCGGATCTCGATCTCACACAGAGCTCATACCGCTGCAACTGTTCCATCTGCCGGAGAAATCGTTTCTGGCCAGCCGTGGCAACCCCCGAGCATTTCCGGCTCCTATCGGGCCGTGACGTGCTCACTGAGTACCTGTTCAATACAAAGAAGAATCAGCACTTCTTTTGCAAGGTCTGTGGCGTCCGACCATTCGGCGTCGGAAACGACACGCCAATTGGAAAGATGTACGGTGTAAATATCGGCTGCCTTGAGGGTGTAAGCGAGGAGGATCTGTCGAAGATCCCAATCACATACGTCGATGGCATGAATGACAAATGGCAGCAGTCACCAATGTTTTTCTCGCACCTCTAGAGGGGTGCAGTCCAACTATGCGTTTCAGGCGACGCACTCGCGCTGCGCGCTCGTGCGCGCCTGAACGCGCGCGTTGGGCGCCTAGTTCCTGGCCTTAGGAAAAGCATGCAATGTCATATGCACGGGCAATTGCTCTGACATCGCTGGCCATGATTGCGTTTGCGGGGAATTCAATTCTCTGCAGGCTCGCTCTCAAAGACACCAGCATTGACGCGGCCAGCTTTACTACGATTCGATTGCTTTCCGGAGCGGTGATGCTATGGCTCCTCGCGCGAAGGAGTCGCGGCACACTGACCGGTAGGGGTACTTGGCTGTCGGCATTTGCGTTGTTTGTTTATGCTGCGGGCTTTTCATTTGCTTATGTGAGCCTGCCTGCGGCAACTGGCGCACTATTGCTGTTTGGTGCAGTCCAGGCAACGATGATCGGCCGGGGCATTTGGGCGGGAGAACGTATGCGGCAACTGCAGCTCGTCGGACTGATCCTCGCCCTTGCAGGACTAGCTGGTCTGTTATTGCCAGGTCTTACGGCACCGCCACTGTATGGTTCCATATTGATGCTGGGAGCCGGGGCTGCGTGGGGCGTCTATTCTCTGCGCGGGAAGGGTGCGGGTGACCCCGCTAGGGTAACGGGGGGGAATTTCCTACGTGCTGTTCCTATCGCGGCAGGATTGAGCGCAATAACGTATCAAGGCGCCTCTCCGGACAGCGCGGGACTCTTGTACGCGGTTTTGTCGGGCGCACTGGCTTCCGGGATAGGGTACGCCATTTGGTACACAGCACTACCCGCGTTGAAAGCCACTAATGCCGCGACAGTGCAGCTCAGTGTTCCGGTCATTGCGGCGTTGGGCGGCATCATCTTCCTCGGTGAGACCGTAACCCTGCGCTTGGTGTTGGCGTCCATCGCCATACTCGGTGGAATCGCCCTGGTAATTCTGGAGAAACAACCTGCGAACGACGCTCAACAAATCGCCCCAGCCGACGCCGCTTCACGGCGCGGCTGAGCTCGATTATTGGGCGTCACAGCAGGAATCACTCGCAAAGGAGGGTATCTGAGTGGACAGCTATCTCGGCAGCCAATCCCCCAAGCGCCTCCTGGCGGCTGCAGGCGTGGGAATGGGCCTCGCGAACGGGGTGTTTACCGGTATCGAAACGGATGCAGCACCGCCCCTGCGTGGCGCGCCGCCCGAGGTTGATAGGCTGTCGGTGACGGTGATCACCGACTCCTACTTTCACTTCTTCGAGTCGTCCGGCACGTTCGCGGGCGCGAAGGTGCAGCGCTGGCAGCAGCCGGCGACCAGCGAACCGCCGCGGAGGATGCCGCAGAACGAATGGGGCCTTTCGCTCCACGTCGAATCCGTCCGCGGAACAGAATCGCGCCGCGTGCTGATCGACTTCGGTTATACCCCGGAGACGATCAACAACAACCTTGAAATGTTCGGCGTCGATCCGTCGAGGCTGGACGCCTTGCTACTGAGCCACGGGCACTACGACCACTTCGGCGGAATGGTGGGTTTCCTGGCGGCGCACCGCCACAAACTCAAGTCCGGGCTCCCGTTCTACATGGGAGGCGAAGAATGCTTCTGCGCGCGAGAGACCGGCCCTGCGAGCGCGCCGCGCAACTTCGGCGTCCTCGACCGGCGCGCCATTGCGGATGCCAAGCTGCGCGTGTTATTTGCCGACAAGCCGTCGCTACTCGTTGAGCACGGCTTCACTACTGGCTGGATCGCGCAGACCTCGTTCGAACGACCCGCGCAGCCCTCGCGTATGAAGGTTGGCGTCGGGCCCGACGGCATGGGTTGCGACCCCGTCCGGCTGCCAAGCGAGAAGCGCGGCAGCAGCATGCTCGTCGACGACTTCCTTCATGAGCAAGCCAGCTGCTTCCATGTCAAGGGTAAGGGCCTCGTTGTCATGACCTCCTGCGGCCATCGGGGCATCGTCAATACCGTGCGGGCGGCGATCAAGGTCTCGGGCGTCCCCAAGGTCCACGCCATCCTCGGGGGATTCCACCTCATGCCTCTGTCAGCCGACTATGCAAATGACACCGCGCGCGAGCTCGCGAAGTTCGAGCCCGATTGCCTGATTCCGATGCACTGCAGCGGCGAGACATTCATCGAAACCGCAAAGCAGGCGTTGCCCGGCAAGGTGCTCCGCACCTCGACGGGGACTCGCTTCGAGTTCGGAGGCTCCGCTGGGTCGTAGCTGCGTGCCAGGCAGGGCGATCGTCTGTTTACGCCATGCACATTTCTTCGGCGGCCATAGAATCCGCCGAAAAAATCGCCGGTTATTCAGTCGTTACGTGACTTCCACATCCACGGAACCTTCGGACCGCGATGCAATCGTTCGCTCACTGCGCCGTCAGCCCCCGTTCGAGGAATCTCGCAATGACCTCATTCACCGGCTCAGGATCGGTAATCGGGCCCATGTGGCCGAGTTCCTCGAACTCCACGATTTCCACCCGCGGCAGCGCCTTCGTTAGCAGCCGCGCCACTCCGCGAGCCGACGCCGTCGAGCGCTTGCCGACCATGTAGAGCACCGGAATATCGAGCGATCGGAATGCTGCCAGCGGCGTGGGCTCGGTGAACAAGGCGTACGCCCACCGGCGCACGTTTCTCACCGACACCGCGATCGGAGCCTTGCGCTGATCCGGGGTGCGTTCCCAGCTTCCCTTGCCCATCCAGTAGTCGATGAAGCGCTCGGCGGCGGCGTCTTCGTTTCTCGCGTCAAGGGCGACGCTCGCGTCCGCTACCGC
>Ga0153915_10006398_pt1 | contig 11040 bp, 9 predicted proteins | sample Opewatmetagenome_2_FD_107003 | JGI IMG/M metagenome (GOLD analysis project Ga0153915, IMG submission 107003) | Freshwater wetland microbial communities from Ohio, USA - Open water 3 Core 3 Depth 3 metaG | ecosystem: Environmental > Aquatic > Freshwater > Wetlands | place: USA: Ohio, Lake Erie...
GCGGCGCCCGGCCTCCACGGGTTCAGCCGTGAGGCCGGCCACGCCAACGAGCCGGCAAATCCCCACGGGTAGGAAACTCTACATAACGGCCCCTGATGGCGCGAATCTCGCCAACGTCGAGTCCACCGTCATAAAGAATGACGACATGGAGCTGGCCGTGAGATTGGCTGCCCCACTGGAAGGCAGCCCGGGTGAGTTCTGCCGCATACGTTGCAATTTCGGAGCCTCGGTCTGGGAGTTTGATGCTGCTGTGGTGAGCTGCCACGGCGGCATTCTCGTCTTGAACCACAGCGACCAGGTCCGGTTCATCAATCGTCGGCGTTTCGTCCGCGTCCCGGTCAAGGGGGACGCCTTCATCGCGCGGTTTCCCTTCGCCAGGACGTTGCCGCTGGACAATGAGCTCGGCAAGGACTCAGAGCAGGGTCCGATCGGCGTTTCCGCCGACGTCTGGGGGCCGCCGGAATTTGTTCCGGCGGAAGTGACGGAGCTGGCCGGCCCTGGCTTGCGCGTCGAGGCCCCGCTGGAGGTTAAAATCGGCGATAGAGTGGTGGTCATACTCAAGATCAGCCCGGAGGCAAGGCCACGTTCGATGAGAGGCCGAAAGGGAATTTCGCCTCGGTCGAACGGCGCCGGGCCCGTGCGTGCAAGGCCGTCAAGAATAGTAGAAGAGATTGGCGAGGTCAGGCACGCTGAAGCCACGCCAGGCGGCTTTTCGATAGCCGTTGAGTTGACGGGACTTAGTGACTCAAACGTGAACGAGCTGATTCGTGCCACCAATGCCGCTTCTGTGAAGGCCGGCGACGGAACCCAGGAAGTCCCCGCCTTTGACCAGAACGAGGGCTACGGAACGGTGGATGCTCCGCAGCCGGCACTTGTCGAAGGAATCTGAAATGGCAACGCTCACAGAACAAGTCAGTACGAGCATTGACGCCTTAACGCGGGAATTTGAGGTTATCGCGCACAACCTGGCGAACGTGAGTACGGTCGGGTTCAAGCGCCGAAGCAACGCCTTCTCAAAATCTCTTGAGACCCAGGCCCCGGAGAGCTATTCGCCCGGCACTATCGACTTGAATTCGACACTTGACTTTTCTCAGGGCAGCGTTGTCGAGACGGGTCGGCCGCTGGACTTTGCCTTGTACGGCAAAGGCTTTTTCGTGATCGAGACGCCCGATGGGCCGCTCTACACGCGCAACGGCACGTTCTTCACCAGCCCAAACGGCCAAATCGTGGATTCTCTGGCCCGGCTTGTGGCGGGCCAGGCCGGCCCGATCACAATACCGAACAACGTGGGAACTTCCCAGCTTAGTGTTGCGAGCGATGGAACCATCAGTGCCGGCGGCGCGGCGATAGGGAAATTCAGGCTGGTCGATTTCAGAGACGACCAGGATAAGCTCGTGTCGGTTGGCGAGAGCTGCTATCGGATGCCGGATGCGAACGTTGCGCCCGTTCCAGCCGAACGGATCGCCGTCAAGCAGGGCTACCAGGAAGCGTCCAACGTCGAGATCATGGATGAATTGGTGGACATGATACTGGTCTGCCGGCTTTACGAGGCGAACATGAAGTCCCTCACAGCCCAGAGGGAAGCGTCGAGCAGCCTTACCAGCGTGGCAATGGGCTGAGAGTCAGTCAGCAGATAAGGAGAAAGACCGTATGTTGAAAGCATTTTCCACGGCAGCGACGGGCATGACGGGACAGCAAATGATGGTGGACGTGATCGCCAATAATCTGGCTAACGTCAACACCACGGGCTTCAAGCGAAGCCAAATCAACTTTCAGGATTTGCTTTACGTGACGATGGAGGAATCCGGCACCGAAGTGGCTTCAGGCATCAATTCCCCCAGCGGTATCGAAATAGGCAGCGGCGTCCGCGCTGCGTCCACGATAAAGGTCTTCAGCGCCGGTGAGCTTGAGAATACCGGACGTCCTCTCGACATCGCCATCTCGGGCGATGGCTTCTTTCAGGTGACGATGCCGAACGGCGATCTGCGGTACACCCGCGACGGCTCCTTGCAGACCAATGCCAACGGGGAGCTGGTGACCACCAACGGATATGCCATCGAGCCGGCCATCAGCGTCCCGACGGACGCCGTGTCCGTAAGTATCGAGAAAGACGGAGGGGTCAACGTGACGGATTCGTCCGGGACGCAATCGGTCGTGGGCACCGTTCAGTTGGTCCGTTTTCCCAATCCGTCGGGCCTTTCGAACGAAGGCGATAACCTGCTGTCCGAAACGCAGGCAAGCGGAACGCCGACGACCGGGACGCCGGGCGAGAATGGCTTCGGCACGATCCAGGCGGGATTCTTGGAGAAGTCCAACGTCCAAATGGTCACGGAGCTGGTCAATCTCATAACCGCCCAGCGAGCCTATGAGATAAACTCGCGGGTCATCCGGGCGGGCGATGACAATCTTCGCACGGCGAGCGGCATCGTCAGATAAGGAATCATTATGATTGCAGGCAAGAGCCCAAGAACACGTCAGCGGAAGGTCGCAAGGGTGCTTGTCATTTGCGTGACCCTGACCCTTGCACTTTTTTGCCGAGTGTCAGCAAATAACCAGGCCAGCCAGTCAGAGAAAGAGTCCGGCCTGAAGGTTTACCTGCCGAGAGAAGTCACGGTCAAGGACGACTGCCCGAGCCTGGGTCAGGTCGGCATCGTCCGGGGCCGGGATTCTTTCGTCACGAAAGCCAGTCAAATTGAATTAGGGCGGATCTCCACGCCGGGCCAGAGCATCGTCATCGACAGGCCCACGGTCTTGAGCAGATTGGCGTCCAACGGCATCCCCGCCTCGATGGTGACGTTGACCGGTGCCGAAGAGACAACGGTCAGGCAGCAACAGCGGGTCATCAGCAGCGATCAATTCATTGCTCTGGCAAGCTCTTTTCTTGAACGTCATCGTCCCGCCACCTCAGTCTCACAGTGGAGTGCGACACACAAACCCGAGGATTTTATCGTCCCCGCGCCGGGCAAAGACCTGAGATTCTCCCCGCGGCTGAGCGAAAGCAGCGCCACAAGCCAGGTGCGAGTTGAGATTGCCGTGTTTGCCGGCGACAGGAAGATTGGCGTACGCGACGTCATGTTCGCCTTGAAATACGATTGCCGGCAGGCGGTCACAAAGACCGATATTGCCGCAGGGCAGATGATCGGTCCCGAAAACGTCGAGATACAAACCAAGCAGTCAGACTACCCCGAACCGGCCGATTGGCAGTCACCTTACGGTCGGGCGGCTAAGCGCCGGCTGGCGGCGAACACGGTCCTCCGCCCCGATATGATGGGTCCTCTCGAATCTCCCACGGTCGTCAAAAGAAATCAGAGCGTTGTCATACGGATCGAAAGGCCGGGATTTCTGATTACCGCCGTCGGCAAAGCGATGCAGGACGGCAAAGCCGGCGAGTGTATAAAGGTCCGAAACGTCGATTCGCAGCGCATCATCCTGGCGACGATCAACGCAGACGCCAGCGTGGAGCCGGCGTTGTAGCCGGCCTGCGCCGCAAGGGGCCGCGACGGAAGAACCAGAAAAGGAGAAACGATGAATAACAAAGTGAGCTCAGCCATTTCTTTAACGGTCTTCGTCCTCTTCCTGACCACCTGTTCGCAAGGAGGCTCCATCTGGGCCAAGAGGGACAAGAACATGAAAGCCCTGTATGCAGACGACGTGGCCCGTCAGATAGGCGACGTTCTGACGATCAAGATCAGCGAGGACAGCAGGGTTGATAACAAAGCCAAGAGAGACCTGCAAAAGGGAGCCGATCGCTCAACTGCTTTCGACGGGAAGCTGGGCAATTTCGCCGATCTCGGCGAGTTCGGCATGAGCGCTGAATCGAGCAACGACTTGAAAAGCAAGGCCGATTACAAGGACCAACGCAGCTTTGTGGACAGTATCACGGTTGTCGTGGTGGATATCCTGCCGAATCGCAACCTGATCGTGATGGGCACTCGTAACCGCGACATCGGGGGTGACACTCAGACGATTGAAGTCAGCGGCATCGTCAGGCCGAGCGACATCGCATTTGACAACACCGTCAAGAGTGAGCAGGTCGCGGATTTTCGCATCGTCTCTAAAAACGGCGGAGTCTCGGCGCCCTACACCAAACCGGGCTGGCTTGGCAGAATATTTGACATTATTTGGCCGTTTTGATGACTCCGTTCAGACGCGTTCGATTGTTTGAGAGCAAGAACCTATGAAATCGATAGTAAGCGTACGCGGCAGGAGGCAAAAGAGCATCGCGGGACTTATGATTTGCGCCCTGGCAGCTTCCATGCTGGTCTGCGGCAGCGGGCGAGGTGAGCGAATAAAGGATATTGTCGATATTCAGGGCCTTCGCGCCAATCCCCTTTCAGGTGTCGGCCTGGTCATCGGCCTGTCGGGCACCGGCGATAGCACGGTGCTGTCGAGGCAGATGCTGACGAACCTGTTGAGGGATTCGGGTCTGGTTCTGAGGCCCGCCGATCTGACCGGCGGCAACATCGCCGTGGTCTGGGTCACGGCTGAGCTGGGGCCTTTTGCTCGTGAAGGTTCGCGCATTGATGTTGACGTCTCGGCGATTGGAGACGCCAAGAGTCTTCAAGGCGGAAAATTGCTGCCGACGCCTCTCAAAGGTCTTGATGGACAGGTTTACGCCGTGGCCGACGGCGGAGTTTCAATCGGCGGCTGGACCGCGACGGGCGATAAAGCGTCGATCACCAAGAACCACCAGACGGTCGGACGTATTCCGGATGGTGCCATAGTCGAAAAAGAGGAGATCGCCACGTTCGTCGAGAACATCGGCGCCGATAGAGTGATCACGCTGAATCTCAGGAACGGGGACTTTTCGACGGCACGGCAGGTCAGCCGGGTCATCAACGAAGGTTATCCGGACAGTGCGACCGTCGTTGACGCCGGCACCATCCAGGTGAAAATGCCCGCCCAAAGCGGTCCGGAAGGCATCGCGGGCTTTATTGATGATATTACAAAACTCGAAGTGACGGTCGATGTTCCTGCGGTGGTCGTCATCAACGAACGCACGGGCACCATCGTCGTCGGTGAAAACGTGGGCATCTCGGCTGTGGCCATTTCCCAGGGCAGCCTTGTTGTCAAGATCAAGGAAACCGAGCTGGTGTCCCAGCCGGTCGCCCCTTTCTCTGACTCTGGAACGACGCAGAAGGTTCCGGATACGGCCATTGGAGTGGAAGAGACCACAGCCTACCTGATTCCCGTGCCCCGAGCGGTCACCGTTTCCGATCTGGCCAAGAGCCTCAATGCCATAGGAGCGACACCGACGGACCTGATAGCGATATTCAATGCCTTGAAAAAAGCGGGTGCTCTTCAGGCCAAGCTGGTGATTATGTAGGAGCAAGTCTTATGGATGGCGCCACATTGATACTGACAGAACCCGTCGCACCGCCGGCGTTACTGGCGCATCTGCCGGAATCGAGGCTCGACAAGGTCTCGGACGAGAAAAAAAGACAGATCGCCAAGGATTTTGAGTCCGTCCTGCTTAACAGGCTGCTGGACCAGATGAAAGATACCATCGGGGAGTGGGGCTTTGAAAGCGACGGGCCTGCCAGTCAGGTGCAGGGAATATTCTGGTTCTACCTGGCCCAGGATGTTGCGAACAGCGGCGGCTTGGGGCTATGGAAGGATATGTACCAATTCTTGGCAGGCGGCGATCAGGGGAAGACCGGCCAGAAGCCACAGGATGTGCATCTATGAAAACGATTGGAGTGGAAGGCAAGGTCGATGAGCTGCTGGTGTGTCTCGGCAGAGACGTTGAGCGTATCGAGAGGAGCCTGTCGCGGCTGAATGAGCTGCGCACGCTGGTGATCAAACGGGACGATGGGGCTCTGAGTAAACTGCTTGAGAGCATCCAGGCCGAGACAGACCGCTACAAGAGCCAGGAGTCGAGCCGGCAGTCCATCCGAAGAGAATTGGCCGATGCGCTTGGCTGTGACCTCAAGCAGATGACGCTATCGGCGCTTGAGAGCAGTCTGCCCCGAGCAAAAAAAGACCAAATCAGCCGGACCAAGGCAAAGCTGAAATCGCTGATCGAAAAACTCAAAAAGGAATATCTGAGCACCCTTTTGCTCTTGTCGGAATGTTCGAGGCTGAACAATCTGCTCTTGAGAAGTATCTTCGATCTCGGCAGGACGGGGGGGATTTATTATAGCGCCGACGGCGTCACCCGGCGGCACACGGATACGGGCTTTTTGAATTTACAGTTTTGAACAGCATCATCTGGCCCCTGCGAGCTGGAGCTAATGCCCGCGGGGCAAGATGGGACTCTGAGAAGTATCGCTTAAACGAGCGTCAGGAAATGGACAGTTTCGGCATAGGGATTAGTGGCCTGAACGCCGCCCAAAAGGCCTTTGAGATCATCGGCAACAATATTGCCAATGCGGCCACGGATGGCTATCACCGCCAGAGGATAGATCTCAGTCCGGCTTATTCGTCCCAAGTCGGCGAGGTTATTCTGGGGGGAGGCGTTGACGTCGCCGGCATTACCCGAATCATCGACGACCTTCTACAGAAGGAGATGTTCAGGCAGCAGTCGTCGCTGGAGCAAGTCTCAAAGGAGCTGAGCACGCTGCGCACGGTCGAAACCGCGTTCGGAGAGTTGTCCGGCCGCTCCGGTTTGAGCACGGCTATCGATGACTTCTTTAACGCCTTGCAGGACCTTTCCGCTCACCCCACAGAAACCATCTGGCAGAATCAGGCCGTGACCGCTGCCGAGACGATGGCTTCCCAATTCCGAACCTTGGGAGACTTCCTGACCGCGTTGGAAGTCCAGGTCAGGCTGGAAGCCGAAAATACAATGGAACAGGTCAATGCCCTGGTCACCAGAATCGCCGGCCTCAACGACACCATAAAAAGGTATGAAATAAGCGGTGGACAGGCCAACAACCTGAGGGACCAAAGAGACCAGTGCATCGCCGATCTGTCCAAGTTGATCAGCGTGGAGACCCAGTCGCGAGAGTACGGTGTAGTCGATGTCAGCGTCAGTGGAGTGCCGGTGGTGACCGGTGCATCTGCTTTCGAGCTCGAGGTGGGGTTGAAAGAGGATCTCGGATTGGGTCTCGGCGCTGCGGGCGAGTCCAATTATAACATAAACGTGGAGGGCGGACGCCTCGGCGCGTTACTGTCGTTGAAAAACGATCTTCTTTCGGACATTCACGGTGACCTTGACAGCCTCGCAAGTGCAATAATAAGACAGATCAATGAGTATCACGTGCAGGGAGTAGGCTCAGAAGGGTCCTTTACGTCGTTGGCCGGCTGGGCCATGAGCGATGAGACGTTGGCGGATTTCGACCCGCCCGTGTCCGATGGCACTGTCTATATCAGAGTCACGGACACCAGCACCGGTGCCGTCACTCGGACCGCTGTCGCCGTTAACGCGTCCACGGATACGTTGACCACGATAGCCGCCACGATTACGGCGATCACGGGCCTGAGCGCCTCGGTCTCCGATTCGCGGCTTCACATACTGGCCGATGCAAACTACGAGTTTGATTTCTTACCCTGTGTCCTCCCCTCGCCGACTGCCAGCGACTTTACCGGAGCGACGTCGCCGCCCGCCGTATCCGTATCCGGCATTTATACGGGCACGACGAACCAGACCTTCACGTTTACGGTCTCAGGTACCGGCTCGGTCGGAAACGGGACTCTTCAAATTACTGTGACCGACGGCGACGGAAATACGGTCACGACACTTGGCGTCGGTTCCGGCTATGCGGCGGGCGACACGCTCGATTTGGGCAACGGAATCAAAATAGCCCTGGGTGCCGGTGACCTAGTCGATGGCAATACGTTCGAAGTCGATGCGTTCGCCGACACGGATACGTCGGGCGTTCTGGCCGCCGTTGGAATCAACGCTTTTCTGTCAGGGCGCAGCGCATCGGATATGGCGGTTCATTCGGACGTATCCACCACGCCAGGTCGTTTAGCCACGGCACTGGGGGCGGATATGACCGACAACTACAACGCCCTGCGGATGGAAGGGCTGCGCAACGAGTCAGTAAACAGTCTGGACTCGATGACGCCTGGAGAATTCTATCGTCGGCTCAGTACGGACATCGGCCAAAAGGTCGCCATCAGGCAGATACACCAGGATAACATCGAAGCGATGGTTCAGAACATCGCTAATCAGCAGGGCGAGATCAGCGGCGTCAACATCAACGATGAAGCCGCCCAGCTTGTGATCTTCGAGCAAATGTTTAAAGCGATGGCCAAGTACTTGAGCACGCTTCAGTCGTCCCTTTCGACTGTAATGGAGATTATGTGAGACGTATGGGGGCTTTCGGGAAAGGCCGAGAAAAGCACAACGTGTGACAAATGAGCGGAACACTTAACAACATTTACAATAACGTTAACTACGCTTTACACCTGCATAGCGAGGCCATGACGCGGCTGCAGGAGCAGGCGTCCACCGGCTCGCGCATAAACCGGGTCTCAGACGATCCGTCCACCGCCTACCGGGTCCTGGGACTGAATGTCCAGGAAAGGTCCCTGGAAAACTACGTCGACAACCTGTCGGAGGTCGTCAGTCTGCTGGACCTGTCGTCCACGGTTACCGAACAGATCGCTTCGGCTCTGACGGAAACCAGGACGCGCCTTACTCAAATCGCCAGCGACATCTACAGCCAGGACGCGAGGGAAAGGGCTGCGGAAGGAATCAATGATATATTGGAGCAAATAGTGTCTTTGGCCAATACAAGACACATGGGCCAATACCTTTTCGGCGGGGGAAGCACGGCCACAGCGCCGTATCTGGTCGAACGCACCGATGGAGAAATCACCGCCGTCACGTACCAGGGCAGCTATGAGAATCGAAACATAGAAGTGGCTCCCGGCGTGAGGTCGTCCGGTTTCTATGTGGGCGACGACGTTTTTCGCTCGGACGCTCGCGGGGAGCTCATTTTCCTGGGCGATACCGGCGCGAAAACCGGTACCGGAACCTCCACGGTGCGAGGCGATACTTGGCTGACCGTGACCGGCTCGGCCGGCAATTACAATCTCTCTATTGATGACGGCCTGACGACGTTCAATACCGACGGCACTGATACGAACCTGGCGGTCACCAGTTCGACGACCGGCCAGATCCTTTATGTGGACACCACCGGCATAACCGGCGCCGGAGTTGACGTCGTGCGTGCCCCGGGGACCTATGACATATTCAACACGCTTGTGAGTATCCGGGATATGCTGCGAAATGAAAAGGATCTCTCCGTCGCTCAGGTGAGAGAGCTGCAGGATAACGCCCTCATTTCGCTGGAAGAGCTAAGCGGGCTGATTGTCCAGGTGGAAGTCTCCGTTGGGTCGAAAGCCGGCTTTCTGGAGAACCTCAAGGACAGTCTCAAGAACCTGAAGTATGACGCCGAGGATGAGACGACTCGCCTGCAGGAGGCCGACATCGCCCAAATAGCTATCGACTTGTCTCGCCGTGAGCTTCTCTATCAAATGTCGCTGTCCGTAGCCGGAAAGCTGATGTCGGTATCGTTACTGGACTTCCTCGAGTAACCCGCCCGGACAAGATTCGCAGTCCGAGGGGGCGCGTTCTTGAACAGCCTGCATGTCTGATATTTATACAGATTTCACGGGGGTACCACGCGATTGCCAATATACGCTCATATTGCCTGACGGCACGGAATTTGCACGAAGGCCGTCAAGGGCTTGGCCTGTTCGTGCAGGGAAAATGCCGCCCGGCAGGACTTTCAGGGAGTAATGCAGATGACGATGGAACCAAATTCGAACCCGCCCGGCGGGCCAGCGTTGAACGGTGAATTCCCGAACGTAAACCATTATGAGAGGGGTCTGCAATTGGCTGAAGCCGGCAGGCATCAGGAGGCCCTGGCCTGCATGCGGGAGCATCTTCGCACGGCGCCGCAGGATGCGCAGACTCTGAACGATACGGGAGCCATTCTCCATTGCCTGGGCCGCTCCACTGAGGCGATCGATCATTTCATCAGAGCTCGGTCCTTGCGAAGAGACTCGCCCGAGATCGCGTGGAATCTGGTCGAGGCGTATCTCGCCTGCGGCAGGTCCAACGAAGCGGCGTCCCTCTTTGACGACATGGAGCGCATGGGCGTGCTGAACGTAGATGTGCTCAACAGAACGGCCAATCTGTTCCTCAATCAGAACAATAAGGCGGACGCCGTCGAAACGCTGCTTCGCTCGCTGCGCATCTGCCCGAACCAGGAAGTCCTCAAACCGATGATTCAGATCATTCGCTCGCAAAGACCGAAGCTGGCGTTCTTTTGTGGCGGCGACGGGATGCAATTCCTTGATGACATTGTTGAATTCGCCAGGCAGCGCTTTGAGGTGCGCCTCTTCGAAGGCCGGACGGAACAGGAGCTGGATGAGCTGATGAAATGGAGTGACATTTCCTGGTTCGAATGGTGCACGAATCTTGCGGTGGTAGGCTCGAGGCGGCCGAAGGTCTGCAAGAACGTTATCAGACTCCACCGCTACGAAGCGTACGAGCCGTGGGTCCAGCAGGTGAGCTGGGCGAATATCGACATCCTTGTCACCGTCGGCAACAGCTTTGTCAAGGAGGCGCTTCTTTCCAGGGTCCCATACCTTGAAAGTCAAACGTCGCTGATCCACGTCCCGAACGGTGTAAATCTTGAGAAGTTTTCCTGCACGGGCCGCCCCCGCGGCAAGAACATTGCTTTCTTGTCCAACCTGCGAATGGTAAAGAACCCACCCTTTGTTCTCCAGTGTATGCAGAAGCTGCACTACATTGACACTGGATACCGTCTGTTTTTTGCGGGGATGTTCCAGGACGCGGCGCTGGAGCAATATGTCAGGCACATGGTCGATGCCCTTGACCTTCGCGGCGTGGTGTTCTTCGATGGATGGCAGCCGGATGTCCGTTCCTGGCTTGAGGACAAACACTACGTTGTTTCGACCAGCATCATTGAGAGTCAGGGCATGGGGCTTTTGGAAGCCATGGCCTGCGGCTTGAAGCCGGTGATCCACAATTTCCCCGGCGCGGGCCAAATCTTCCCGCCGGAATTCCTGTTTAACATCGCCGAAGAGTTCTGCGCCCAGATTTGTTCCGGTGCGTAC
>Ga0153915_10006399_pt1 | contig 11040 bp, 10 predicted proteins | sample Opewatmetagenome_2_FD_107003 | JGI IMG/M metagenome (GOLD analysis project Ga0153915, IMG submission 107003) | Freshwater wetland microbial communities from Ohio, USA - Open water 3 Core 3 Depth 3 metaG | ecosystem: Environmental > Aquatic > Freshwater > Wetlands | place: USA: Ohio, Lake Erie...
AATGAAGACTTATTGGTCAGTATTTTTAGCGCACAATCCCCTTTACATGACGGTGCGGTGATCATTCAGGGTGATCGAATTCGACACGCGGCTGCCCTTCTCCCTCTGTGCAAATTGACCTCCCTCCCCAAAGAATGGGGAACCCGGCATCGGGCGGGTGTGGGCATCACCGAAATCTCGGATGCAGAATGTATGATCATCTCCGAAGAGAGAGGGGAGGTGCTATTGGCATGTAAGGGGACGTTACAGAAAAAGGAAAGGAGAGAGGACCTAAAACAAGGCCTTGTTCACGTCGCTCCCGTTCAGGAGAAAAAAGATGGGGAAAACGGATGGCCCAAGAATCTCCTTGAGGATCTTCCAAGAAAGGCACTTTTTCTCTTCTTGGTATGCCTTCTCTGGGTGTTTGTCATCGGCCTGCGTCAAGGAGAAGTGGGTTTTAACATTCCCATCGAATACTACTCCGTCCCTCAAAATCTAGTCATTACAGGAGAACCGCCGAAAGAAGTGAACGTCCGCCTCAAGGGTTCACAAAGACTTCTGTTTTCTCTAAAACCGGACCAAATAAGGGTCCGGGTCGATCTGTCCAATGCCCACAAAGGCAGCAACCAGATTTCTCTGTCCGAAACCAATATCGATGTCGGCCCTGGAATTTCAGTGGGCAATTTCTACCCCCGAAACATCAGACTTCAACTTTCTCCAGTCTTCCCTGCGGATAGAATTCAATAATCTTGACCGTTACACAAGGAAAATGCTCTTGAAGGCATCATTGACACTCGCGCTTCGTTTTTGATAATATCCCCACCAATGAACAGGCACAGTGCCATCACCGATGTCCCGGGGATTAAGGTGGGCCATGCCAGTGACGTTAAGGCCTTGACTGGTTGCACGGTTATTCTCTGCGAACAAGGAGCGATTGGAGCGGTCGACATTCGCGGAACGGCAGCCGGGACCAGGCAGATCGATCCTCTCACCCACCTCCATCTGGTCGATAGAGTTCATGCGGTTCTCCTGGCTGGCGGAAGTGCGTTCGGCTTGGATGCCGCAGGGGGAGTGATGGCCTATCTGGAGGAAAGGAGAAAAGGGTTTGATGTGATCAAGACCAAAATCCCTCATGTACCCACCGCGGTGATTTTCGACCTCGGCATTGGCGATTTTCGCGTGAGGCCAGACCGTGAAATGGGATATCAGGCTTGCATCAATGCATCCAGAAAAGTGGCAGAAGGAAGTGTTGGGGTTGGAACCGGAGCCACAGTGGGAAAGCTCTTTGGGATGGATCGGGCAATGAAGGGCGGGGTAGGTACATCGAGTATTCAAGGGCCCGGGGGAATTATTGTGGGGGCCCTCGTTGTCGTGAATGCCTTTGGCGACGTGTTTGATCCTCTGTCCAATCAAATTCTAGCAGGTGCAAGGATATCTGAGAAAAGCGCCCGATTGGCCAATTCATCGAAGTGGATGAAACGAGGGGTGGCACGGAAACACTTTGGAGCGATCATGCCTTCAGATTCCAATACTCCCAATACCACCCTGGGGGTGGTTGCTACCAACGCCAATTTTACAAAAAAAGAGTTGCATCAGGTCGCGCAGATTGCCCACTCCGGTTTGGCTAAGATCATCTCACCCCTTCATACGACTTTCGACGGCGATCTGATTTTTACGATCTCCTATGGAAAGAAAAAGGCCGATGTGAACACCGTTGGACTTCTTGGAGAAGTAACTTTGATCGAGTCAGTCAAAAGGGCGATCATCAAGGCAAAGGGGTTTGGAATCCTCCCGGCCCATCAAGACATTGTGGCCTGAATAGGTTATTCTGGGGAGAGGTGGAAGTTTCCCGCACTCTGCCCTCCCCCCACAGAGACTGTGTCACAATGGGGATGAGCGGCAGAAACGCTGAAAAACGGAGCTGACAGACGAGTGAGAAAGCTTTAGAGCGCAACCTTTGAGCCATCAGACTCAGGGGCTTCAATACCATGAAAGAATTGACTTCTTGTAGCAAGGCTAATAGCCTCTGACCCTAAACGTGCGCATTCTAAAGCTTTGGAATTCGGCTGTTTGATCCGTTTTTGCGCGCCACGACACAGCTTCCAGGAGTGAAGGGAAGGGCGAGGAGCGAGACATGGATGACAAATTGATCCAGAGGGCGGCAAAAGACATTCTCAATTCAAAGAAGACGATCGCCTTTACCGGCGCAGGGATTTCCGTTGAGAGTGGGATTCCTGATTTTAGGGGGGCCCAAGGCCTCTGGCAAAAATATGATCCTGAGGATTATGCCCATATTCATGCCTTTCGTTCGGACCCTGACCGGGTCTGGTTGATGCTAAAAGAGATGTTCTCCCTCATCATGGAAGCCAAACCCAACCCTGCCCATGTGGGACTGGCTGAATTGGAACGGATGGGTTACGTCTCTTCGGTAATTACTCAGAACGTGGACGGCCTTCACCAGGCAGCGGGAAGCCGGAATGTCATTGAATTTCATGGGACTCACAGAACACTTTCTTGCTTGAGGTGTTCTTCCACCGTCGATGGGGGTTCACTCAAATTGGAGGATCTCCCTCCCCGATGTTCCCGGTGTTCATCGCTTTTGAAACCCGATGTCGTCTTTTTTGGAGAATCCATCCCATGGGAGGCTCAAGAGAGATCATTGAAAGAATCCAAATCATGCGACCTGGTGCTTTCCATCGGGACTTCGGCGGTGGTCTATCCGGCAGCCTCTATCCCTATGACAGCTAAAGGAAAGGGGGCCATCGTCGTTGAAATCAATAGGGAACCTACACCCTTGACAGATGAGATATCCGATTATCTGATCTGCGGCTCTGCCGGTGAAATCATCCCAGCCATCGTGCAAGAAGTGAAACGATCAACCGCCGCGAGGGGGAGTATTGCAATCCGAGAATCAAGGTGATATCATTTATGCGGTTTAGATAGCCTTTCTTGCTTACCCTGCCTTTCAGCTTAAATGGGTAGAAGCAGGCCCAGGCAGGTTGGAGGAGGGGAAGGTTAATTTTTGAAAGAACAAAAAGTCGAAGACTCGACGTCACGAAGGGAAGCCGCCGAAAAGGTTGTTTTTGATGATCTCCAAATGGCGAACGCCCTCTTCGGCGCCCACAGCGAAAATTTAAGACGCATTGCCAGGACGATCGGAGTGAAGATCAATGCCAAAGGCAATGCTCTCACCATCCTCGGGGAGGATTTGGATGTCGACCTGTCCATCCGCGTTCTAAACGACCTTTATACCCTCCTGAAAAAAGGGTACCCCCTTTATCCAACCGATATCGATTATGCGATTCGAATGATCTCCGACGATCGGCGCGTTAATCTTGAAGATATCTTCCTCGATACCGTTTACATCTCATCGAGGAAAAGGGTGATCACACCCAAGAGCCTGGCTCAGAAACGCTATATTGACGCCATCCGAAAATACGACCTGGTGATTGGGATCGGTCCTGCGGGGACGGGAAAGACATATCTGGCTATGGCCATGGCCGTCGCTCATCTGATGAAGCAGGAGGTGGAAAGGATCGTCCTGACCCGCCCTGCGGTGGAAGCCGGAGAGAAGTTGGGATTTCTTCCAGGAGATATTGCTGAAAAGGTCAACCCCTATCTTCGCCCTCTCTACGACGCGTTGCATGATATGATGGATTTTGACCGGGCCTCTAAACTTGTGGAGAGGGGTGTGATCGAAGTGGCTCCTTTAGCCTTCATGAGAGGGAGGACTCTCAATGATTCCTTCGTCATCCTCGACGAGGCGCAAAATACAGGGCCAGAACAGATGAAGATGTTTTTGACACGATTGGGTTACAGTTCCAAGGCCGTGATCACAGGGGATATTACGCAGGTGGACCTCCCAGAAAATAAGACATCGGGGTTGGTGGAAATCCAGGGCATCCTCAAGGGAATCGAAGGAATTGAATTTGTTTATTTCTCAGACAGGGATGTCGTCAGACACCCTTTAGTTCAGGAAATTATCAAGGCCTATGAAAGGGCGGAAGAAAGGCGACACCGGCAAAAGGACTCTCTTTAACGATTCATGATAAAAACGTCCATAAAAAAATTTATCCTTGATCTTCCTTTTCTCAGAACCACCAATGACCTGAGGGACCGTTCGTGGCTCGAGAGGATTAAAACCCCCTCTTATCAAAAATGGTTTATCGGCATTGGAATCGCGATTCTTCTCACCCTTCTTCTCTCTCCGAGTCTGACGCTTCATCTTAAAGAATACAAAGTGGACGATATTGCTACCAAGGAAGTCAGATCCACGCAGGACCTTTTGGTCGAGGATGAAAAATCGACTCAAGAGAAACGGGCTGAAGCTGAAAGATCCGTCCTCTCCATCTATGACTATGATCCGGCGGTTCTCAGTGAGGGCGAACATCGAGTCCGGTCCACCTTTACATCATTGGCTGCTTCTTTCCAAAAAAGGGAGAAAGACGTGGATCAAAATGCCCTCATGAGAAGGGAATGGGATTCCTCGATTCGCCTTCCCCTCACCCAAAGGGAATGGCGGGTTCTGGAAAAGGAACGCTTCAATCCCGCCATTGGAGAGGCCGCTTTGAAAATCATCGCTCCCATCCTGAATAAAGGGATCGTCAACGATAAAGAACTTCTTGACCCGGATGCGGAAAAAGGAATCGTCCTCCGGAATATCCAGACGCGCGAGGTAAGAAAGAGTTTTCCTCCCTTTACCTTCTTAGATCTCAAGGAGGCAAGGGCAAGGCTCCGGGGTCAGGCGGCTTCTCTCTCTCCCACTCTGGCAAAGGAAACTTCAGCGATCGTCTTGAAGATCGCTGAACATTTTCTGAGGCTCAATCTCACCTTCAATAAAGATGAAACCGAAGGAAAAAAGGCAGATGCAAAGGAGAAGGTTAACCCCGTCTATTTTCAGGTCAAACGGGGAGAGGTGATTCTGAGGCCAGGGGAGCGAGTGCAAGAAGGGGACCTATCCAAAATCAAGGCCCTCAAGAAGGGGCAGGAAAGAACTCACCTCCTGGCCATCCTCGTTGGAATGGGCCTTCTGATTTTCCTCATCCTCGCCAGCCTTTACCAATTCGCTACACAAAACATCCGAAAGGTCGCCCTTTCCCAGAAAGATCTCCTCTTCTGCTCCACCGCCCTGCTTGGAATCCTGGCCTTCCTCAAACTTTTCCAGCTGAGTACGGATGTTCTGGGGGGAGAATTTTTCTCGATTCCCACTTCTTCTTATCTGTATCTCTTTCCCATCGCCACCGGTGCCATGCTCGTTCGGATCGTTCTCAACTCGGAGGTAGCCATTGTCTTCTCACTCCTGGCGAGTTATTTTTCAGCGGCCTTGATGGGAAATCAGCTTTTCTACTTCATTTTCACTCTCGTCGGAAGTGTGATCGGTGCCCATAAGGTCGCCCGATGCGAACAGAGGAGCATCCTCCTCAAAGCCGGCATCACGGTGGGCGGGATCAACATCCTCATGGTCCTCTCTTACAGCCTGATTTCTGGAAATCTCTTCAAAATGACCCTTCTCTCTGATTTAATGATGGGTTTTCTGGGAGGCGTCCTCGCTTCGGTCCTTGTCTTAGGAATGGCTCCCATCATCGAAACCTTGTTCGGCTATACCATGGATATCAAACTGCTTGAATTGGCCAACATGGACCATCCCGTCCTCAAAGACCTGATTCTTCAGGCTCCCGGCACCTATCACCACAGCATCATTGTCGGCAGCCTCGTGGAGGCAGCTGCCAAATCGATTGCGGCCAACCCCTTACTCGCGAGAGTCAGCGCTTATTATCATGACGTAGGGAAATTGAAAAAACCTCTCTACTTCATCGAAAACGTCGGAGGGGGAGAAAATAAGCACGAACATCTCACGCCCACGATGTCAAGCCTCATCCTCATTTCCCATGTCAAGGATGGGGTGGAGATGGCTCGTGAAAATCGCCTGGGAGAACGAATCGGCCACATCATTCTGCAACATCACGGGACAAGCCTGATCTCCTACTTCTATCAGAAGGCCAAGGAAAAAGAGAATCCCGAGATGGAGTCAATCAATGAGGACGATTTCCGATATCCCGGCCCCAAACCCCAGACCAAAGAGGCGGGAATTGTCATGTTGGCCGATTCGGTAGAGGCCGCCTCTCGCGCCCTCACCGACCCCACGCCTTCTCGGATCAAGAGCCTGGTTCAACGGGTGACGAACGGCATTTTCTTGGACGGACAGATGGAAGAGTGTGAATTGACCCTGAAGGACCTTCAAAAAATTCAAGAGAGTTTTAACCGAATCTTAACCGCTATCTTTCACCAGAGAATTGATTATCCCGTTTCAACGAGCACGGAATCACCTCTGAAAAGGAACGATGAAGATCTGGATTCGAAACCAGCAAAAACATATCCCCTTAGACTTAGGAAGAATAAGAAGGGCGGCTCAAAGGATATTGACCGAATTGGGGTTTCTTGAGGCTGAGCTCAGCCTCTTGTTGGTCGATGACGCCCGGATTCGAGAATTGAATTGGAAGCATCTCGGACGAAATAGACCCACGAACGTCCTCGCTTTTTCCATGCGAGAAGGAGAGTTCTCGACCCTCCATCCCCAGCTTTTGGGAGATCTCGTCATCTCTGTGGAGACGGCAAAACGTCAATCCAATCGGTTCGGCCTCAACGAAATGGAAATGGTTATCCTTTTGATGGTCCACGGTGTGCTCCACTTGATTGGCTATGAACATGAGGGGACGAAAAAAGGCGCCCGGGAGATGACCCTCAAACAACGTGAACTCTTCCAACAGGTCATGAAGACCGGAACACTAAAATGATGGGAAAACGGAATGATGGGTTAATCGCGTTCATTCCCCTTCTCCCAATATTCCACCATCCCATCGTTCCAGTCGGTTAATTGAAGATCCAGAGCCTTCGAAACTGATCAAACCGTTTGAGAAAGGCAAGTTCCTCGGGAGTCATCGACGAGGGAGAAATTCTCTTTTTCAATTTCAGCAATCCCCCATAATCCACCCACCGGAGGAGGGGGAAAAGGTAACGCCTGAAGAATCCATTTTCTTTAAAAGCAAAACTGCTATTGAAGTCGATGAGAAAAGGTTCTCCTTTTTCAGAGACGAGAATATTCCCCTTATGTCGCAAATCCATGTGGACCACTCCTTTCCCGTGAACTTCCCTAAGCACACCTTCTAAGGCAGAGAAAAAAGAAGGAGGCAGGGGCTCTCCTCTCAGGATGGATCTTCCCGGAATGAACTCCATGGCAAAGGCAAAGCGGTCAATTCGCCCAATAGGCTGGGGAATACCTTTCATTCCTGCGAGCCGGGAATAGATTCTCCACTCTTTGTGAATCAACCAGAGGCCTAAGGTCCATCGCAAAAAAAAATTCTTTCTCCGGACATCCTTTACAATCAGGGATCGACCTCCTATCTCCACCCGATTCAGGTCGGGCTTCCCAAAACTTCCCCGGGTAAGGCAGACCGATCTTTTCTCAATCTCTTCTCGTCTCATCGGGTTTCCGCCATGGGCCATGCTCGAGGCGCTCTACGTCAAAAGAATAATTTCCAATAAGGACGGCTGAGGATCAGGACGATTCCAGCAAGGAGGATGAGGAGAATCCCCTCTTCACTGTTTTCGATGAGGTGCTTCACCTGCCAGGAGCCTTTTTGGTCTGAATAGCGCTTCATTCGGGGAAGATATTCCGGCACCTTCTCATCGTAATCCTCATAGGGATCCCCAAAATGCTTCTTTAATCGATCTCCTTCCACCCTCTTCTTATAGGGGATGTAATGGAAACAGAACATGAAATAGGCAGCCGCGAGAAGATAGATATTGTCTGCCAGGATACAAAAGCCTGCAGTAATCAAAATGGAACCGACGTAGAGCGGATTTTTGACATAAGCGTAAGGACCCGTTACGGTCAGAACCTCGTTCTTCTGGAGATGACCTGCTGCCCAGATGCGAATACCCTCCCCTAAAAAGATCAAAACCATCCCAATCCAGATTCCGGGAAATTGGGGTCTCGCAAAGACCACCAGTAAAAAGGCTCCAATAAAAAGTGGAACTCTTCGGACCTTCCTTGGCAAAGTCTTCCTCTTGTCGTCCATACCCCCCTCTCTTTCCTCCCGTGTCAAACTCTTTCCTCGATCTCGTAGCGGATGGTGCGGTGCTTCATCCATCTTACAGCCAGCAAATCAACGAAGGATCGTACCATGCGGTTTCGAATATTGTATTTTGACTCCCCAAACTTCCTCGGATGGTGAGAAACGGGAACTTCAATGATCCGATATCCTTCCATCTTAACCAGAGTGGACAGGAAGCGATGCATCCCATTGAACACGGGGATCTCTTGAATGCATTCCTTCTTGAATACCCGAAGGGTGCAGGCGCTGTCCTGGATGTTCTCCCCGCTCAACCAGTTCCGAACAGCGTTGCCAATTTCAGAAGAGATTCTCTTCAGCCATGAATCTTCTCTTTTCTGCCGCCACCCTGTGGCCATGTCATAGTGATCCAAGTATTCCAACAACATGGGGATGTCGGCAGGATCATTCTGAAGGTCTGAATCCAAGGTGACGATTTTTTCTCCCCGGGCTTCCCTCATTCCTGCTACAAGGGCCGTGCTCAACCCACGATTCTCCCGGAAGCGAAGGACTCTGAGACAAGGATATTGAGAAGCCATGTCCCTCAAAATCCTCAGGCTTCCATCGGAGCTTCCATCATCCACGAAGATTATTTCGCAGGAGCATCCCAGGCCTTGTACAACCTCCTTCAGTTTTGGGATTAAAAGGGGCAGGTTTCCTTCCTCATTGTAGACGGGCACCACAACGGAGATTTCTATCTTTTCATTTAGTTCTGTAGATGGCTTCATCGATATATTTAATTTCAAATATCCAAAGGTCTAATGATTTTCTTTTCTGTCATTTCAACTTTGGATCTGATTTGATCTTTGAGCTTTGGCCGGCAAGTGCCCCGTCCCGCCAAAGCGGGATAGGTGGGGTCCCTGCCTGCCGGCAGGCAGGAAGGGGCACAATTAAAAAGATATTTCCTTTGCTCGCTTTCTGCTCGCCACTGCGTGCCCGGGAAGCCTCGGCGTGCCTGCCCCGTCCTGACGGGGTGGCCGGGGAGCTTCACATTTGTCATTGGCTTCATTAATCTATATTACCGGTTAGAAATCAGGACAAATTCACCATCCCCTATCCGACGTCGAAGAATCAATTGAAACTCTGGACGACCTTGTGCCATCTGGAATTTCAAAAAATCCCTGGATCGAAGCAGACAGAAAACTCTTTCCGGAGACCCTAAGAAATCGGAAAGGGTCTCTTCCTCTTCTAACACCAGTATCGGAACAATTCCTGTATAAAAATTATAGGGGCCCGGTTCATAATCTCCATAGAGCGCTAATTTGTCGCCGGGTTGCATTCGTGAAGTGATCTCCTGACAAATAAAACGCGATGATCTGTGAGGGTTCACAAGGGGCAACACAACCCTTAATGTATAAAAGTACCCCCCTGCCATCATTCCAACGATGAGGAGAAAAATAGCTCCATAATACTTTGATCGGTTGAACAGGAACAGACTCACGCTGACTCCTACCAAGAAGAGGGCTACGGGGAGGCTATACGAAAAGTAAGGAGGCAGTTTTGCCGAAATCACCCAAGGCAGGGACACTCCAGCCGCGAAAATCACTCCCATCAAACCATAGAGAGGGATCGTGATCCATTCGGGCCGAAGATGTCTCACGGAAAAAGAGATGAGGTCCTCCCAAAGCTTCCCAATCATGAGGGAGGCCGCGGGGAAAAGGGGCAAAAAATAAAGTCCCCTTTTTCCCTTAGACAGGGTGAAAAAGAGGAAGATAAAAACGAACCAAACCATGAGAAAAAGAAATTCCTTTCTCTTTGCCGTCATCGCCCCAGAAAATCCATAAACCATCGCAGCAGGGAGAAAGATGGTCCAAGGCAAGAAGTCGGCTGGAAAGTTGTAGAAATAATAATAGAGGGGCCGGATATGGGATGATCCGATGGCAAAGCGATCAAACGAATCGTGCAACAGGGTCTCATTCAGGTAGTATTTCCCCCCTTTTAGGATGGCAGGGAAATACCAGGCTAGGACGATGGCTACAAACAGCAGCATCCCGGGAAAGAGTCTCATCTTCCTGATCGTCTTCCATTCCTTTTGGACAAGTAGAAAAACGAGAGGGACGGCTAAGGGAAGGATAAACCCAACCGGTCCCTTGGCCAAGGTGGCCAGGGCCATGCCGATGTAGTATCCAAAAAAAGAGAGACCCTCCATCCTTTCCGGGGAAGTCTCTCCTTCCTGGCGACGTTGATACCATTGAAGAAAGCAAAGCATCGAAGCTGTGGCAAAGAAGGTCAGGGTGGTATCAATATTCCCCCGCGTCGAAAGATAGGCAAATTGAACACTGGTTGCCAGAATAAGCCCTGAGAGGAACCCTCCCCGTGAGGAATATAGCCTCTTTCCAATGAAAAAAGTGAGCAGCACGGTTAGGGTCCCGAAGAGAGCAGAGGGAAATCTTACTGAAAAAGGAGTCATCCCTTGCCAGAAGAAGGAGGAGAGGCCAACGGCCCAGAAAAAGAGAGGGGGCTTATCGGTGTAAAGGCTCCCGTTGCGGTGCATCAGGATCCAGTCTCCCCGGCTCACCATCTCCCTCGAAACCTCAGCGTAGCCGGGCTCGTCAGGATTCCAGAGGTCCCATTGGCCCAGGTTGACAAAATAAAGGAGGAAGCAGAGTCCCAGGAGAAGAGCAAACTGGGCCCACGGCTGAGGGGTCATTTTCGAAAATCGTTGATCCATCCTTCTCAACCCATCGTCTCAGTCACCACTCCGCGCGGCGATACGTAGACCAATCCCCTCCGGCGGCTTTCATTCATCAACCCACGGAGGAACACCTTTTGGTTCTTCACAACGGGATGGAGGTCGAGGTACTCCCTAAAAAACCTGTAGCGGTCTACTTTTGTCATGACCCGAGGAGTGGAAGTGTTCAGCTGAAGAAAATTTCTGAACAATTTTTTCCGATTCACGTCCTCATCCATCAGAATATCCTCGAAATCAAGGAGTTGAAAATTCCAGGTG
>Ga0153915_10006400_pt1 | contig 11038 bp, 6 predicted proteins | sample Opewatmetagenome_2_FD_107003 | JGI IMG/M metagenome (GOLD analysis project Ga0153915, IMG submission 107003) | Freshwater wetland microbial communities from Ohio, USA - Open water 3 Core 3 Depth 3 metaG | ecosystem: Environmental > Aquatic > Freshwater > Wetlands | place: USA: Ohio, Lake Erie...
AGTCATCGAGGCGGCGGGAAAGACGCTCCTGCCCGGTCTGATCGACGCCCATGTTCATACCTGGAGCTTGGACCAACTCCGGCAGGCTCTCGTATTCGGAGTGACTACGGTTGTGGATATGTTCATGGACGCCAAAATGATGAAAGATATTAAGACGAGGCAGGCCGAAGGAAAGGCGCGCGACACGGCCACCCTGATCTCTGCCGGCACCCTGGCCACTGCGCCCGGCGGGCACGGAACGCAGTTTGGGCTGGCCATCACGACCTTGACCAGCCCGGCCCAAGCGGCAGGTTTTGTCGACGCCCGGGTCGCCGACGGCTCGGATTTCATCAAGATCATCCAGGACGACTGGACGATCTACGGCCTGTTGAGACCGACGCTCGCCAATGAGATCGTCGCCGCGCTCATCGACGCCGCCCATAAAAAAGGGAAGATGGCCGTGATCCACGCGGCGTCACTTAGGAACTGCGAGGACGCATTGAACGCGGGCGTGGACGGCCTGGCCCATCTCTTTTTTGACAATGCCTTTGAGCCAGGTTTTGGCAAGCTGGCCGCGACCAAGAAGGCTTTCGTGATTCCGACCTTCAGCGTTTTGCGGACCCTGGCCGGGCTCTACGATGCCGAGAGTCTGGCTCAAGATGTCAATTTTGCTCCTTACTTGAAGCCGGATGATGCTCAAAACCTCAGGGGCAGTTATTCCTTCAAGACGGGCGAAGCCAACTATGCGGCGGCGGAAAATGCCCTGCGTCAGCTTAGGGACGCCGGCGTCACGATTATCGTAGGGACCGATGCTCCCAATCCGGGAGCGCTCTTCGGGGTGAGCCTGCATCGAGAGCTTGTCCTGATGACGAAAGCCGGGCTGACTCCCATCGAGGCATTGGCGGCGGCGACTTCGGCCGCTGCGGACAAGTTCAAAATCCAGGGTCGCGGGCACATTCGAGAAGGGTTTGCGGCCGACCTTCTGCTTGTCAACGGCGATCCCAGCGTCGATATAACGGCTACCCGCAAGATCGAAGCGATTTGGAAGGAAGGAAATCTGGTCAACCGGGAGTCCTGGCGAGCGGACGTTGCCGCCGCCAGAACAAAAATGGAACAGATGAAGCTTACTCCGCCCCCTGAAAACTCGGAATCGGGCTGGATCAGCGATTTCGAGGCAGAAAGAATTGCTGCCAATTTCGGAGCAGGTTGGATGGGCTCGACGGATGCCTTTGCCGGCGGCAAGTCCAAAGCCGAGTTTCAGCGGGTATCGGGCGGGGTCGAAGGAAGCAAGGGCGCCATGCAAATTATGGGAGAAATCGTCCCGGGAGCGGCGATCACCTGGGCGGGAGTGCTATTTTCTCCGGGGAAGACCACGATGGCCCCCGCCAACCTTTCCTTCAAAAAAGCGGTCAGCTTCTGGGCTAAAGGCGAAGGGAAAACGTTTGCCGTGATGATCTTTTCCCAGGGCATGGGATTTGTCCCGGCGTCAAAAACGTTCGCTGTCGGACCGGAATGGAAAGAGTATTCATTTTCCTTTGAGGAATTCGGAGTCTTGGGATTCGACATCATGGGTATTTTCATCGGCGCCTCCAATAATCCTGGCACGTTCACTCTGACGATCGACAATGTCCGCCTGAAATGAATGATTGTCGGGGCATCAGCGGTTTAAAAGGAAGTTAGAAAAATGCTTAATAGAATTCCCTCCCTCGAGAAAATTACGGCACTCGTCGTCCTTCTCGCTCTCCTCGTTGCCGGCTGCAATCCTCAGAAATCCCTCACCCGGAAAAGGATCAAGTCTACGGAGGGAGGCCTGCTCCGGGCCGTCACCATCAAAGGCCAGAAGCCGGAAAAGCTTGGCTTGGAAGAGCGCATGCAATTTTATAAAGTCCCGGGTGTGAGCCTGGCTATCATCGATAAAAAGGGGATCGAATGGTCCAAAGCATACGGAGTCGCCGACGTTCAAACCCATGAATTGGTCGCCCCGGACCTCCCTTTTCAGAGCGGGGCTTTCAGCCAGGCGATTGCCGCGGCCGTGGCGCTGCATCTCGCGGAAAAAGGGACGCTCGACCTTGACGGCGATGTCGCCGCTTACCTCCGGACTTGGATGTTTCCTCCGCCGGCTCCCGGTTCTAAAAACAAAATCACGCTCCGCCAGCTGTTGACTCACAGCGCAGGATTGTCGGGCCAGGTTTTCGACGGCTATTCTGCGCAAGAGCCCTTTCCTACCCTGCCGCAGGTCCTCAGCGGCGAAGAGCCGGCCAAGAACGCCCCGGTTTGGACGGATTTCAGGCCTGGATCTCGAGCCCGCGCTTCCGAATCCGGATACGCGATTCTCGAACAGATTCTCGCGGATGTCGAGAATAAGCCCTTTGCTGTCGTCGCCAAAGAAATCGTCTTCGACACGCTCGGCATGATCAACAGCACATTCGAGATTCTCCGCCCTTCGGGTGGGCCGGCGAAGACGGCGGCGGGCCATACGCGGGAAGGCCGGATTATCGAAGGCGGTTGGAGCATCTATCCGGAATCAGCAGCGAAGGGCCTTTGGACAACCCCTTCTGATTTTGCCGTTTTTTTCCTAGAACTCCTCAAGGCGGCCGCGGACTCCTCTTCAAAAATCCTCGCCCCCGCCACTGCCAGGACGATGCTCAGTCCCCAGAAGGAGAATTTCGCCTTCGGATTTTCTGTTGATGGATCCGTTGATGACATCAATTTCAACATCCGCGGAAAAACGGATGGGTTTGTTTGCTATGCCGTTTTTTATCCGATCAGGGGACAGGGCGCCGTGATCATGACCAATAGCGACAACGGTATGCTCCTCGTCGAAGAAATCCTCAGGGCGCTTTCGGCCGCCTACGAATGGCCGCATTTCAAACCCCAGGAGAAAACTCTTTTCAGGCTCGATCCGCCCATCATTCGACAATACGTCGGGAGGTATGAAGTCAATCCGGACTACGTTCTCGATGTCGCTCTTGAAGATTATTATCTGGTTGTCCAGCCGACCGGCCAGGCGCCGACAAAATTCTATGTCGAGGGCGAGACCCTCTTCTTCTCCATCGATCCTTTTATTCGAATCCAATTCCTGAAGGATAGCCAGGGTAGGGTCACCAGTCTGATGTTGTGGCAGCAGGACTTCGAGTTGACCGCGAAGAAGATCCAATGATTCTAAAATTGTCGATTGAAACGTCTGACGGGTCCTGTCGGATACTCTTGGAAGGAAACCCTTCTCTAGGGTTTCCTTCCAACGCTCGCTTCGCTCTCTGCCATCCTTCCAAGGAGCATTTGGCGATGAATTCATGGGATGATGTTCCTTGGAGAGGTGGCAGGGCGGGCTAGTATTATTGCCGCCCGTTGGAGGAGGACCCCGTATAAGGGTCCTCCTCCAAGATTGTCCGGGGGGCCCCGAACCGCGCCACCCGTCAGGTTTCTTCACTCTCAGAAGGATTAATGGATTTCTTCGGCTTTTAGGAACTCAGCAAGCCTATCGGCAATTTAGGATTGACAGCCTATGGCGCAGGTGATAAGTTTTTCCATGAACAATCGTCCCTTTTAACCGGAGGAAATCGATGATGGATCTGGGAAATCGAACCGCGAAAAAAAATCATTTAATAATTATTTTATGGGGCCTAGGACTCATGGCCGCATTCTTATCGAACCCGGCCTTTGGCCAGGATCGGATCCGGGCGGGCACGATCACGATCAACCGGCAGCATAGGTTTGCCAGCCAAGGGGCAGTGGACTGGGGGAATTTGACCGACGTCAAAGGCAACGAATTGTTGAAAATCGACGTCGTCTTCAAGATTAATCGCTCCAATGAGCGTGTCCGAGTCTTTGAGCTGGACAAGGCGACGGCCGAGTATAAATACAACATGGGCGGAAAGGCAGGCCTGAAGGGCGATAAGGGAGTCATAGAAACGGGAAGCCCGAAGTATGAAGGCTCTGCCAGCAAAAAATTGAGCCCATCGGATGGAACGATGACGCTCTACCTCGACCTTCTGAAACAGACCTACACTATTTCGGGCAAGGTGCTGCTCAAAGACGTCCCGCTGACGGGAAAAAACAAGTTTCTGATGGATGTCGGCGGCGTGATCCGTCACCAGGAAGAAGACAAGTACGATGAGAAACAAGACGTTGACGAAGAAATCGAGATCGAAGGGATGCTCAAGCCCGAGGATAAAGGCGTGCTCAAGGGCAGCCGGAACCTGATCTCCGACGAGATCAAGCCTTTTTTCGATGCTCTCAAATCCCTGATCGGCGGCGAAACAGGCGGGACGATTTCTTGGGACATCCGGGTGCCGATGCTCGAGATCCATTGGTATGATGAGGACGCCGGCGATTACCGCGACATCACCGCCCCCAAGAAGCCGGCCGGGCAGACCGTCGGCAAAAAGATCAAGCTCTGGGGAAAGGTCGTGCCAGAGTCCCTCAAAGCGGGGAACCCCAAATGGACGCTCCAGGGAAAAATGATCAAGAAATTTGAAGCCAGCAACGACAAAGGAGAAGCGAAACTGCTTGAAGCGGGCGATTTTGAGAAGGAAAAGCTGGATTTTTTCTGGGTCGAGAAAGGCGAAAACCTGAAAGTAACGTTCTCGGCGGAGGTCGAAAAAGAAAAGATGCAAGCCCGAACGAATTTTTCCGTTCAGAGGCCGAACATCGACGTGGACATCAAGGCGCCCGCGTCTTTTGTCCCGGGCAGCGTCGATGGAACGTGGGAGCTTCTCTACGGAGACCACAGCCAGACGGGAAGAGAAATGCAGCATAAGAGCGTGGATCCTCCCGGCGATATCCAGTGGGTTCAAATCCACGAAGCCTCGGAAACTTTGGTCGGGCATCCGAAGACTGATTGGGCAGGCCTTTCCTACCGGACATCGGGCAAAGGCCTTGATGGGTCTTATCCCTATGTCAAAAACAGTCTGTTTCGCGACACGCCGGGAATTCCTTCCGCTTATCAGCTCGCCTCCCGCCAGGCCGACATGAAATTCCAGACGTTTTTAATGTACCGGCCGCAATCCAAGCAGGACGATTCCGAGTGGGTGCCGGTCAAGGTCGTCAACTGGACCTTCGGCGGAGTCATCCAATTTGATGACACGATAAAAGACTGGAAGGTGGTGCAGTCCTGGCCGAAAAACCCTCAGGAGCCAAAAGCAGTTGATACCTCCGTTTACCCGAAGTGGGACATGAACGGCAACAGTTTTCCCTGGTTTAAAAAGACCGACAGCGGCCAATGGACCCCGACATCCAAGCCGCCGGGAATTAAATAGATAGGTTCTCTTCTATTTCGCATAGGGAAAATTGTATTGGAAAAGATCCGGAGACGGCCTCGCTCCCAATCGGGTTTTTAACGCCGTTCCCAAGCCCTCCTTCTCGGCGGCGAAGAACTCGCTTCCCGGCCTCGATTGTACGGACGTTCGCCGGGAAGCTCGGACAACTTCGCCGACCGGCACCTTCCGAGCCGGCTGCCCTCGAAGGAGGACTTAAGAAGGCTAAACCCTCCATGGTCGCTACGGCCATCTCAGGATCTCTTCCCTTTTCTACCCATGCGAAATGGAAGAGAACCACTAGAATTATCGTATCGGCCGGTTTGAAATGGTCTCGCCGCTTCACAAAGCCGAGGAAATACGGTAAAATTCCTATTTAGGAAGAAAGGAGAAGGATTAATGAAAAAATGGCAGTTAAGAGTTTTTTGTGTGTGCCTGGGTTTTGCTCTGCTGCTCGCCTTTTCGAGCGTGGCCAATGCAGAGCTCTACATGAAACAGAAGCGGCATACGGACGAGACGAAAGGGCAGCCGGCCAAGGACGAGATCACCATCACTTGGCTAGGCCAAGACAGGGGCCGCATGGACCACGACCAAGACAAGTCCACGATCGTCCTGCTCGACAAGAACGTCATCATTTCCCTGGATCACACCAAGATGACCTACACCGAGATGCCAATCGGTGAATGGGAGAAGTCGATCGAGGAATCCGTGAACAAAGAGGCTAAGACTGACGAGGACAAGGAAGGCGCTAAAAAAGCCCTCGGCTTCCTCAAAGGATTGAAGTCTCTCGTCAAGTTCGAGACCAAAGTCACGGAGACTAAAGAGACGAAAAGAATCAAAGAATGGAACTGCCGCAAGTATATCCTCAAGGCTAATATGGCCATGGTCAAGACAACATCAGAAATCTGGGCGACCGAGGATATCAAGGTTGATCCCAACCTCTATCGCAAAATCAGCAATGCCATGTTGGCTGGATTGCCCGGGATGCAGGAATCTCTGAAAGAGATGGAGAAAATCAGAGGCGTCATGGTCTACAGTGAGTCAACCGGTAGCGCGATGGGAACAAACGTGAAAAGCACGGAAGAGTTGCTCGAGATCGGGGATAAAGCGGCTCCTGCCGGCGCCTATGAGATCCCCAAGGGATACGCTAAGGCTAAATAACAACAGATCAAAAGGAAAAAATCCCGCCGGCCGATTAATAAAGCCCGGCCTTCTTCAGCACCTGAGCGATGCCGGGCTTCTTCATCAAGTCTTCGATATCCTTGACCGTGCGCGGAATTCCGGCCGTCAGGTTTTCGCATCCGGTTTCCGTGATGAGGACTGTGTCTTCGACCCGCACGCCCAGGTTTTCCGCCGGATAGATGACCAGCGGCTCGTTGGCGAAAACCATGCCAGGCTTCAGCACCTGGGGACCGCCCGTGACATCATGGGTAGCCATGCCGACATAATGGCCGAAACCGCCTCTCATCCTATTGAAATAGTCCTTTTTGAGGTCGAATCCCTGTTTCGTTAAGATCTCGTCGACTTCCCTACGGCATTGCTCGGCCGTCAGCCCCGGTCGATAAACCTTCATGCTGGCTTCATGAACGGCCAAGGCGGCTTCATAGACTTCCTTTTGCCGCGGCGTAAACTTGCCGTTGGCCGGGAATGAGGTCGTGATGTCGATGTCGTAGTAATTCAGGTCCGGGCCGGCATCGCAAACGATGAAATCACCGTCCTTGAGCAGGCGGTCATGCTTATAATAATGGACGTAGGGATGGTTTTCCCCGGAGGAGATGATGACGCCGTAGGCGAGTTCCCGGGCTCCTTCTTTCTCGTTAATATAGTCAAAGACTGCCGCCAGCTCATACTCATACATCCCCGGCCGGGTGGCCTTCATCATTTCGGTGTGGGCTTTGACGCCGATGCGGCCGGTTTTGCGCATCAGCTCGATCTCGGCGGGGGATTTGATCGCCCGCAGCTCCCAGATGAAGTTCGAACAGTCGCGGATTTCAGTCATCGGGAATTTCTCTCTGAGGAGCTTGACGAACTGCTGTTCGCGGGTTGGACGCTGGTCCCAGAAATTCAGCATTTGATTTCTCTGGAGCGTCGAGAATTTTTCCGTGCTGGCTTCCCGGGCTAGCTCCTCTGGATAGAAGGGCGTATAGATGACCTTGGCTCGGGATCCCTGGAACGTCATCATCCTCGTGAAATCCTCGTAGGGCAGGACCCGATCGACCCCTGTGACTTCGACGGGGTTTTTCACGAGGTCGACGCCGATCCCCTCGTTCCGCGCGGCGGCCTCGGTCGTCGTGAAGAACAGCAGGCTGGATTTGCGGACGCCGTCGACGACCAGGATCGCGTTGGGGATTTCGACGCCGGTCAAATAGAAGAAATCGTTATTCTGGAAATACGAGTAATAGCTGGCGATGGGCTGAGCGCCGAAAATCACGGCGATGCCGTCCGGAATCTTTTCCATGAGCTTCTGCCGCCGGGCGGCGTACTCGGATTTGTCGAAGAGAAGCGCCGCGTTCGCTACAGACGACGCCAACAGAGTGATGGCCAAAAAAGCGATGATTTTTGTCGCAGGGCCCGATCTCTTTCTCATGTCAACCTCCTTGATGGATTTCTTTGCCGATGAGTTTATCAGGATCACTGGAAAAAGAAAAGTCGGGTGCTCCGGATATTCATCTCCATCGATAAAAGGAAAGTCCTGGGAGAAAATCACATCAATGTTGATGTTTATGGGGAAAGCGGGGACATTGCTTTTTTCCGAATAAAAAGATAAAAATAATGGGCATTCGTCCGGGTCGCCCAAGAGCCGAGACGAACTGATAGAATCGTGTGAAATCATGGCCGAACATGCCTGTCCGCCCTGGCTTTGGTTTTTACTGATCAACCCGTTTCGAAGATGGGTACAAAACCCGAAGAGCATGATGGAGCCCTATCTCAAAAGGGGAGACATCGCACTTGATGCGGGCTGCGGCCCCGGTTTTTTCACGATCGCTATGGCCGACTTGGTGGGAGAAGGGGGGCTGGTCATCGCCGCCGATATTCATGCGGAGATGCTGCGAAAACTCCAGCGGCGGGCGGAGAGAGCGAGGCTCATGTCGCGGATTCGGCTTCACGTTTGTCAGAAGGACCGGCTCGGCGTCCAAGAAAAGGTGGATTTTGCGCTCGCTTGCTGGATGGTCCATGAGGTCGGCGATCAGGGCCGATTTTTTAGCGAAATCCGTTCCTTGATGAAACCGAACGCCCTATTTTTGCTCGTCGAACCCAAGCTCCATGTGTCGGAAAAAATGTTTAAAGAAATGGTGGAAACGGCTCTTGGAGCCGGGCTTTCTCTCTGGAGCGAGGAGAAAGTCTCCCTTAGCCGAGCTGTGCTTTTTAAAAGGTCTTAAGGATCGACAAGGGCCCGATTTGAAACCTTTTTAGCCGGCCATGCGTAATAATAAATAGAATGGATTTCTGTTCGCGCTCCCTTCTTCGCTTAAATAAAATCCTTTTTTCCCAGCGGAGTCAGCCGAGGCGACAGGAACATTCTTTACCCCTCAAACGGCTTGAAGTCGAGCCCTGAGGGGCGCTAGCATTTTAAGGGAGGAGGTTTCATGAACGATTTCATCCAAAACAAGGCTATCCATCGGCGGGCATTCCTCAAAAGAGGCCTTCAGTCGGGAGCAATCCTCGTTTCCATGCCTCTATGGAAGAGCCTTTCGGCAAAAGAGATCGAAGCGCTCGTAGGCGGTGAGAGCGCGGCTGCGGTTCCGGCCTCTCTCTCCAAGGATGAGCTGCAAAAGCTGCTCAAAGCCGCTCTGAGCCGCGGTGGCGATTTCGCCGAGGTCTATTTCGAGCGCACTGTCCAGAACACGATCGGACTCGATGAAGACAAGATCTCTTCGGCCACGCGGGGCGTCGATATGGGCGCCGGCTTTCGCGTCGTCCAGGGAGAAAAGACAGGCTATGCCTATTCGGATGATCTTGACCCCGGAAAGCTCAAGGAAGCGGCGGAAACGGCCGCCCTCATCGCTTCCGGCGCCGCCGGCCCGTCCCAGACGCTTAAGTCGTTTTCTCCGCCGTCTTACTATCTGGTCAAGGTCTCTCCGGATTCCGTGGCCGCCAAGCAAAAGACCGAGCTGCTGATCAAAGCCAACGCCGTCGGCCGTGCCTTCGACAAGCGCATCACTCAGTTCAGGGCAGGCTTCTCGGACATGACCAAGAAAATCATTGTCGCCAACTCCGAGGGGCTTTATGTGGAAGATACGCAGATCCTCACCGGTCTCAGCGCAACCGCTCTCGCCCTTGAGGGGAGCATGCGCGGTATGGGATATGAGTCCAAGTCCGGAAGCTACGGGTTTGAGCATTTTAACCCGAAACTGGCCGAAGAGCTGGCCCGCAAAGCCGCCGAGATGGCGATCCGGGTGCTTCCGGCCGAGGACGCTCCAGCCGGAGAATTCCCGATCGTCATTGCCAAGGGCTTCGGCGGGATCTTTTTCCACGAAGCCATCGGCCACAGCCTCGAGGGAGACGGCATTCGCAAGAAGACGTCCTGCTTCTGGGATAAACTCAACAAGCCTATTGCCACTGAGGCGGTCACCCTTCTTGACGACGGCACGTATAAAGGCGGCTGGGGCGCAGTGAACGTGGATGATGAAGGCCGGCCCGGCCATAAAACGGTTTTGATCGATAAGGGCATTTGCGCGGCCTTTCTCCAGGACAAGCTCAACGCCCGCCTGATGAAAATGGACCAAACGGGAAACGGCCGCCGTCAATCGTTCCGCTTTTACCCGATTCCACGCATGACAAACACCTACCTTCTCGCCGGCGATTTCGCTCCCGAAGACATTATCAAGTCCGTTGACAAAGGGCTCTATATTGCCAAGATCGGGGGCGGCAATGTTCAGTCAACGACAGGCCGTTTTGTGTTCAGTGTGACGGAGGGGTATATGGTCGAAGGGGGAAAGGTGACCCGCCCGCTTAAAGGGATCATGTTGATGGGCAGCGGCCAGGACGTTCTCATGAATATTTCCAAGGTCGGAAACGACCTTCTCATCATCGGCGGCGGAACCTGCGGCAAGGGCGGCCAGTCCAAGCCTGTCGGTTTTGGCAATCCCACCCTGAAGGTGGACAAGATCACCGTCGGCGGCGGCAAAGCCTGAAAGAACAGAACGAGGAGAACCGCAATGGCAACTATAGATTTCAAGACTTTAGGCAAGGAAGTCGTCTCTAAGGCCAGGAAATGGGGTGCCGATGAGACCGAGGCGGCCCTGGAGAACGTGAAGGACTTCAGCGCGTCTGTCCGGAAAGGCGATATCGAGTCGCTCCAGAAATCCGTGTCCCAGGGACTGGGCTTGAGGATCTTCATCAACAAGCAGTTCGGGTTTGGCTATACATCGGACCTTTCGCCGAGTTCCGTGGATGAGACGATCAAAAAGACAATCGAACTGGCGCGGTTGACGGAATCCAAGCCCTGGCAGGGACTGCCGGACTCCGGCCCGCAGCCGCTCCCGAACTTGGACCTCTACGACCCCGATCTGGTCAAGGTCCCCGACGAGAAAAAAATCGCCACGGCGCGCGAAGTCGAAAAAATCGCCCTTTCGCTCGATAAAAGGATCACCAATTCCTATGGGGGCGGTTTTTCCGGGGGCGAACGCGAAGTGGGACTCTTCAACTCGAAAGGGATTTCATTCGTTCTGAAAATGACTCAGTGCGGCTTCAATGTCGGTGTCATCGCCGGGGAAGGCAACAACATGCAGAGCGGCGGTTGGAGCAGCTCCAAGAGATTTTATAAAGAGCTCGATTCCATCGAGTCCGTCGCCCAAAAGGCG
>Ga0153915_10006401_pt1 | contig 11038 bp, 6 predicted proteins | sample Opewatmetagenome_2_FD_107003 | JGI IMG/M metagenome (GOLD analysis project Ga0153915, IMG submission 107003) | Freshwater wetland microbial communities from Ohio, USA - Open water 3 Core 3 Depth 3 metaG | ecosystem: Environmental > Aquatic > Freshwater > Wetlands | place: USA: Ohio, Lake Erie...
GGAAAGTGTATTATGCCGCAAAATAGATGCAAGGCTGCACTGGTGCAGGTGCTGTGCCGGGTGTATATTACAATTAAGTAAATGGTGCCGGGTGATCTGTTTCTGATCTGGACTGAACTGAAAAAAGGATATGATGTGTCAACTGAATCCGTTCAAGACAATGTGAATAATACAACGACTGCTGTAAATAAGCCTGCAAAGGGGAATGTAAAACCAAACGTATGGTGTTTTACTACCTATTTTACTGAAGGCTTTCCGTATTCAATAGTACGTATGATGTCAATGGTGCTTTTTACTGATATCGGTATGAAAGAGCGGTATCTGGGGTACCTGAATTTTCTCGGGATTCCATGGAACCTTAAATTTTTGTGGGCGCCGCTTGTTGATATATTTGGAAGCAAGCGCACGTGGATGATCACTATACAAACGATTATCTCACTTCTGACCGCTGCTGTTGCAGTGATCTGTTTCATGAGCAGCACTGCTGCAAATCCTGTACTGTCAACAACTGTTCTGGTTGCGCTGTTTATCGCATTTGCGTTTGTTGCAGCGACAAATGATATAGTCATTGACGGGTACTATATTGAAGGGATCCCTGATCCCAAAGAGCAGGCTGCATATACAGGGTATCGCGTTTTTGCGTATCGTATTGCAATGATTCTTGCGAAATTCGGAATTATCTATGCAGTCGGAATGCTTTCTAAAACTGCGGCCGGACAGAATTTGTATGTGGCATGGGGATACGGTTTTGCAGCAGCGGCTGTGATCATGGGCCTTTTCTCTGTGTTTCATATTGTTGCATTACCTGATTTTGAAACGCAGAAAAAAGCGATGACAAGTGCTAAAAAAGTATATCACGATTTTCTGCTCTCATTTTCATCCTACCTTGAAATATCGCTGACACGTACAAAGATTGCATTATTCAGTGGGCTGGGGATTGGTTTTCTCCTGACCATTATTCTTATCTTTACAAAACTGAGTTATGTCCAGGCTGTTGCCTACGGTCTGCTTGCGCTTCTTGCGGTGCTTCTTGTCCAGTCAAGACCCGCTGTGGCTGTGAGTCTTGTGTTTATTATCTTTTATAAAATCGGTGATGAGATCATATTTTCGATGGGAACGCCGTTTCTCAAGCGGTATCTTCTTGTGTCAAATGCACAGCTTGCGTGGATGACAGGGCTTTTAGGGCTTGTCGGCGCTATTGCCGGTACATCAATTGGTGGATTGTGGATCAAAAAAACCGGTCTTAAAAAAGCAATCTGGCCGCTGACACTTATAATGAACCTGAATATTGTGGCGTATATATGGCTCGCGGTTAAGCATCCGCTTGCAACAACTACATCCGGACTTATTACTATTTGTATCGTTTATTGTTATGAGCAGATTGCTGCAGGTCTTGGTAATGCTGCGCTGATTGTTTACATTCTTAAAACCTGTAAAAAAGAGTTCAAAGCCGGGCACTACGCGATTGGTTCAGCTTTTATGTCGTTGTTTTCATCAATTTTTGGTGGATTTGGTGGTGTGATCGTTGAAAAAATGGGGTATACAAATCTATTTGTTATTGGTCTTGTTGCAACGATTCCTGCGATGATTCTTATGGCATGTGTAAAAATTCAGGATGATTCAAGCATCTCTGCGGGTAAGTGATATCAGAATCTTACCTGCTGTATTTTTGTCTTTATAGAGGTATGCCGATTCTTTTTATACATTGACTATCTATCCGCACTGGTTGAATAATTGCGGGTTAGAATCATGAATTCTCTGTATCACTCTATAAAAATCCTAAAAAAAACTATCATTTTTACTCAGGATTTATTATTTTACTCGGCCATTGTTGTACCCCGTATTGCTGGCTCTGCATTTACCTGCCGTTGTGGCAGAAACAAAAGCAGCAAGGGATTTTTAAGGCAATGCTGATAAATATGGTACTCCGAGTATTGACACCGGGGTACAATTTCAGAGCCGTCGGATCACAGCAATAAATGTGGTGCACAGGGATAAACAATTATCATATAATGTACACGAAACGCTATTTCAAGTGAGAGGTTTTACTGTTTATGGCGAACAATCTTTCTAAAATGCGCAATCTGGGTATCAGCGCACACATTGACTCCGGGAAAACAACGCTTACAGAGCGTATCCTGTACTACTGTCAGAAAATCCACGCTATCCACGAAGTTAAGGGTAAGGATGGTGTCGGTGCAACAATGGACTCAATGGATCTCGAGCGTGAACGTGGTATTACCATAGCATCTGCAGCTACAAACGTTTCATGGAAAGATTATGATATCAATATCATTGACACTCCGGGACATGTCGATTTTACAATCGAAGTTGAGCGCGCACTTCGCGTTCTTGATGGAGCTATTCTTGTGCTCTGTTCTGTTGGTGGTGTTCAGTCTCAGTCTATTACCGTTGATCGTCAGCTGAAAAGATATAATGTTCCCCGTCTTGCATTTGTAAATAAGTGTGACCGTTCCGGTGCGAATCCATTTCGCGTAAAAGATCAGCTTCGTGAAAAGCTTGGTCATAATGCAGTTATGGTTGAGATTCCGATCGGTCTTGAGGATAAGCTTGAAGGTGTTGTTGATCTTGTCACTATGAAAGCGGTGTACTTTGATGGTAAGAGTGGTGATGACATCCGCATTGAAGAGATCCCTGCTGATCTTGTTAATCAGGCTAAAGAGTATCGGGATATTATGCTTGATGCAGTATCTATGTATTCTGATGAACTTGCGGAAGCATATCTTGAAGGAACCGAGACTGTGCCGCAGATTAAGGATGCAATTCGTAAGGGAACACTTTCTCTTGATCTGACTCCGGTTTTCTGTGGCAGCGCATATAAAAATAAAGGTATTCAGCTTCTTCTCGACGGTGTTGTAGATTATCTGCCAAATCCGTCTGAGGTTGATTACCATGCACTTGATCTTGATAACAACGAAGCGAAAGTGCCTATCAAACCAAGTGACACTGAGCCATGTATTTGTCTTGCGTTCAAACTTGAAGATGGTCAGTATGGTCAGCTTACCTATATCCGTGTATATCAGGGATCGATCAAAAAAGGTATCGAGCTTACCAATTCCCGTAATGGACGTCGCTTTAAGGTCGGACGCCTTATTCGTATGCATGCAAATTCGACGGAAGATATCGACTATGCAGGATGTGGTGATATCGTTGCGCTGTTTGGTGTCGACTGTGCATCGGGAGATACATTTACTGAAAACGGTATGAATTATGCAATGAGCACCATGTTTGTTCCGGAACCAGTTATTTCGCTTGCAATCAAACCAAAAGATAAAAAGTCTGCAGACAACCTTTCAAAGGCTCTCAACAGATTTACCAAGGAAGATCCGACATTCCGTACATTTGTTGATCAGGAATCAAACGAAACGGTTATCAGAGGAATGGGTGAACTTCACCTTGAAATCTACATTGAACGTATGAAGCGCGAATACAAGATTGAGCTTGATACCGGTATGCCGCAGGTTGCTTATCGTGAAACAGTAACACAGGCTGCACGTTTTGATTATACTCATAAGAAGCAGACTGGTGGATCTGGTCAGTTTGGTCGCGTTGCTGGTATTATGGAACCAAACGCTGATAAAAATTATGAATTCGTTGACAATATCAAGGGTGGTGTGATTCCGAACGAATATATTCCATCGTGTGATAAAGGTTTCAAGCAGTGCGTTCCAAAAGGTAAAATTATCGGATTCCCGATTGTTGGTGTCAAGCTGACTATCGATGATGGATCTTTTCATCCGGTCGACTCATCAGATATCGCATTCCAGCAGGCAGCTATTGGTGCTTTCTGGCAGGCTGTTGAAAAAGCAAAACCTGAGATTCTTGAACCGATCATGAAAGTATCTGTTGAAGGGCCGACTGAATTCCAGGGAAATATTTTAGGTTCTATCAACCAGCGCCGTGGTATTATTATGAGTACCACTGAAGAACAGAACTTCACACGTGTTGATGCGGAAGTTCCTCTCAGTGAAATGTTCGGTTATTCCACAGTGTTGCGGTCTTTGACACAGGGGAAAGCTGAATTTACAATGGAGTTCAGTAAATACGCTAAGGTACCTAATGCTCTGGCTGATGAACTCAAAAAGAAATTCGAAGAGAAAAAGAAACTTGATGCTAAAAAGTAGCTAACAAAGGAGACCTTATGATCCGGAAAGAGCTGAACACAAGAAGCCCGCTGCGTATTCTTGAAAAGTCAACGCATGGGGGGGTTGGTAAGGGTAATATCGGTGTCATTGCGGCGCGCAAGGGTGTCGGGAAAACTGCATGTCTTGTGCATATTGCCACTGATAAGCTTTTTCAGGAAAAACATGTGATCCATGTATCTTTTTCAACAGACACAAATCATATTGTTGCCTGGTACGAAGATATCTTTGAGGAAATTTCGAAGCGGTACAAACTTGACGGGGCAATGGATGTTCATAATGATATCACGAGAAATCGTGTTATCATGAATTTCCTGCAGGACAGTGTTGTTGCAGATCAGGTGAATAAAAGTATCAAATCGATGATAAAAGACGGGAATTTTTCTGCCGATAGTGTTATCATTGATGGGTATGATTTTTCAAAGGTTACAAAAGAAGAGTTCGCCAGATTCAAGAAAATGGCGGAAGAGCTTCAGATTGAGGTCTGGTTCAGTGTGACACTGCCGAAGGAGGGAGAGGCTTTTGATTCAAAGGGAATCCCTCTGCTTCTTTCACAGCACTATAACAATATGTCAATTGTGATCGTTCTTGAGCCCAGAGATACGTATGTGCAGTTTAAGCTCGTAAAGGATCATGATGTAGTCCCGGTTGACAATATGCACCTGAAACTGGATCCTCAGATTCTTCTGATAGCAGAAGATGCCTGAAAGGATACTGTTGGTATAAGTTCCTGAGTATATGTGCTCAGGTAACATGATCGTGTAGCCTCTTTCAGAATCTTTTGTAGTGATACATAATTGCTGATTTGAGGGTACAACAATGAAATGTAAACTGCAAATGCGCTGCTTGATATTTACGATGAGTGCATTTGCAGTTTTTTCTTTTTCTGCCTTTTCTTCCGAACTTGCCGAACGCGAAGCATACGATATACGAATTCCCAGAATTGCCGTTGGAATGAATGATACGACCGGGAAGTGTTCCCGGGTCCGGATTGCATTTGACAAATCGGATGATTATGCCGTTATTTCAGAAACGGATGATTTATTTGTCAAAGCAGGGCGGAACAGTTCCGGAAAAACGACTTATCGTGAATCTGCTTCGAAATCGTATCAGCTTACTGATTTTGAGGTTGAACAGATCAATAGAGTCTGTAAGGGTTTTGTTGAAGCACTTGAGGATTTTGAGAAAAATCTACAAAACGAGAATCGTGGAAAATGTTTGTTTCTTGACTGTTATTTCCCGAATTTTTTAAATGGATTTTATTATATGATGTTGATGGCGCGTGCGGGTTCGGAAGATATTCCTGCTGAGGCGAAAATCAACGAGAAGCTATATGATATTTCATTGACATCTCCCAAAACTGATGAGCGCGTTAGTCAATGGTTTAAATCCGGGGAGTATATTGTCAGTTTAAGAATCGCTGCCCGGGAACTTGCTTTTGAAATTAATGCATGGCAGAAAAAAGAACTTACAAATAAAAAGCGTGATCCGGAAGTTAATTACGATGCAGCAGTATTCAAGTCGCTTGTTTTTTTTGAACGGATCTACTTTAATAAAGGTGCGCTTTTGCAGAATCGTAAATAGGTTTACCCTGCATTGTACTATTTTGTCAGATATCATAATTGTACTTTTATTATTCATAATGGTGACAGTTTAAACGGAAAATGTTATTTTCAGTTGTAATGTTGCGGTCATTGAGGGGATTTGTCTGCTCAAGTACAGTGCGTATTTTACATGTACTGAAAAATGATACTGCTTATTTGCAGGTTGATCTGCTCGGGTGATATATTTCAAGTAATAGCTGAAGTTTTTATGTGTAAAGAGAATGTTTAATGGAACGCAATTTAGGTACAATTCTTAAAAATATCATAAAGATTGATGATTCTGTGCTGGATGAGGCGGAATCGTTGTCGAAGGAGAAAAAAATCAAAATCGGTTCGGTTTTGATTGAGAATTGCGGTGTATCTGAAAAGTCCGTTTACGAGGCATTGGCTGAACAGTTTGCAATGGATTTTCTGGTAAGTATTGAAAACCAGGTCGCGATTGAGCTTTTAAAAGAGCTTCCAATTGAACTGTTCAAGGATAAACGGTGTATTCCGCTGAGCGCAACCGAAACAACACTGCGTCTTGCGGTTTGTGATCCTCTTGATCTTGACATTGTGATGCTTGTTGCTCTCTGCAGCAGTCTCGTTGTTGATTCAGTTCTTATTTGTCCAACAGAAATGGATCGTGTACACAAGGTTCTTTTTGAGGGGGATTCGATATTCAAACACTCTGCCGGAAAAATATCACGTGAGTATGAGAAACAGATGCAGGCTGATGAGGCGTTGTCAATTGATGAGATACGGCAGACAACTGAAAGTGAGCCTGTTGTAAAGCTGGCAAATCTGATTTTTGATGAGGCGATAAAGGTTGGGGCATCCGATATTCATATTGAACCGTCGGAACATATGGCTGTTGTCAGATTGCGTGTTGATGGAATGTTACGGCAGCACACCGAAGTTTCAAAGTGGATGTTTTCTCCATTGACATCACGAATAAAGATCCTTGCAGATATCGATATTGCCGAAAGACGGATTCCACAGGATGGAAGAATCAGATATACTTCTGAAGGTCAGGTATATGATTTCCGCGTGTCTACGTTACCGACACATTTTGGTGAAAAAACAGTGATTCGTGTTTTGAAACATGACAAAGCGCTCATGGAGCTTCGCAACCTTGGTTTTTCTCACAGTGATCTGAACCGTCTGTCAGAACTTGTCGAGAAACCGCAGGGTATGGTCTTTGTTACAGGACCAACGGGAAGTGGAAAGAGCTCTACGCTGTTTGCATGTCTTAATCGCATTCGCCATAAAGCAATTAACATTACGACAATTGAAAATCCGATTGAGTACAAACTTGATGGTGTGAATCAGGTGCAGATTAACGAGAAGGCAGGGGTAACATTTGCAACTGCACTCCGTTCAATTTTGCGTCAGGATCCTGATGTTATTCTTATCGGTGAAATACGTGATACAGAAACTGCGCAGATTGCGGTGCAGGCTTCACAGACTGGACATCTTGTTTTTTCGACACTGCATACAAATGATGCAATTTCTGCGGTAACCAGGCTTCGTGATCTCGGTATTCCCGGTTTTCTCATTTCATCGTCAATACTTGCTGTAATTGCCCAGAGGCTTGTACGGGTGTTATGCCCTCATTGTAAAGTGAAGGGTGATATGTCAAACGATATCAAACAGCGCTGGAATGTGCTGCTTGGCTCGTATAAAATGCCGGATGCTTATTTTGCAAAAGGGTGCGAAAAATGCAATAAAACCGGATATAAAGGGCGAATGGGTATTTACGAAATTGTAACAATAAATGAAACGATTCGGACGCTTATTGCTGATAATGCGTCTGATGCACTGCTCAGAAAGACACTGCGTGAAAGTGGTTTCACGACATTAATACAGGATGGTATCTCGAAAGTTGAGCTGGGTTTGACATCTCCGGATGAAATCCTTCGCGTTGTTCTTGTCGAAGATGCTTTACAGATGGCTGAATTAGAAAGCTAAGGAATTATTGTATGCTGAATAGACCTAATGGGCTGCTTGCTGTAATTGGAATCACTATGGTCATTGCTTTTCAGGTGAATGGTCAGGAGCACTCACAGATCAAGATTGACACAAATGCGGTAAAACTTCAACTGCTTTCTGTTGATGTCAAGGATACGGATATTCGTGATGTGATCCGTATGATTTCAAAAGGATATAATCTTAATATCCTGCTTGATCAGGCTGTCGCCGGAAAAGTGACGTTACACCTCGTTGATGTACCCATAATGGAGGGGCTTAGAAGTATTGCCCAGTCACAGGGTCTTGAAGTTGTCAAGGATGGTAATGTTTACAAAATTCAAAAACAGACTGCTGAAGAGAAAAATCTGATACGGTATATCGATGGTAAGCTGACCGTTGATGTCCAGAATGTGAATGTCAAGGAGTTTCTTAAAGAACTGTCATCCAAAACTGCTGTGAGTATTGTTCCCGGAGCAAAAGTGGACGGACTTGTGTCTGGTAAACTGTTTCAGGTTGATCTTGATGATGGCGTGCGCGCGATACTTGAAGGAAATGGTTTCAAGGTAATCCGCAGACGGAATATTTATCAGGTTGAGCAGGAGACCGGCGCAGCTCCGGGGCAGGGGGCAGGCAGCTCTGTCAGTCGGTCCCGCAGTGCTGCACAGGGTGCAAATTTTCAGGTTGATTATAAAGACGGACTTGTGACTGTCAATGTGGTTAATGGCGATCTTGAGGACATAATCAATGCAATTGCAGATCAGAGCGATATTGAAATCGTTACCTATGGAAGTATAAAAACAGAGATCAACGCAAAACTTGAAAACATTCCGCTTACTGAAGCATTTGCACTTCTTCTTGGCGGTACACGATTTACATTTGTGGAAAAAGACAATGTGATTCTTATTGGTGATCGCAATACTGCAACACCATCCGGACAGGCATTGTCGAAATCGGAACTTGTACATTTGCGCCATATCAAGGCAGATAATGTTCCGGCAATCCTGCCCAAAGATATTCCACCGACAAATGTCCGTGTTATCAAAGAACAGAATGCGCTTCTTATTTCCGGTACATCTGAAGATATCGTATCTGCGCGCGAGTTCCTTCACACGATTGATATTCCAACCCCTCAGGTGCGCATTGACGCAGTGATTGTGGAGTTCAAGACCAATCTTAATAAAGAATTCGGTATGCGTTCCGGTAAGAGTGATGATATGGTTGATGGTTCATATAATATTACTCCTGCGCCGGCACTTGGTACGTATGATGAAACCAGTTATACAGAGCTTGGCGTGAGCGGAAAATTTTTCAAGCAGCTTCTGGGTAGTGTATTCAATGGAAAAATGGGGATTTTCAAAGATCTTCCGGACAACTTCTTTGTTGCACTTCGGTGGCTTGAAACGCAGGATAAGGCAAAAGTGCTTGCGCAACCATCCATACTTACACTTAACGGTAACAAAGCGTCAATTGACGTCAGCGAAACACAGTACTTTAAAGTTGAAACTGGTGTTGGTGAGAATCATACATCACGGTTCCAGCCGATCAAGTTCGGTATTCAGCTTGATATAATACCATGGATTTCACAGAGCGGACAGATTACCGCAGAGATTACACCAAATGTTTCAAATTCTGATCAGCCGAATGCGGAAGGGTATCCTAACGTTTCGTCACGTTCTATCACTACAACTGTAAGGCTTAATGATGGCGAAACGCTGGTACTGGGCGGCCTGATAAAAAATCAGGAATCTGTGAGCTATAAAAAAATACCATTTTTCGGAAGTCTGCCTTTGATCGGCGGATTGTTCAGACATAGCGGGAAAACTACGATTCAGTCAAATCTTATGGTTTTTATCACTCCTCATATTGTGTCAAAGAATGAAGGCGTTGATATGGCTAAAGCAATAGAGGAATTTGATATACATGACATGGGTGTTGTCGAAAAAAGCGTATATAATTCAGTAAAGAAAATCCGTGAGAATCGTAAAAAACGCAATGATATGAAAGACAGTACTGCAAATTCAGTTTCTGATACATTGAAAGTTGAGTCTGCCGTACCTGATACTATTGTGGTTCCATCTGTAGAAAAAACAGATACGGAAAAGAAAAAAGTACCTTGATGAAAAGATAGAACTGTCAGGTTATTACGATGCACAATTTATATGGAATTGTTTCGGCTGCTGATGGGTCACTGGTTCAGGTAATGTTATCTGAAATCAGTGGCGTATGGAAAGTTATCACCGTTAAACGCCGTGAACTTGATTGTTTTACAGATAATCTGCTGCTTTTGAATAAAAAAATGATTTTAGGAATCGAATCGCGGTGGGTGCATAAGCAGGTGCCAGATTTTCTCAGCTTGAAAACTGCAGACGAGTCGTCTGGAGAGTTCCACGCCTGTGCCCAGAGTACGAATTATTCTCTTTACACCGAGGCTATCGCCAGTAATCTGTACGGGGCTTATCCGGATGATGCGTATCTTTGTACGATCCCTGTTCACTTTGCGGATACGCTGTCGCACTCTTTTGTAACAATCTCAAAAGAAAATGATTTTTACAAAGTGGGTATTATCATTCAGATGAAGCTGGTTGTGGTTTTTTCTGTTCCTGCATCAGATAATTTCCAGTTGAAAGGGGTATTATCCCGTATTAAACGGTATTGGAACGGACTTGATACTGATAAAATTTTTCCCGGTACCGTGGTTCTTCTTAATGTGCCGGAACTGTCAATTGATGATGTCGTGAGTGTGAAAAAAATCAGTTTCCATCCTGATGATCTTTATGTCGCAAAAGCCGCAGGGGTTGCTTTTTGCGGAATTGAGGATGGCGTTCCTGCATATTGCAGGGAAACTGATGCCTGTAAATTCAGAGTGGTTCGTTCTGCAGCTATGCTTGCATCGGTATCGTTATTTTTATTGTCAATTATTCTTGTTATTGTATTAAGTTTGACAAATGTGTATGTGAACCATAAGGTATCAATAAGTAAAAAAGAGTACAACGCAATTATAGATCAAAATAAGGAAATCAGAGAACTTTTTAGAAATGGTTCTCAGCTGGCTGAACAGCTTGCGCGGCTGGATTCTGTTGGTACTCGCCGTTCATCATGGGCCAAGTTGCTGTATAATATTGGTTCGCAGAAGCCTGCTGGTCTTTACATTGAGAAAATAGGGTCAGATAAAATTAATAAAAGCAATGATTTTAAAATTGCACTTGCAGGATGGTCAGCTAATGAAACTGCTGTTACCGAGATGCTCAAGAGGATGAACAAGTCTCAGGTTGTCGCTAATGCGACTTTACAGACTTTACAGCAGGATACAAAAAAGAATAA
>Ga0153915_10006402_pt1 | contig 11038 bp, 11 predicted proteins | sample Opewatmetagenome_2_FD_107003 | JGI IMG/M metagenome (GOLD analysis project Ga0153915, IMG submission 107003) | Freshwater wetland microbial communities from Ohio, USA - Open water 3 Core 3 Depth 3 metaG | ecosystem: Environmental > Aquatic > Freshwater > Wetlands | place: USA: Ohio, Lake Erie...
CGGTACGTCCCCGGAGGGTATGGCACCACCGGGTTTTGTTTCCTGCTCCTCCCACGATCTCTGTTGGATCGCAGAGAGCAGTTCGTCTGACGAGTTCCTGCTCTCCCGGTTTACCTCCATGTGGGGATGGGGGGCCTCGGGAGCGCTCCAGCGGCGGACGGTCGGGTTCATACCGGGGGATTTGGCCGGTTCCTGCGGCCGCTCTGCCGGGGCCGGTTCCTCTTTTGCGGACACGATATGTTCTATGAGTTTTTTTACCCAGGTATCGCATTCAGGGTTCCGATCTTCATAGGGCTGCTGGGAAAAAATGAGATCGAGGGTTTTAGAGTCCTCAAGACCGATGGGATCGATGACGGTAAGGGTGATGACCGGTTCCCGGGCCGGGGTGGTACCTCCATTCACCGAAAGGATTGTGGCAAACGGGATCACCCGGGGATGGTCGCTGACATGGCCGCTGTCGACAAGGGCAAGGCGCTGGGAGGTAAGGATCAGATCGTACTCGACATCCTCGATCAGGACACGATCCGTTGTCAGGATGATGGATTCTCCACTTTTTAAGTAGGGGCCGGCCATGTGTACGTACTCTTGGTATTCTTTTCGATGTATGTAGTGATATGCTTTTTAGGTAATCACGGGTACTCTCACCGGCAGGGATCTGACCGGTAAACAAGGCGACTGCCGGAAAATCTCTTTATAAGATACCCTTTGAGCTGCCGGCCGTTCCCGGGGGAAATTACGTTCCTGGCAGGATTTCCCGATACAGCCTCACCAGTATAAAACCCATCGATCGGGTAAAGGAAATACGGTTAAACAAACGGTTCTTTATAAAAACAACCCTGCACCGGCGCGGGAAATCAAGAGAAAAAGAGTTGATTTAGTTGGACTTGGACGCGAGATCAACATCTTCTTTCTTGATGGTCTTCCGGCCTGCGTGCTCTGCGAGCTTGTTGGCTTCCTTGGTGAGCTGGGCGATGTACTTCTCGGCCTTGACCACAAGGGCCTCAGCTGCATCGCTTCCTACTCTTTCGGCTCCGTTCTTCTTTGCAATTCGTACAACTGCGGCGATTGGTAAATCTGCCATTTTTCTTACCTCAAAAAGAAAGTCTCCCGTCACCTATAAAAACTTTCCGTGAAAATACCGCATATTACGCACCAAAACGATTTTGGAAGCCATCCAGAAGCGCATAAGGAAAACGCGCTTCAGTTTTGCGCAGAATATTTTTTATTCGATTATATTGGGCTATTCTGCAAAAAGACGCCCTTAAACGGGCAAAAATTTATTCCAACAATGCTGCAGCGAGCAATAGCGCATTGGCGTAATCCTTTTGGGCGCGCGAGGTATCCACAAATATTTTGCCGATATTTACGACCGGCGCCCCATGCCCGTGCCCGGCTCCGAGAAAGGCGAGCGTCCGAAAGACCAGGTTGCCGGAGATCCCGTCTGGTGCGATGATAATCCCGCAGGTCTTTACCGCATCTTCGATCAGGATCTCGTAGTGCACCGCATCGCCCAGTTTTGCGACCAGTTCGGCTTCGGCCATCGTCCGGTCCACCACCGGGTGCCGCCCGATGTCCCCGAACCTCCCGCCGGAGAGGACACCTGCTTTCTCTGAAAGGCCGAACTTCTTTGCAATGGGCCGGCCTTTCGCGATGAGCGCAAGCTTGCCGGCGACCGTCCACCCCTCGTCGATACCGACCGGGGCAAAGAGGAACTTTTTCCCGTCAGCGGTCTCCATGAGCGCGATGCGTTCGAGATGATCGACGCCCGCGCCTTTTTTGAGGGCCGCAAGAGTCGTATTTGCCGGCAGCGTCCCCCGGACCGCCGCACCGATCGTCCCGTCCATCAGGTCAGAGACGAGCGCTTTCTCCGGCTCGCAGCTCTCACGGAGCGTGACCCGGGGATGGCCGGCCGGCACCCGGACCGCCCCGGGCCGGCAGTAACAGGCAATATCACACGGGATGCTGACGTGGCAGGCGCTCTCCATGACCCGGTCTGCATCCTCTGCGGCTCCGATCCCGATCGTCTTTTGTTTTTGCATTATTCCTCTTTTACGGGGCAATGCAGGTGATACCGTTCTCGGCAAAGTCAAAGACCTCCGCCTCATTACCATCGTACCGGATCCGAAGCCTGCGCGTGGAGTCGACCGTGCCGATTGCCCGGGCCGCCATGCCCACCGCGGCAAAGCGCCGGACCAGCTCATCGACATTTTTCTCCGTTGCGGTCAGGACAAAACCCATGCCGGGGTACATCTTCACCCACTGGGCAAAGGTCATGTGATTTGCCACGAGATCCGGCTTTGGCACGAGGGCAAGATCGAGTTCTGCCCCCTTCCCGCTCACCTCAAGCAGCATCCCGATTGTCCCAATCAGCCCCGGGTTGCTGATATCTTTTCCTGCCGTGACCAGGTGGTCTTTCCCTATCTCTGAGAGGAGCGCGATCTGGGCCCGCACATGGGCGGAGGATTTCATGGTGACCGAGTCCCAGTTGAGCGCACACGACGGGTGGACCCTGCCGGTAAGATCGAATGCGGCGATAATCCGGTCGCCTACCTGTGCAGTGTTGGAATAGATAATCGCATCAAGCGATGCACTGCCAAGGATGGAGACATCGATCACGCTGTAGGGTGCATCGGGGTGGAGGTGGCCGCCTACGATGGGGACGCCGAACTGGGCAGAGGCATCGTGCATGCCCTTTACCACCTTTTCGTGGATCGTGCTGTCCTTTGGCATCGAGAAGATGTCCACCATGGCGATCGGCTTTCCGCCCATCGCGGCGATATCGTGGACGTTCACGAGCACCGAGCAGTAGCCGGCCCAGTACGGGTCGGCCTGCATGAGCCTGCTCCAGATGCCATCGGCAGCCAGAAGCAGCGCTTCGCCATTGTGCTCGATTACCGCCGCATCCTCGCCAAACGAGGCAACGACATGGGGCGCATCGATCCTGAGCGCCTGTACCATCTCGCCTATGGCATGCTTCCTCTTAACTCCGTCGTAATCCCTGACAGCCTGCGCGATCTGTGTTGTGGAGCAGTCGATAACCACTATTGTCACCCGGGGTATAATCGAGAAAAACAAAATTCTTGTACGCTATGTGTGGGCTCATCAGAGATAATTTATTTGATGCGGGGTCGTTTTCTTAAACATATGGAGTGGGCCGAGAAATACCGTCCGGAACATCTCGCGGATATCGTCGGCAACACCGCCGCAGTCCGCCAGATGGCAGAATGGGCCAGGACCTGGACGTTCCGGTCAAAGCCCCTGCTCCTCTACGGTAAGCCCGGGATAGGAAAGACTACCTCGGCCCACGCGCTCGCCCGGGACATGGGCTGGGAGGTCATTGAGCTCAACGCGAGCGACCAGCGGACAGCGGCCGTGATCGAACGCATCGCCGGCGCCGGGAGTACGACGGCAAGCCTGACCGGTTCCTTAAGGAAACTTGTCGTGATGGACGAGGCGGACAACCTGCAGGGCACCGCCGACCGGGGCGGGGCAAAGGCGATCATCGAGTGCATCAAAAATGCCCGCCAGCCCATGATCCTGATCGCAAACGACCTCTACGGACTCTCCCCAGAACTCCGGCTCCGCTGCGAGCCGGTCCAGTTCAGGGCTATTCCCGCCCGGTCGATCGCCCCCCGGCTCAAGTACATCTGCGCTGCCGAGAAGATCGCCTGCTCCGAGAGTGCGATCCACGGGATTGCCGAGAGCGCAGCAGGAGACGTCCGTGCGGCGGTGAACATGCTCTATGCCTCTGCCATCGGCAGGGCCTCCCTCGGGGACGAACAGGTGCATACCTCCCAGAAGGACGAGCGGGTCTCCATCTTTTCATTGGTCTCGGCGGTATTTTCCGAAAAATCCGATGAAAAACTCCTCCGGCTCTCCTACGATGTCGACGATACGCCGGAAAACATCGAGCAGTGGGTGGAGGGAAACGTCCATTTCATTCCCGACGCCCCCTCTCTTGCACGGGCATACCGCTCGCTTGCCCGTGCTGACGAGTACATCGGTTACACGTACCGGCGCCAGTACCACACGCTCTGGCGGTATGCAACGGCGGTCATGCTCCTGGGGGTCGCCGATGCCGCCGGGGGAAGAGGGATCCATGCCCGGATCATGCCCCCCGAACGCTGGCAGAAGATGGCCACCGCAAAGAAACAAAAGGCGATCCGGTATGCCGTTCTCTCGCGCCTTGCCGCCGCCATGCAGCTCCCGCAGGACACCCTGCGCGAGAAATACCTCGACACGGTCGCCCTGCTCGTGGAGCACGACCCCGAAACCTATGCACAGGAACTCATGCTCGATGCTGACGGCCTCAACTTCTTCTTAAACGACAAGGCCCGGGCCCAGGAGGTTATCCGGGCCCTTGCAAAAAAGGAGCGCGAGCAGGAAGCCGAGCAGAAGAAAAAAGGGAAAATGGCAAAACCCGCTGATCCCGAACCGCCTGCCCCTCCCAAAAAAGAGCCGGAGACCCCGGCCCCGGAAGCTACGCCCGATATGGAAGACGGGACCGGCGTAAAGAAGCAGCCCCCGCCCTCTCAGTCGACCCTCTTTGACGGGTTCTGACCGCGCCGGCGGTAATAGTGGAGCGGCACACCGCAGTCCACGATCTCCCCCCCGTTCCCGTAGGATTCGAAGCCGAGATGGCAGACCAGGAGATCGCAGTCGATCGTTTCTGCAAGCGCGATGAGCGGGGGGATCATCTCTTCTGCCGGGCGGATCGCGTAGATACCATCGGCCCCGGCGTACAGGGAAACGTCGGGTGCGAAGATATCGTCCCTGGAAAACGGGATCCCTGCCGGCAGGAGGCACGGGTGGATATCGACAGCCCGGACTAAAATCCCCGCAGCATGGATCAGCCGCGCGGCATCCGGGTTGTTCCCGATCCCAACTTCGACGGGGTGCTGGTAGTGCGCCGCAATATAGGCACCGACGCAGTGCTCAATATGTTTATAACCGGCCATCCAATAGCTTAGAGCGATGCGGCTCCATATCTTTTGGGATCAGCTCTCTCCCGAAGGCCTGCAGCTGCCGGTCGGACGGTTGATCGCGTCGGTGACCGGGATCCCTGCGGCGGTCGTGGAGAACCCGGTCCGGATCATGGGATTCGTGAATGCCCGTAAGCAGATCGACGCGCAGGTGCAGCTCGATCACCTTGCCGCCTACAAGCACCAGCACCGGATGGACGACCCGATCCTCCTCGTGGTCACGCAGGACCTTTTCAACCCCGGCCACGCCTCCCTTTTCGGCCTTGCCCGTGAATCCGCGGGGGTTGCCGTGGTCTCGACGGCCCGTCTGGAAAACGGGTTCTACGGTCTCGCTCCCGATGACGATGCCCTGATCGACAGGCTCGTGACCGAGGGGGCCCACGAAGTCGGCCACCTGCTGGGACTCGGCCACTGCACAAACCGCGAGTGCATCATGTTCTGCCCGGACACGCTCGACGAGCTCAACGGCAAGAAGAAGTGCTTCTGCGAGGCCTGCCAGACAAAACTCGACGCGCAGCAGCAGTGCCAGATCGACCAGATCTGACACTTTCTTCCCCCGGTTGGGGCCTCTTCCCTGTTTTTTGTCACAACGATTATGTGCGGCAAGTGTCAACAGTCAGCATGACCACAGCCGGGTAATTCCTGCGATTTCCGACGGATGTACCATGTTCAAACGCGTCCTTGTCGCCACCGATTTCTCGTACCATGCCGACCGGGTGCTGGAGTGTATCGGCGAGATCCCCGGCATGGAAGAGATCGTCCTCGCACACGTTATCGGAGGCGATCCGCATGAAGCCCCTGACGCTGAAGTGGAACTCAAAAAAAAGGCAGCCCTCCTTTTGGCCCCCGGCATCCCGGTCCGGCCTCTCCTCGTAGAGGAAAAAGCCGGGGATATCGCCGGTACCATTGCCCGTACAGCGGTACAGGAACGGGCTTCGCTTATCGTCTTAGGGGCAAAGGGAACAAACCTGTTGCGCACGCTCGTACTGGGCAGCGTCTCAAAGGGGGTGATCGCGGCAGGAACCACCGACGTGCTCGTCCTGCACTTCAAAGGCGAAGACGCACCTGATCCCTCCGCCATGGAATCGTTCTGCCAAAATATCTTTTTTAGGATCCTCTGCCCGGTGGACTTTTCCCGGCCCACGGAGGACGGGATGGCTTTCCTTGTCGGTCTCCCGCTCGTCCACGAAGTAATTCTGCTCCACGTGCTGCCGGATTCTGCCCGGAACAACGGGCCAAAAGCGCCTGAATACATCTCTGTCCTGTGCCACCTTGAGGCCCTTAAGGAACGATCGGGCTTTCCCGCCGGGAGGGTCCGGACACTGATACGATATGGCGACCCGGCAACAGAGACCGCCGCATGTGCCCGGGATCTGGACGTCTCGCTCGTCCTCGTCTCACGGTACGGGCAGAAAGACTATGCGACAAGCATCCCGCTCGGGAAGACCGCTGCCGGCGTGGCGGAACGGTCCGGGCGGTCGGTCTATATCCGGTACCCCCTCATCCACCTCGAAGTAGTCACCCGCGAGCTGTCCGGGACAGAGTTCCATCATGCGGAAAAAGTCTGGCTTGGCTACCACCAGCAGAAGGCCGACCCGGCGACCGACCGGGTCTTTGCCGTCTTTGTCGAGGGGGAACCTGCCGCGGTCGCCCGCTGCCGGCGCCACCCGGACGGCCTCGAAGTGGACGGCATCTTTGTACCGGACGAGTACCGGAACCGGGGTTATGCGAGACTGGCCGTGCAGGCGCTGATCTCTGCGTGCGGGAACGAGGCACTGTATATGCATTCTACGCTTGCGCTTGTCAGGTTCTACGGCTCGTTTGGTTTCGTTCCGATCCCGGAGGCGGAACTGCCCGACAGCATCCGGGCCCGGTTCGGTTTTGCCGAAGGAAATCTTGCCGGGGCAAATGCAGCGCCCATGATGCGCCGGCCCGGTTAAAAACGACTTATTCTTTCAGGGGGAAGATCCCGATATCCATCCGGCTGATCTTCTCATAGATCTTCTTCTCCCGGACAATCGGCCAGAGCTCGTAGAGGAGCACGGTGATCGGCTCCCACATCGCCGCCCACCCGATAATCAGGAGCGAATCCGAGAGCAGCTGGGCGAAAAATGAGTTGTGGAGAGATGCCGCGAACTGCCGGGCGATCATGGCGATCACCATGAATGACAGGCCGACAAGCAGGGCCCACCGTCCGAACCTGAACTTGGCCCGGAACTTCCTGTCTGTGGTAAGCGCCCGGTACGCGAAATGCGTGTGGATTGCGGGGATGATCTTCTTTGCCTCTTCGCAGTCGCACTGCCCGGCAGGGAGGTAGATGTGGATATTAAACTGCGTTTTTTTCGGGAAATCCTTTACTATATCTACAATATACTGCTCGGCCGAGGTATCGATCTCTTTCTCGTAGAACGGGGACGGATCAAAGGAGTTGAAGAGCTGGGGGATCGAGCTGAGCTTGATCTCGATCAAAACCTTCCCGTCCTTCTTGTGGTACATCGATTCGATATCCTGTAGCAGCTCGGGCTCCTCAGGCATGGCAATAGTCCTCCATATGGCGGCAGGGCCGATAAACCTCACGAACGGGACAATTAAAAAAAAAGAGACGGGACAAAGGAGGGTTACTCCTTATCCTTCACATAGACGATACCGTCAGGCTCCCGGTAATCCGTCTTGATGACGATCGTATTGGAGATACGGTTGAAGACCCGGAGTTTGGTGTCCGGCATCGCAAGCCACCCGATCAGGCAGTCAATAAAGAGTATTACCGGAATAAACGGGCTCAATGCTTTGCTTATGCTTTCGGTTGCCGCAGTGCCCCAGTGGATTTTTGTGCCGTCGCGGTTGACGATCCTGATGTTGAGCACCATCTTCCCGATGGACTGGCCCTTGTAACTTTCAAAAATCGTCCAGTAAATAAAAGCGATTAAAGAATCAATCCAGATATCCAGAGGCTCTAGATGTGAAAAATCCCAGAACACATGCATTTTTATACTGAAATAGACCAGTGCACCGCTAACAATCTCCAAAAATAGAATTAAAAGAAGGATGTCGATGAGCCATGCCCAGAACCGGGTGGACCACTTGGCAAGATACAGGGTCTTACCCCGCGAGATCACGGGCATGTCCGGTACAGGAACCTTTTCTTGTTCCGCGGCCGGGGCCGGAGAGGGATCGGTGGCCGGAGCCGGAAATTCGTCTGCCATATTCAAGCATATCCATATGCTGCATGAGGGAATGAAGGTTGCGAACCGGTACACCCGTACACGTTCTTTTCCTTCTCCCGGGGACAAACCCTTTTATCCCGAGAATAAAATACCGATACCATATCAGGCCGGATGGTGCAGCCATGACAGAATCGGTTATTACCGAATTTGACGGTCCAAAGCGTGAGAAGCTGACAAGAGTATACCGGTACGGGCCGGGAGGGGTCCAGGTCTGCGACAGTCACGAGAGGCTCCGCAGGCTGTACAGGTTCTCGCCGGGCGAGAACCAGATGACGGAGAACGACCCGAAAGCGCCGGCAAAAATCCTGCGCCGGTTCGTCTTTGACAATTTAGGGATGCTCGAGGAGACCTTTGCATTCGGGAACCCGCCCCGGACCTACCGGTACGAAGCCGGGGGACGCCAGATCGTGATGCGGGAAGGCGGCGACTATGGTGCGGTGGGAAAAACCTACTCGTTTGAAGGGAACGGGGTTGCCGAGACTGCGTTCGGACGCGACGGGAGCATTGAACGGGTGTACGTGTTTGAGCCCGGCGGGGGAGCGATCACCATCCGCAAAGGGGGCTGGTACGGCGATGTTGAGCGGACACTTGTCTTCGACCGGATCGACCCTGTAGTTTTCCGGGCGCCGGACTCCTTTTTGCAGTTCCTTGCATTCACGGATAAGAGCCAGCAGGAGATAGACGAGGGGATCGATGAGGAAGTGGCAAAGATCCGGGCGGGTTCCGGATCCGGCAGCCGGTATGCATACACCGGCCCCCGGCAGGCGGGGGCCACTGGGAGCGGTACCGGGGGCATGACGGCCTCACGGGAACCGGGCAGGAGCCGTCCGGCCCGGAAGGATGATCCCGGCATCGACTTTGTCCCGTCAGCGGACTCCCCGCGGGATGTTCCCCGGGGACCGCCGGGTACCCGCGAGCGGAGTGCCGGGATCCCGTTCGAGGAGCGCTGGCAGAGCGCAACAAACGGCCGCGAGGGGGTGTCAACCGGCCGGAGCGCCAGTATCCCCCTTGAAGAGCGGTTCCGGAGCTCCCGCGAGGAGGACAGGACGCTCTCAAAAGGAAGAAGCGCGAACATCCCGCTCGACGAACGCTTCCAGAATTCGCGCGACGAGGACCGGACACTCACGGAAGGCAGGAGTGCCCAGATCCCGCTTGAGGAGCGGTTCCAGAGCGCCGAGAAGGATAAAGACGAGCTCACCCCCGGCCGGAGCACGCAGATCTCATACGAGGAGCGTAAAGCCGGGAGAAGGCTGCAGTAACTCTGCTTTTTATGGCTAAAAAATAAAAAAAAGTCTTCTTTTTAGTGCTCGTCGCACCGGAGCACGCCGCCGTGCCCGATGTCTTCGAGGCTGTGCTCGTCGATCATGATCGTGACCAGATCCGGGTCGATCTTGAGGGTCGAGACGAGCGTGTTCGTGAACTCTTTTACGATCTTTCGTTTCTGTTCTGTGGTCCAGCCTTTGCGGACTTTGAGTATTACTACGGGCATTGATTCACCTGTATAGCAGGATTATGGGACGATTACATATTTAGCCGCACCCGTTCCTCCTTTCACTTTCATGCCCCGAACTGAACCGCTTTATATGCCGGAGCTGATTCTCTGAGCACGTATCCATGAAAAACATCACCATCAAAGGTGCACGCCAGCACAACCTGAAAAATATCAATGTCGAGATCCCGCGTGACAAGCTTGTCGTGATCACCGGGGTCTCGGGGTCCGGCAAATCCACGCTCGCTTTCGACACGCTCTATGCGGAAGGCCAGCGGCGGTACGTTGAGTCCCTCTCCTCCTACGCCCGCCAGTTCCTCGGGATGATGCAGAAGCCCGACGTGGATTCCATCGAAGGGCTCTCCCCTGCCATCTCTATCGAGCAGAAGACCACGTCCAAAAATCCCCGCTCGACCGTGGGGACCACGACCGAGATCTACGATTACCTCCGGCTGCTCTTTGCCCGGATCGGGACACCGTACTGCCCCGAGCACAATATCCCCATCGCGGCCCAGAGCCCGGACCGGATCGCCGACCAGATCGCAGCCGAACATCCCGGCATGGTCACGGTCCTTGCGCCAATAGTCCGGCAGAAGAAGGGAACCTACCAGCAGCTCTTGAAAGACTTAAACGTGGAGGGCTACGCTCGGGTTCGGGTGAACAAGAAGATTATCCGGACCGATGAGGAGATCGCACTCGACCGGTACAAGAAACACGACATCGAGATCGTGATCGACCGGCTCGAAACTTCCGACCGGTCCCGGCTTGCCGAAGCAGTCGAGAACACGCTCAAAAAATCCGACGGGCTCGTGCTCGTTGCCGATGAGGCGGGGAAAGAATCGACCTACTCGTCGCTTCTTGCCTGCCCGGTCTGCGGGCTTGCCTTCGAGGAACTCCAGCCAAGGATGTTCTCGTTCAACAGCCCCTTTGGCGCCTGCGACGAGTGTCACGGCCTCGGGGTCAAGATGGAATTCGACGCAGACCTCATCATCCCGGACAAGAACCGGTGCATCGCCGACGGTGCGGTCGCACCGTACCGGAACCCGATGGACGGTTTCCGGGGCCAGTACCTCGCGACGGTCGCAAAGCACTTCGGTTTCTCGGTCCTGACACCCATCAAAGACCTGACCGAGACGCAGTACAACGCCCTGATGTACGGCTCGACCGAAAAGATGCACTTCTCGATGAGCACGAGAAACGGCGATGCCCAGTGGTCGCACAACGGCGAGTGGGAAGGCCTGCTCCCGCAGACCGCCCGGCTCTATGCCCAGACCCAGTCCGAGTGGAGAAAGAGGGAACTGGAAACCTACATGCGGGTCTTCCCCTGCCCGGCCTGCAAGGGA
>Ga0153915_10006403_pt1 | contig 11037 bp, 7 predicted proteins | sample Opewatmetagenome_2_FD_107003 | JGI IMG/M metagenome (GOLD analysis project Ga0153915, IMG submission 107003) | Freshwater wetland microbial communities from Ohio, USA - Open water 3 Core 3 Depth 3 metaG | ecosystem: Environmental > Aquatic > Freshwater > Wetlands | place: USA: Ohio, Lake Erie...
AATTGTCCTCGCGGAGGAGCCGAAAGCCGTCGAAGCAGCGCCTGCCGCAATCAGCGATACACAGCCTACCCGAGTACGCCCGGTAGAAGAAGTGGCTCCTCAACCGGTCGAAGCCGAGCTACCGCCTACAGAACCTGCGCCAGCGGAGGTGCCCGAATGGTTGAGGGGGATGGGCGAAGAAGTCGCTCCTCAACCGGCCGAGGCTGAGTTGCCGCCTACAGAACCTGCGCCTGCGGAGGTACCCGAGTGGTTGCAGGGGATGGGCGAAGAAGCAGCTCCGGTAGAAGTTGCTCCTCAACCGGTCGAGGCCGAGCTACCGCCCACAGAAGTTGCGCCAACGGAGGGGCAAGAGTTGTTGCAGGGTATGGGTGAAGAACCCCCAGCCGAGCCTGCTCCTGGTGTACCGGGCGTCTCGAAGGACGATGAAGCTGCCTTTGCCTGGCTCGAAGGCCTGGCAGCCCGCATGGGCGCAGAAGAAGCCCTTATTTTGAAACCTGAAGAGCGCTTAGAAGAGCCGCCTGAGTGGGTGCAGAAAGCAGCCGAAGAAGCCGCTGAGCTTCCCATAATCATAGAGGGACCGGTGGAGATGGCTCCATCATTGGAAATTACCCCACCTGAAGAAATAGCTCTGGAAGAATTTCCGGTCGAAGCAGTCTCTGAAATTGTAGGAGAGATACCCGCCATCGAAGAGCCGGTGCTCGAGACGCCATCGGTTGAAATTTTTGCCGGCGCGTTTGAAGAGCCACAACCCACAGAAATGTTAACGCATGAGGAACCATCACCAGAGGCTGTCACAAGCGAACTCGAGGGATTTCCTCCTATTGAAGAGCCCGCCATAGAAACTCAGCTACCCGAGGAGGTCGTAACTGAGCCAGTTGCTGAGAGCTTCGAACCTGTAGCCGAGATGGGTGTAGAAGATGCTGCTGTAGCGCGCGAAGAAGCACCTCCGGAATTGCCTTCCTGGTTGGCAGGGGTCGAGGCTGCACCAACTGTAGAAGAAGAGACAGGCTGGACCCCACCTGAAGAGCAGGCAGGAGGGAAGGAAACACCCCTTCCGGTGAGCGAGCCTCCGTTTGCAACCGAACCCTTCCAGCTTGCCGAAGCAGAGACGATCCAATTGGACTTGAACCAGGCTGGCTTAGCCGAGCTCGAACGACTGCCTGATATAGGGTTCACGCGTGCTCAGGCGATCATCACTTACCGGCAGGCGTTTGGACCCTTCAGCAGCGTAGATGAGTTGGCAAATGTTGCTGGGTTTGAGCCATCTTTAGTCGACAGCTTAAGGGATAAGCTTATCATCCCCGAAATTCAACCTACGGAAGCCATGCTGGAAGGGGTTGACATCCACCAGATGACGCTTATCCAGGCAAGAAACGCCCTCATTCAGGGTGAGAGCATGAAAGCCCTCTCTCATTATACGAACCTGATCAAGGCCAAACAGATGTTGCCCGAAGTCGTTCAGGATCTAAACGAGGCGTTGTATCGCTTCCCTGTCGATATCTCCATTTGGGAGGCGCTGGGAGATGCACATCTGCGCAGCGGGCACCTGCAAAGCGCTCTCGATGCCTATACGAAGGCAGAGGAATTGATCCGGTAAACATCTCTCCTGGAGGAATGAGTGGAAAAAACCCTGGTGCTGGTGAAACCCGATGGCGTCCAACGCGGGCTGATCGGGGAAGTTATATCCCGGCTGGAGCGGCGCGGTTTGCGCCTGGTCGGGGCGAAATTTTTACCCGTCAGCCCGTTGCTGGCAGAGACGCATTATGCCATCCATAAAGGCAAACCCTTCTATAATGGGTTGATCCGGTATATCAGTTCTGCACCCGTTATGGCCATGGTGTGGGAAGGTCCCAACGCGATCGCTGCTGTTAGGCAGACCATGGGAGCCACCCGTCCCACCGAAGCGGCTCCCGGCTCATTGCGCCATGATTTCGCGTTGGAGGTCGGTCGAAATCTGACCCATGCCTCCGATACTATCGAGAACGGTGAGAAGGAAGTCGCGCTTTGGTTCAAACCCGATGAGCTCGTCAAGTGGGAGCGTTCTACCGATCCATGGATATTCGAGTAACCCATCCCTGAGTGAGGAGAAGGATATTTACCGGTGTTGACTCCAGAACAAATTCAAATACAGCTTAATGGTATTCTCCCATACGTCCAGAAACCCGGCCGTTATACGGGCGGCGAGCTTAACCAGGTCATGAAGGACTGGCGCAGCGTGAGCACGCACGTGGCGCTGGTCTTTCCCGATATCTATGATATCGGTATGTCAAACCTGGGGCTAGCGATCCTATATGATCTCATTAACCTGCGAAGCGATGCTCTGGCTGAGAGGGCTTATAGCCCGTGGAGCGACATGGAAGCCGCCATGCGCCAGTCGGGTATACCGCTCTACTCTCTTGAGAGCAAGCACTCCCTGGCAGATTTTGATATTATTGGATTCTCATTACCGTACGAAACGCTCTATACAAACACTTTAAACGCCATCCATCTGGCAGACATCCCCATTCTTGCTGCTGACCGGGATGAATCCCACCCCCTTCTGATTGCTGGCGGTCATGCTGCCTTCAACCCGGAGCCTATGCACGCTTTTATCGATGCTTTTGTCATTGGCGAGGGAGAAGAAGTCATCCAGGAAATCATCGATGTCTATCAAGAATGGAAAAAGAGCGATACCCGGAGAGAAGTTTTACTCCAGGCATTGGCGCAGGTGTGGGGCGTCTATGTCCCTTCTCTTTATCGTGCGGAATACTACGCGGACGGCACTTTCGCGCGCATCGAAAAATTGTGGCAGGATGCTCCACTACCCGTCGTCAAACGGATCGTAGCCAAACTTCCCCCGCCTACAACCAACTTTATCGTCCCCTACATCGAGACGATTCATAACCGCATCCCCATAGAAATTATGCGCGGCTGTACGCGCGGCTGCCGGTTCTGCCATGCTGGCATGATTACCCGGCCCGTACGCGAGCGAACTGTGGATGAAGCAGCTCAAGCAATTGAGTCCGCAATAGAAAAAACCGGATTTGAAGAGATAAGTCTGCTACCTTTATTATCATCTGACTACACGCATATCCTCGAGCTGGTGAATGCTGTCAGCCAGCGATTCAGCGGCAGGCATCTTTCAGTCTCACTACCTTCACTACGAATCGAATCTTTCTCTGTCGATCTCATGGATGCCTTGAAGGATACCCGGCGCGGTGGGTTCACCCTCGCTCCAGAGGCTGCTACCGAGCGCATGCGCCAGATCATCAACAAGCCCGTCAGTACAGCGCAGCTGCTGGAGACTGCCCGGGCAATTTACTCTCGCGGCTGGTCAACCATTAAGCTCTACTTTATGATTGGGCACCCCTCCGAAACACTGGAGGATGTTCAAGCCATCGCAGACTTGTGCAAAGCTGTGCTGGCCGAAGGCCGTAAGACCATCGGACGCCGTGCCCAGGTGAATGCTGGGGTGAGCACTTTCGTACCCAAGCCGCACACGCCCTTCCAATGGGTGCCATGCGACACGGTCGAACAGATCCTTGCCAAGCAAACACTGCTAAAGAAGGCTTTGCACGGCCAAGGCCTTAAGCTGACCTGGAATAACCCGGAGGACACTCTGCTAGAAGCCTGGCTTTCCCGCGGCGATCGGAGAATGGCCGATGTGCTCTACCAGGCTTGGCTTGGCGGCGCAAAGTTCGATGCCTGGAAGGAACAATTCCGGTATGATATCTGGCTAGAGGCTTTCCAAAAATGCGGGCTCAACCCAGAATTTTATACGCACCGTGAGCGCCCAATCGATGAGGTCTTCCCTTGGGAGCACATCAGCACATCCGTCCGGAAAAAATTCCTCACGGAAGACTACCTGTGGAGCTTGCAAGGCAAGACGCGCGTGGATTGTCGCGAACGCTGCTTTGCCTGTGGTATCTTACCCACCTTCGCCGACTTGCGCCGTCAAAATCCCGGCGAGGTCTGGCAATGCCCCGAAGTAAAATCAAAGAAGATCCCGGTGGAAGCAATTCAAGGCGCAAGATTGGAGGAGGAAAACTCAATCGGGATCAATCATCAACTGATTACGATCCCTTAGATCGCACTCCTATCGAACCACTTCTCACTATTACCTTCCTATCCATGCGCGTACGCATTACATTTGCCAAAACAGAAGCGATGCGCTTTACAGGCCATCTCGACCTGTACCGCACCTGGGAACGAACCATGCGGCGCGCCGGCTTGCCCTTGGCTTACACCCATGGATTCAAGCCACACCCTCGCATCGTATTGGCTTCGGCACTACCGCTTGGATGCACCAGCCAGTATGAACTTGTGGATATCTGGTTGGAGGAACCTCGTCGGCTGGATGAGATCGAAGCCAGCTTGAGCCGCAGTGCACCTCCCGGCTTACAGGTCCTGTCAGTCTGCGAAGCGGATCTCCACGAGCCGGCCCTTCCGATGCAGATTGTAGCATCCGAATTTCATATCGCTTTTTTCAGCTCTCTACCAGAATTGGACGAGCGAGTTGAGGGTCTTATGCAGGCTGAGAGTCTTCCGCGCACCAGGCGCGATAAGCCTTATGATCTGCGTCCTCTCATCCTGGGGATCCAGCATTTACCCAACGACGCAAACGGTTGCCAGAAGATTGCGGTCACGCTGACAGCCCGAGAGAATGCCACCGGACGTCCCGAAGAAGTCATCCGCGCCATAGGTGGCGTGCCTGAACAAGCTCACATCCACCGCACCAAACTCATCTTTCGTGAAAATTAAATAAAAAAATGCGGGCGCATAAGCGCCCGCATCACTCATAACACTCCAACTTAATTGAGTGGGCAATCCCTTACATTCTGGTCTTCAAATCAATCCAAATATGTAATATTTTCCTTATTTTTCTCTGACAGTATCTTGGGTTTAGAGTCAGGCAGTAAATTAAACGAGAGGCTTGCCTCCCTCCTCTGCCTGTGCTAAACTAACGAACGCAATGGGTTTTGTACTCTCCATAATTCTTGGATTCATCCCTATGTTTCTTTATGCCGGTTTCGTCTATTGGCTCGACCGGTACGAAAAAGAGCCGCTACCACTCCTTGGTGGAGCATTTACCTGGGGAGTTGTCGTCGCTGCAGGGGGAGCCTTTCTCATCAATACAGTACTAGGGATTGGTGTATATATTTTCACCAACTCGGAATCTCTCACCGGGTTAACTACAGGAAGTGTAATCGCCCCTTTTGTTGAAGAAAGCCTGAAAGGATTGTCCGTTCTGGTCATTTTCTTGGTATTTCGGAATGAGTTCGATTCCGTACTAGATGGAATAATCTATGCTGCCATTACCGCGCTGGGCTTCGCTGCCACCGAGAACGTCTATTACATTTACAGCATGGGGTTTCTCGAAAGTAAATACGAAGGGTTATTAACGCTCGCGTTTATTCGCATCATCCTCGTCGGCTGGCAACATCCATTTTACACGTCGTTTACGGGAATTGGACTGGCTATCGCTAGGCTCAATAAGCATATCGGCGTCAAGATCGTCGCGCCACTGATTGGGTGGAGCTTGGCGGTTTTCCTTCACTCAATACACAATACTCTGGCGCATCTGCTGAATGGATCAGGCGGCTTAATCTTCAGCACTTTTGTTGACTGGGCGGGTTGGTTTTTCATTTTCTGTGTTGTGCTCCTGACTATTTGGAGTGAACAAAGGACAATCACAGCTCAACTACGCGAAGAAGTTCAACTTGGAACCATTTCTGTCCAACAGTACGAAACAGCCTGTTCCGCCAGGGCGCAGAGCATGGCTCGTCTGCGTGGGCTCTTTTCCAAGAGATATCATTTTACCAACCGTTTTTACCAATTAGCTGCTGAGTTAGCTCACAAGAAATACCAACGCTACCGGATGGGGGAAGAAACTGGCAACACTCAAATCATTGACCGCTTACGCCAGGATCTGGTCATATTATCGCGGCTTGCCTGTACATAAGTTTATATCGTTCTGTGGTAAAATTTTTTAATCACTAGGTCAATCGCTGAAATGTACGCCCCCATAGCTCAGTGGATAGAGCGTTGGCCTCCGGAGCCAAAAACGGCAGTTCGAGTCTGCCTGGGGGTATGATGAAGCAAACACAGGGGAGTGCGTCGAACCCGCGCACTCCCCTGTGTTTATTAAAATAAAGGCAGCCGGGAGGCTGCCATAGACACTCGCCCAAGTGTCTGAATATTAGTGTACATCTTCTTTTGCAAAATGACACTTTCATAATTGTAAGATTGCATTGGCTTGCATTCATGTCAGGAATGTTAAGAACCCGTCCGATCTCGCTCTTCATTATTGTGACAGCTCTGACCGGCGCCTGCACGCGTCTGCCTGACATCTTCGAACTGAACCCGTCTCTTGCAGTAACAGGGATTACGAATCCAACCTTCTATCCATCTCCTTGGGCGTATGCCGATCTGCGGGCATACGATGCGCCAGACGCTCCTTATCCTGCTGCAGATGTTATCGCGGTCTACTCACGCCTCGCAGATTCGTTGAATAGCCATCCGCTTGAAGGTTTATTACCTGGTAGTGTAAGGAATAATGAGCTGCAAATACGCCTCGACTTCATTGACCTGACAGTCCAAAGCCAGTGTGATATCTATCTCATTCTGGACCATAAACTTGGCGGAAGCCAATGGCTGCCATGGGGACTTCAAACTCAGATTGAATGGGATACGCTGGTCAAAATACCTGCCGCAGGGGAAATAGAAGCCTGGGATGACATGGCGAATCCAGTGAAGAATTTGGCTTTACGCGTTGAGCGGGATTCCACACTAGACTTGTTGACGATATCCATGTCTATCCAAGCACTCCCTGGCATTAGGCGAGGTGCCCGGATGCAGGTTTTCACTACCCTTCCTGGAAAAGCGACCATTGCCGACCAACTGGCGCCATTCCGATCAGACAGCTTCCCCCCAGCTCAAGCGTCCATACTGTTCGCCTTCTGGAACAGCCTGCCAGCCTACACACCCGCCCAGGCTTTGCGCCGATGGGATGGAGCACATACTGGCCCGCTGGGAGGTCGCCACGGACTTTATAACCTGCTGCGCGCTGCACGAGGCTATTCCATCCCGCTTTTATTGCTCGACTTGAAGTCACCTACCTCTCTCGCTGCTTTGGATTATCTCGATGGATTGCCCCTTGTGCGCAAATTAGCATCAGAGGGATTGTTAATATTGCCGGAGACGATACCCAACATCACAACCTCTGGCAAAACACCCGAAGATTTCCAGTCCCTGGTAGCCGAATTCAGCCGTACGACTTCGTTGGGTTTCGGTTTATCAGCCAGTCAATTCATATTCCCTCCATTAAATTCTGATTTGCCTGGAGAATATCCCTTTGCGATAATAAGAACGCCGCAAATGCCCATCGATAATCTTTCTCTCCAGGGAATTGTGCATCCATCACGATGGCGAGACAAACGGATCATCCCGATTCCAGAGCAGATCTCCTCTGGACAGGCAACATTTGAGGGTTTCTCGCTGGATGCCCGGATTGAACTGGTCCAGGCCGCACTCGCAGCAAACAATCCAGATATGCGAGAAAAACAAGCCATCCTTGTGTTGGGTGGAGATCTGCCATCCAGTGAATGGGGAGTACCGCAGATTGCCCGGTCTGCTTTTCGCTACCTTACAGCCCATCCATGGATGCATGTCCTCGATGCCAATGACCTGATCTCTCTGCAACCTTCCCAGCACTTCGCCGATCTTCAAACGCAGTCAGAACCTCAATCCACTTCAGAACAAGACGAGATAATAAATCGACTAGCCCATCAGATCATGGAATTACCCCCCTCACCCCTCCAGCGAAATGCCTGGCAGGCATTATTATCGCTATTTACTCCCGTATTTCCTTCTCCAGAGGAGTTATCCGCCTTACGTGGGGTCTATATTGGGCAGGTTAATGCCTTGATCGTGGCCGCAATGTGGGCGGAAAACCCATTGCCAATATCTTCCTGTGAGATGGATCTCGATCTGGACCAACGACCCGAATGCGTGCTGGCATCAGATCGTGTATTTATCGTATCGAAATTGGATTCGGGGGCAATCATTTACGCTTTCGCGCTCAACGATTCGGGCGTTCATCAAATTATTGCCCCCACTTCCCAATTTACCAGCGGAACAAGCAACCCAACAGGTTGGGACCTTACCCGCGGCTTGCGTGCAGATCCAGATGTTATCCCCGGCGCTTTTTCTGATGATTACGGTCCATATTCCTACACCTTGGGGGAGGATCGCTTAACCCTGCAAGGAAATGGGACCGTAAAGTCGTATCAGCTCCTATCCCAAGGCATTCTGGTCGATTATCGATCCAATCAACATGGTTCAACCCAAATTCCACTCGCCCTTGATCCTTGGACCCGATTCGCTCCAGGGTGGGGAGACCGATATCTTGGCAATACAATTTCAGCAGGCTGGACTTGGGAGCTCCAACACGACCTGCGGGTTGTCATCAAAACAAATGAAAGCATACACACGATGTCATTCACAGAAACCCGGAAATATCTCTCCATAACTGAAGACCCCAATCTGGATTATCCCCCAAGTCATTATCTTCCGTTCCCTTTAGCAGTAATATCAATCCAGTCATCTGGAGATTTTCTTGTAGATATCCAATGGGAGACCGTTGATTGATCGGTAGAATTCAATTCTTCTGCAACGTCAGCGCCAGGAAGCTCGCCATCAGTGCAATCCCGCCTGTTAACTGAAATACCGGGGGAAAACCCCAGGTATCAGCCAGGTATCCACACAGGAGCGTTCCCAGCGCGCCTGCTGAGAACATGAACCCCAGGATCAATCCAGATGCCAGTGCCATACCCAGGGGGAGAATACGCTGCGCTAACACCACCATGATGCTGTGCACAGCGCCAGTTAATGCCCCGGCTAAGGGCACCACAAAATAGAGCACTGGCGACCAACCGATAATACCGACCAGGTATAAAGGGATCGACGCAAGTAACAGAGCAGCTGCGGCAACGCGGCGTTTTCCGAACCGATCGGCCAGAATTCCTCCAACTGCCCCACCAAGAGCTGCTCCCCCTAAAAAGAGCGCAGCGAATAGACCATAGACGCTGGCACTTTGGCCCAGATCATGCAGATATTTTGGGACAAATGTGATCATGTTTTGCTGCGTCCATGCCTGGAAAGCCGCTACCAGGGCGAATGCAAGTAAAGGAAATCCGATTTTTATCTGATCGCCACTGCCGTTGACATGGATCGTTCTATTCTTAGCAGAAATATCTGGCGTAGATAGTGTAGATATAAGAATAGAAGAGTCAATCTGCCTGGCAGCGTTCAAACCTACGGGAACCAGAAAAATAGCTCCCCAAAGAAGACCAGCCAATCCAAATCGGTCGAGGATAGGACCAGAAACCACAGGACCCAGGAAAGAACCTGCCTGACCAAATGTGAAGAAATAAGCAGCTGAAGTTGTCTCTCTACCTCCAAGATGTGTTCGGCCTCGGAGGGTTGCCTGCATAGTACCGGCTGGATGGAAGGCCGCCGAGCCTAAGCTGGCTAATACCAATAACCATAAGGCCAAAGGCCCGGGCGTCAGAAGCGCCAAAGTGTAGAATCCCGCCATCCATAAGATACCCCCAGCGACTACCCAACGCGCTCCCAGCTGGTCCGCAAGATACCCGAAGACGGGCTGAAACAAAGCGCCAGTGATCACATATACCGTACTGAAGAACCCCAAAGTCGTGTTGGAGAGGCCGAGAGGGATGCTCAGATAAGCCAGGATAACCGATCGCTGACCGTTTAAAATATCGACAGCGAAATGACTCAGTGCCACCGCGGAGAACAGGGCGTCGAAGAGTAACGTCATTGAAATTGCCCTTTATCTGTGATAAAGATTTCTTGCCCGGATCAATTCATAAACAGCAGGAGGAACATAGTAATGAAACGGACGTCCTTCTGAAATCCTTAAACGAATTTCCGATGAGGAGATGTTCAACAGGGGTGCGTCAATAAAGCGTAGTTTTTCGGAAATGTGGGGATAACGCCTCTCCAAGCCCCTCAGGTTAATGCGATCGCCGGGGCGGCGCATCACAGCGATTTTGCTGCAAACCTCGACGAACTGCTCTGGTTGGTGCCAGGAAGGGAGGTCGCGCAGCGAATCCCCCCCCATCAAATAAACTAATTCATCCTCGGGATGGGCTTTGGCTAGCAAACGAACGGTATCAACCGCATAATGCGGAGGCAGCCGATCAATATCCACTCGGGAAATTTCAAAGCAAGGATTATCACCAACTGCCGCAACCAACAAATCCAGTCGATGGTTAATTGGAGTAATAGGCAAACCCTGCTTATGCGGAGGGCCGGCTGTCAAGACCCATAGAACTCGCACGAGCTCTAGCTGTGCCTGAGCTTCAGCCGCTAGGATTAAATGCCCGAGATGAGGTGGGTCAAAAGTTCCTCCAAAGATCCCTAAAGCCACTACTCCTCCCACTCGAGCTCGTAATCGCCAATATATACGGTTTCACCAACCTGTATCCCTGCCTTTCGCAAGGCGTCCTCAATCCCAAGAGTTTGCAGGATGCGCTGGAAACGTCGCACGGATTGATCGTACTCCCAATAAGTCATCGCCGCGGCGCGCTCGATTGCTACTCCTGACACTCGCCATCCCTGAAGCTCGCGCTGGATGGTGAACTGGCGCGGGTCGCTCTCTACCCGGTAGACAGGCAAGGAGGCTATTTCAGTGACAGGAGAGGTTTGCTCAAGTAACTGAGCTGCGCGGTAAAGCAAAGCGCGCACATTTGTGCCAGCGAGAGCAGATACAGCCTGAACTTCGTATCCACGAGCTTTTATTTCAGCTTCGACCTGTGGCCAGCGTGCTTCCACTTCCGGTATATCCAATTTATTGAGAGCTAATACCTGAGGTTTATCCGCAAGAGCAGGATCGAAGAGTGCCAGCTCACTGTTAATCTGCGCCAGGTCAAGGAGCGGGTTCTCTGACAAACCGTCAAGCAGATGGATCAGCACCCGGGTTCGCTGGATATGGCGTAAGAAATCATGGCCAAGCCCAACACCCTGGTGTGCGCC
>Ga0153915_10006404_pt1 | contig 11037 bp, 6 predicted proteins | sample Opewatmetagenome_2_FD_107003 | JGI IMG/M metagenome (GOLD analysis project Ga0153915, IMG submission 107003) | Freshwater wetland microbial communities from Ohio, USA - Open water 3 Core 3 Depth 3 metaG | ecosystem: Environmental > Aquatic > Freshwater > Wetlands | place: USA: Ohio, Lake Erie...
AACACGATGCGCGCGCCCAGCACGCCGAGCGGCGCCAGCACCAGCGACATCAGCAGCACCACGACCGGACCCAGGTACCACAGCACCTGCGCCACGCCGCTGTGCTTGCCGCGCGCGCCGGCCGGTGCCATCTCGGCGATCAGCGACCACGAGGCCGGGATGTCCGCGCCCACGGCGAGACCCACCATCACGAAGCCGGCGACGATCATCCACGGCTGCGCCGCGAACACCAGCCACAGCATGCCGAAGGCATAGAACAGCATGTCGTACTGGTAGATCTTCTTGCGCCCCACCAGGTCGCAGAGCCGGCCACCGATGAGCGCGCCGATGCCGGCGGAGATCGCGTTGGCGCTGAAGGCGGCGATCAGCCCGACGAAGCCGTCGCTGAGCAGGTACTGCTCCTTCCACAGCGCCAGGGCCGCCGAACCGGCCACGATCGAGCCGGCATCGATGTAGTTGGCGAGACCCGCGAGGATCGTGTTCTTCCAGCCGTGTCCGGGGTTGGCCATGTGACTCACCTCGCGAGGCGGCACGCGCACTGCTCGCTGAGCACGCGCACCGGCCCCAGCAGCCCGGAGGGCAGCAAGGCGGCGTCGGCCTTGTAGAAGGTGGGCACGGTAAAGCCGACCTTCGTGCCCGCATCCGGCTGGGCATCGCCGATCAGGCGGTTCGGCCACAGGTTGGTGACGGCGATCGAAACGCTGTTGGCGCCTGCGTGCACCGCGGCGGTCACGTTCACGCGGAACGGCGCCTTCCACAGCACCCCGAGCGGCTGGCCGTTGACGCTGACCTCGGCGAGGTCGCGCACGTCGCCGAGATCGAGCCACAGCGCGGCGCCGTCGGCGAGCCAGGCCGCCGGCACGTCGAGCGTACGCGTGTAGGTGCCGGTACCGGAGAAGTAGCGGATACCGCGATCGGCACTGTCGCTCCACGAGGCGAGCTGATCGAAGCTCGCGCTCGCCGGTCCGCCCCGCCCGGCTTGGAAGCTCACGGCCCAGGGCCCCGCGAGCGTCGTCGCCGTCGCCAGCGTCTTCTCCGGCAGCACGCGACTGGCCGTCTTCGCCGGTTCGCGGAACACGACGAACACCGCATCCCACGGAGCGAGACGCAGCGGCACGACGGTGCGGCCGTCGACGATGCGGAAGCTGGCGGGCTCGATCCGCCCGTCGTCCGCGTGCCACAGCTCGGGCGCCCGGCCGGTGACGCGGAACGTCGCCTCGAGCGACTCGGCGCGGTCCTGGCGGTTGTTGACGAAGTACAGTTCGCCGTCGGCGAGCCGGCGGTGCACGAACAGCAGCTCGGTGTCGGCGCCGTTCTTCGTATGCTCGAAGTCCGGCGCGACACCGAGCGCGTGCAGCACCTCAGCGAGCGCCATGCCGGCGTATACCCGCCCCTTGCCGTATCGGTGCATGCCCGGCGACCCGTCACCCCAGAGCGCGTTGGCGATCACCTGGAATGCGCGCTCGTCGTCCGCGAGGCTGGGCGAGTCCACGGGCTTCGCGCCCGCCACGACGGCACCCGCGGCGACCAGCTCAACCAGCTTGCGCAGCACCGGCAGCGACATGTGCACGGCACGCGGGTCGAGCGCCAGCACGCGGTAGCGCATGCCCGAGTCCGTCACGAGCTCGCCGCTTCTCGCAGCCAGGCGATGCACGAGGGCATCGGCGTTGACGTAGTCGAAGTTGTAGCCCGCCGGGATCGGCGGCGGCACCTTGCCGTACAGCGCCGTGACGTTCGAGTCCTCGCCGTAGTACCAGGCGATGTCGGCGGCAAAGCGCCCCTGCTGCAGCAGGAAGGCACTGCGCGCGAGGTAGTCCACCCAGGCCTTCGCGCCTGCGCCCGACCAGGTCTCGTTGCGCGTGAACCATTGGCCGAAGGGACCGAGCGAGAGGCCCGGTGTACGGTCGGTGAGCGGCTGGTGTACCGAAGTGTGGATGACGAAGCGGTTCAGGCCCATCGCCAGTTCCTTGTCGGCGGTGGGCTTCAGGCTCGCCGGCGACCACTGCCAGGCGCCGAATCCGGCGGTCAGCGACTCGGCGGCCACCAGGTTCTGTCCGTAGAGGTGCGCGACTGAAGCGGACTCGCGGATGTCGGCGTTGTAGCCCGGCTGGTCGCGGTTCACGCCCGGGCGCTGTGTCCACATCGCCGCCATCGGCACGTCGTTGCTGCGCTTGGCCTCCATGCCGTCGCCGATGAATACGCGCCCCGACTCGTGCGACTCGCCGTAGTGGCCCATGCCGCGCGCGTGCAGGATCCTCGTGATCTGCTCGTAGTGATTCACGGCGATGAGGTCGGCGAGCGTGCGGCGGTAGTCCCAGAGGAACTTGTCGCTCGCCGCGGCGGATTCGACCACGCGGCCGGTCAGCGCCGGCAGCCACGGCACGGGATCGTAGCCGCGGCGCCGGCGGAATTCGGCGAGCAGTTCCTCGGTCCAGTTCGCCGCGCCGGCCTCGTAGCTGTCGCTGATGAGCTGGGTGAGCCCGCGCCGGCCCATCAGCCCGCCCGCAGCCCTTTCGTACAGGTCCAGGTAATGCGTCATGTAGTCGCGCACGTGCGCGGCGCTGAGCTTGTCGACCTCCAGGCCCGTACCCTCGGGCGAGGCCGGGTGGTTGGTGACGCCGGTGAGCGAGTAGCCGAAGCGCAGCACGCGCCAGCGGCCCGGCGGCGGCGTCCAGTCGAGCGAGCCGTCGGCGCGCAGCTTTGCCGTGAGGTCGATGACGGCGCTGCTGCGGATCGCGAGCCCCTCGGGCACGGCCGGTGTCGCCTCGCGCGACAGCTCCGCGAGCATGCCGAAGCCGGCCTTCTCCTCGGCACGCTGGATGCGCGCGCCCGATTCGAGCCGTAGCTCCGATACGTGGTAGTCGGTGGCCGGCGGCGGCAGCGTGATGCCGAGCGCGGAGAAGTCGAAGGCATCGAGCGCCGGCGGCGCCGGGGGTTGAGTAACGAACAGGGCGCGGAAGTAGCGTGCGGTCACCGCCGGAAAACTCAGCGTGTGCTGCGCGGCGCCGTCGCCCGGCACCTGCACGATGCTGCGCCAGTGCTCGCCGTCATCGCTGACCTGCAGCTCCGGTCCCGGCGGACCGCCGTTGAAGGTCTCGAACAGCGCATGGTCGGTGCGCGCATAGGTGAGCGCACGCACGGTCTCGGGCGCATCGAAGCTGAACTGGATCCACGCCGCACCGCCCTGCGGTGCGACCGGCAGCGCGATCGGGCTGGCGATTGCGCCGTCCGCCAACAGCGCCGGATCGATGCTGCCGCCGCTGCTCGTCACCCGCGCCCGCGACATCAGCGACGCGGCCTGCGCGTCGCCCTCGGGGAACGCGAGCACGCGCGTATCGGCGTAGAACTGCGGCACGTCCTTTTCCAGCATGCCGAAATCGTTCACCAGCGGCGCATCGAGCAGCGGCCCGCCGACCATCGGCGGATGCGGCAGCGTGCTGGTGAATGGCCGGCCGCCGTCCACCACCGTCTCGCTCCACACCACCTTCTTCATCGCCTGCTGCGGCCTGACCCACGGTCCGCCCGATTCGCTCCAGCCCGGCGAGCCGGCGATCGCCGCTTCGAGCCCGAGCTGGTCGGCGAGCCTCATCGCGTAGCCGAACGCGTCCTGCCACTCCGGCGTCATGAACACCAGCCGCTTGTCCACCACCTGCGGCGTAGCGAGCGCCGCATCGAAGTTCTGGAAGCCGCCGATGCCCGTGCGCTGCATCCACTCCAGGTCGAGGCGGATGCCCTCCTTGGTGATGTTGCCGTTCATCCAGTGCCACCACACGCGCGGGCGGGCCGCGTTCGGCGGATTCGCGAAGCCGGCACGCAGCGGATCGGCCGCGACGGCAGGGTCCTGCGCAGCAACCCCTGCCGGCGCGGCATCGGCGGCCCAGGCGACCACGCCGAGCAGGCACGCGGCCAGCATCGTTGAGAAACGCTCGATCGAATGCATCGGTGACTCCCGGGGGAACGTGGCGCGTTCAGCGCCGGCGCAGCACGCGCGCATCGACCTCGCGCACATCGGTGACGCCCGTCAGCGCCATGGAAACTTCGAGCTCGGCGCGGAGCAGCTCGAGCATGCGCGTCACGCCGGCACGTCCGCCCGCGGCGAGACCGTAGAGGAAGGCCTTGCCCACGAGGCAGGCGCGCGCGCCGTACGCCAGCGCCTTGAGCACGTCCTGGCCGCACTGCACGCCGCCGTCGAACAGCACTTCGCAGCGCCCGCCCACGGCCTCCACGACCTCGGGCAGCGCGCGGATCGAGGCCGCGGCGCCGTCGAGCTGCCGGCCGCCGTGGTTGGAGACCACGATCGCGTCGACGCCGGCGGCGACTGCGAGCTTCGCATCCTCGGCATCGAGGATGCCCTTGACGATGATCTTTCCCGGCCAAACCGAGCGCAGCCAGTCGATCTGCTTCCAGGTGATCGAGCAGTCCGACTGCGAGGCGATCCACTGCGACAGCGTGCCCAGCCCGCCGCTCGCCTCCACGCGCCCGGCGAGGTTGCCGAACGTGCGGCGCTTGCCGAGCAGCACGCCGAGCGCCCACGTCGGCTTCGTCATGATGTCGAGCGCATTCGCCAGCGTGAGCCGCGGCGGGATAGTCAGGCCGTTGTGCGCGTCGCGCCGGCGCACACCCTGCAGCACCAGGTCGGCGGTGAGGATCAGCGCGCTGCATCCGGCGCCGCGCGCGCGCGCCACCATGTCGGCGTTGAAGCCGCGGTCCTTGAGCATGTAGAGCTGGAACCAGAACGGCTGCTGCGTCGCCGCGCGCACGTCCTCGATCGAGCAGATCGACATGGTGCTGAGCGCGAACGGCACACCGAAGGCCTCCGCGGCCAGCGCGCCCTCGACCTCGCCGTTGCGGTGGAACAGGCCGGTGAGCCCGGTCGGCGCGATCGCCACCGGCATCGACCAGGGCTGGCCGAGCACCGTGGTCGCCACCGAGCGCTGCGATATGTCGATCATGACGCGCTGGCGCAGCTCGATGTCATCGAAGGCCGCGCGATTGCGCCGCAGCGTCACCTCGTCGTACGCGCCGCGGTCGGCATACTCGAAGATGGCGCGCGGCACGCGCCGGCGCGCCTCTGCGCGCAGTTCCGCAACGCTCATGCACAAACGCATGCTGCCCCCCTCGCCCCGAAGGCCCGCTGCGGGCCGACCTAGACTATACCGCTCGAACTGCCGCCCGCCGCGGCCGGCCGCGCCGCCGCGCAAGTCCCGCGGTAGCCGCTCCGCCGGTACAGGCCGAGCGGATCGATGGCGCCGCCGCGACTCACCCGCGCCCGCGCCAGGATCGGCGCGACATCCGTCGTGAAGGCGCGCTTGAGCGCCTGCGTGGCGAGCAGCGCATCGTTCGCCTCCTGCAGCGCCGCCAGCGCCGGGCGGTCCACCAGCAGCGCCTGCGCACGGGCGCGCGTCAGCTCCATGGCGCTCGCCATCAGGCTCTCCACCGGGTCGGTCACGTTGTGCGACTGATCCAGCATGTGCGCCGGCTGGAGCGGCACCTGGCGCCAGGCCGCGTCCACCAGCTCGTTGAACACCAGGAACAGCCGGTATGGATCGATCGAGCCGGCGTCGAGGTCATCGTCGCCGTACTTCGAGTCGTTGAAGTGGAAACCGCCGAGGCGCCCGGCATGGATCAGGCGCGCGACGATCATCTCGATGTTGACGTTCGGCGCGTGGTGGCCGAGATCGACCAGGCAGAAGGCCTGCGGCCCGAGCGCCTGCGCCGCCATCAGCGATGAGCCCCAGTCCTGGATGACGGTGGCGTAGAACGCCGGCTCGTACATCTTGTGCTCGATCAGCAGCCGCCAGCCGGCCGGCAGCCCGGCGTAGATGCGCGCCGCGGAATCGAGATAGCGCTCGAAGGCGCGCGCCAGGTGCTGCTGGCCGGGGAAGTTGGCGCCATCGCCGATCCACAGCGTCAGCGCCTTCGAGCCGAGCAGCCCGCCGATGCGGATGCACTCGAGGTTGTGCTCCACCGCCTGCGCACGCACCGCCGCCGCGGTGTGCGTCAGGCTGCCGAACTTGTACGACTCCCGCTGGCCGCGCTGATCCTGGAAGGTGTTGGAGTTGACCGCATCGAACCCTACCCCTAAGCGCGTGGCGTGCGCCTTGAGCGCGCCGTAGTCCTCGCACGCGTCCCACGGCAGGTGCAGCGAGACCGTCGGCGTCGCGCCGGTGAGCCGGTGGATGACCGCGCAGTCCTCGAGCTTCTCGAAGACGTTGCGCGGCTCGCCGGGCCCGGGAAAGCGCGCAAAGCGCGTACCACCGGTGCCGACGCCCCAGGAGGGCAGCGCCACGGCGAAATCCGCCGCGCTGCGCGTCACCGCATCGATGTCGATGCCGCGGCGCGCCAGCTGGCTGCCGAGCGCCTGGTAGTCGGCGTCGAGCGCCGCCGCGAGCGGCGCATTGCCGGCGGCGATGTAATCGGCGTCGCGCGGATCGCCGCTGCGGTCCTGGGCCATGTTCCCCCCTTCCTACCGCGTGAATGCGCCGGCGTTGCCGGCATCGACGTTGAGGATATTACCGGTGGACTTGGCCGAGCGCTCCGTCGCGAAGAAGGCCACCGCCTCGGCGACATCCTCCGGGTACACGCTGCGCTTCAGCAGGCTCCGCTCGCGGTACACGGCCTCGAGCTCCTCCGTCGTGGTCTTGTTCTGGCGCGCGCGCTGCTCGGCCCACTCGCCCTGCCAGATGCGCGAGCCGCGCAGCACGGCGTCCGGGTTGACGACGTTGACGCGGATCGCAGCGGGCGCGCACTCGAGCGCGAGGCAGCGCGCCAGGTGCAGCTCCGCGGCCTTCGCCGTGCAGTAGGCCGCGGCGCCGGGCGAGGCCGCGAGCGCGTTCTTCGAGCCGATGAATATCACCGAGCCGCCGAGCCGCTGCGCCTGCATGAGCCGCACGGCCTCGCGCGCCACGAGGAAATAGCCGGTCGCGAGGATGTCGAGGTTGCGCCGCCACAGCGCCAGGCTCGTCTCCTCGATCGGCGCCGCCGAGGCGATGCCGGCGTTGGAGACGCAGATGTCGATACCGCCGTAGTTCCAGGCGGCATCGCGATACAGCGCGACGACCGCCGCCTCGTCGGTGACATCGACCCACAGGCCCACGGCGCAGTCGCGCCCGTATTGCCGGCGCAGCGACTCGGTCGCCCCCGCGAGCGCCGTGCGGTCGATGTCGCACAGCACGACGCAGGCGCCCTCCTCGATCAGGCGCCGCGCGCTCGCGAGCCCTATGCCGCCGGCGCCACCGGTGATCAGCGCGACGCGGCCGGCGAGCGCCTTCGGCTTTGGCATGCGCTTGAGCTTGGCCTCCTCGAGCAGCCAGTACTCGATGTCGAATGCCTCCTGCTCGGGCAGGCCGCGGTACTCCGAGACGCCTTCGGCCTCGCGCATCACGTTGATGGCGTTGGTATAGAACTCGGCTGCGATGCGTGCGGTGGCCTTGTCGGCCGCGAAGCTGAGCATGCCGACGCCGGCGATCAGGTAGACGACGGCATTCGGGTCACGCAGGGCCGGGGAGTTCGGCCGCCTGCAACGCTCGTAGTAGGCCGCGTAGTCCTTGCGGTAAGCCTCGATGGCCGCCGGCAGGCGCGCGATGAGGTGCTCCTCGGTCTCGTGCGCGGGATCGAAGCCGAGCACCAGCGGGCGGATCTTGGTGCGCAGGAAATGATCCGGGCACGCGGTGCCGATCGCCGCGAGGCGCTCGAAGGCATTGCTGCCGACGAACTGCAGCACTGCGGGGCTGTCGTCGAAGTGGCCGATCTTGGGCGACTTCTCCGAGATCAGCCCGCGGATGCGCGGCATCAGCGCCGCGGCGATCGCGCGCCGGCGTCCCCCGGGCAGCGCCGCGACGCGCTCGCCCTTCAGCCCCGGCGCGCCGGCGTTGCGCGCGGCGAGCCAGGCGATCGCGCCGTTGATTACCTCGATCGTGTTCTCGTAGCAGGCCTTCGAGGTCGCGCCCCAGGTGAACAGGCCGTGCGCCTCGAGCACCACGCCGCGCGCGTCCGGGTTCGCGCGCACGAACTGCCGCAGCCGCAGCGCCAGTTCGAAGCCCGGGCGGATCCACGGCAGCCAGCCGATCGCCCCGCCCCAGATCTCCCGGGTGAGCCGCTGGCTGTCTTTCGCGGCGGCGACGGCGATCACCGCGTCGGGGTGCATGTGATCGACGTGCGGCCGGTCGATGAGCCCGTGCAGCGGTGTGTCGATGCTCGGCGCGCGCGCGTTGAGGTTGAAGGTGCAGTGCGGGTAGAGCCCGACGATCGTGTCCTCGTCGGCGGGGCCGCGGAAGCGGGCGGGGAGCGCGCGGATCTTGTCCAGGTAGAGCGTCGCAAAGCCATCGAGCTGCATCGTCCCCAGGTCGCCACCCGAGCCCTTGACCCACAGGACGTCGACGACCTCGCCGCTCAGCGGATCGGCCTGGCGCAGCTTCGCCGAGGTGTTGCCGCCGCCGAAATTGGTGATGCGCTGGTCCGAACCCAGTAGATTCGAGCGATAGAGAAGAAGGCCCTCGGGTGCGAGGCGCGCGGCGGCCGCATCGTCCCAAAGGCTTGGCAGCATGGATTGATTCATATCTGATCGAAATTTATCAGTTTCGCTCATAATCGGTCAATCGCCCATCGGCCTGTCCGTAACGCCCGCAAGCCATGTCCGCCACCACGATCGCCGTCCTCGATATCGGCAAGACGCACGCGAAGCTCCTGCTCGCCGACGCCGCGAGCGGCGAGCTCATCTGGTCCGCGCAGCGTGACCGCCAGGTGAGCGCCGCGGGGGGCCTGCGGCAGCTGGACCTCGAAGCCACCTGGAACTGGCTGCTGGACGCGCTCGCCGCCGCGCCCGGACGCGAGGGCATTACCGATCTCGTGCCGGTCGGCCATGGCGCCGCCGCCGCCCTCATCGATGCCCGCGGTGCGCTGCTTGCGGCGCCCGACTATGAAGATCCCGCTTTCGAGGCCGTGGCCGCCGAATACCGCGCGCTACGCGACCCCTTTGAGCTGACGCTCTCGCCCGAGCTCCCGCTGGGCCTCAACCTCGGGCGCCAGCTCTTCTACCTGCAGACGTGCGCGCCGCGGCTGTTCGAATCCGCCGCGCACCTGCTGCTGCACCCGCAATACTGGGCCTGGCGCCTCTGCGGCACGCGCGCCAGCGAGCTCACATCGCTGGGCTGCCACACGGACCTGTGGCAACCGCGCGCTGCCGAACCCGCGCCGCTCGCCGTCGCACGCGGCTGGAGCCGGCTGCTGCCACCGCTGCGGCGTGCGGATGCGATCGTGGGCACGCCCGCCGCGGCGGTGCGCGCCCGCACCGGCCTCGCGGCGGACTGCCGCGTGCGCTGCGGCATCCACGACTCGAACGCCTCCTGGCTCGCACACCTGGCCAGCGTGCCCGCGGACACCCCCTTCAGCGTGATCTCCAGCGGCACCTGGGTGATCGTGATGGCGCGCGGCACCGATCTCGCCCGCCTCGATGAGCGACGCGACATGCTCGCAAACGTCGATGCCGAAGGATCGCCGGTCGCGACGGCGCGCTTCATGGGCGGCCGCGAGTACGCGGCGATCGCGGGCGAGCGGCGCGCCCCGGCGACGGCGGCGGACCTGCGCGCCGTGCTGCGCGCCGGCGCCGTGGCCGTGCCCAGCTTCGCCGAGGCGGGCGGGCCCTTCGCTGGGCATCGCGGCACGCTGCATTGCGCCGCGGGGCTGGACGCGGCGCGGCGCACGGCGCTCGCCACGCTGTACACGGCGTTGATGTGCGACCTCCGGCTCGACGAGCTCGGGGCCCGCGGGCCGGTGATCGTCGATGGCCCGCTGGCGGGCGACGCGCTGCTCCTCGGCGTGCTCGCGGCGCTGCGACCCGGAGCGGCGGTCTATGCCGCGGCCGAGCGCGCCGGCACGCTGCGTGGGGCCCTGCGCCTGGCCCAGGCGCCGGTGCCGCCGGCGGTGTCGGGCGCGGCGGCGTGTCTTCCCGCCGTCGACGCGGCGGCGCTCGCCGATTATCGGGCGCGCTGGCGCGCGCGCTGCGCGGCGCTCAGGACCGGCTGAGGCCCGCCGGATCGCCCTTGACGAATCCGCCGGCCTCCAGCCACCAGTAGAACTCCTCGATCCAGTGGTCGCTGCTCGCGCCGCTGCGGTTCATGCCGTAGCCGTGCCCACCCTTCTCATACACGTGCAGTTCCACCGGGCGCTTCTGCGCCCGCCAGGCCTCGAAGACCGGCTGACTCGCGCCGGCGAGCAGCGGATCGTCAGCCGAGACGGCGAGGAACAGCGGCGGCGCATCGGCGGGCACGCTGCTCCCGCCCGGCAGCGCGCCGTAGATCGAGGCGGCGAAATCGGGACGCGAGGCGGCGTCGTACTGCGTGGCGACGCTCAGGGCAACCATGCCGCCGGCCGAGAAGCCGATGATGCCGATGCGGTTGGGTGCGATGGCGTAGCGTGCCGCCAGCTCACGCACGCGCCGCACGGCCACGAGCCCGTCGGCGCGCGCCTGCAGCGCGCCCGGCGACTTGGCCATGTCATCGGCGCGGCGCCCCTGGCCCTGCGCCATGGCGTGCCAGCGCCGCTTCATCTCCGCCTCGTAGGTCGCGAGGTCCGCGGGCGTCTCGTTGAGCCGGTACTTGAGCATGAAGGCCGTGATGCCGCGCGCGGCTAGCCAGCGCGCCACCTGCGCGCCCTCGCTCTGCACCGAGAGGAACTCGAAGCCACCGCCCGGCGCGACGATCACCGCGGCGCCGTTCGCCTTCCCCTCCTCCGGCAGGTACGGGATCAGCTCGGGGCGCGTGATGTTGCGCGCCTTCCATTCGTTGAGGATGAAGTCGCCGCTCTCCGCCTGCTTTGCCTTCTCCGAACCCGGCGCCGCGCCCGGGTATAGGGGAATGGTATCGGTGACCGCGGTCGCGGCTGCGGCGGCACTGCCCGCGGCCAGCGCCGCCAGCGGCAGCGCGCCGAGCAATCCGATGGCGCACGCCAGGACCTTCACCGACTGTAGCCTGCGCATGAGAACTCCCATTCGCACCTCACCTGGCCGCGAGACGCACCGCGCCGTCGAGGCGAACGACT
>Ga0153915_10006405_pt1 | contig 11037 bp, 8 predicted proteins | sample Opewatmetagenome_2_FD_107003 | JGI IMG/M metagenome (GOLD analysis project Ga0153915, IMG submission 107003) | Freshwater wetland microbial communities from Ohio, USA - Open water 3 Core 3 Depth 3 metaG | ecosystem: Environmental > Aquatic > Freshwater > Wetlands | place: USA: Ohio, Lake Erie...
CTCTTCTCCAGGGCGTCCTGGAGAGCCAGGCCGTTGATCACGGTGGCGAGCAGCCCCATGTGGTCGGCGGCAACCCGGTCGATCCCCTGCGCCGCGGCCGAGACGCCGCGGATGATGTTTCCGCCGCCGACGACCACGGCGATCTCGACGCCAAGCCCGTGGACGTCCCGGATTTCGTCGGCCATCCGCGACACGACCTCGGGCGAGATGCCGTACTTCTGCTCGCCCATCAACGCTTCCCCCGAGAGCTTCAAGAGGACGCGCTTGTAGACGGGAGCGTCGCTCATCGGCGCTCGGCGCTAGCCGGGTCGCTCGTCGCCGGACCTCGCGTCGGACCGGCCGAGGTTCTCTCCGAGCTTGAAGCGGACGAAGCGCAGTGCGAGCGCCTCCTTCCCGCCGCGTTCGACGATGACCTGGCCGACGGTCTTCTCCGGGTCTTTCACGAAGGCCTGCTCCGTCAGGACCGTCTCCTGATAGAACTTCTCGACCTTCCCCTCGGCGATCCGCTCGACGACTTGCGGCGGCTTGCCCGCCTGCGCGGCCTGCGCGCGGGCGATCTCCCGCTCTGTCGCGAGCATCTCGGGCGTGACCTCCGAGCGGGAGGCGAAACGCGGATCCGACGCCGCGATGTGCATCGCCAGGTCCTTGCCGAGCGACTCGTCGCCGGCGGAGAGCCCGACGACAACGCCGATGCGCCCGTGGCCATGGACGTAGCTGGCGAAGCGCTCGCCAGCACGAGGGGTCAGGCGCGCGAACCGGCGGATGCCCATGTTCTCTCCGAGCTTCGCGATGAGATGCGTGACGGCTTCCGAGACTTTCTCGGTGGCGTTTCCCGGGGCCGGAAGGTCCGCGATCGCCGCCACGTCACCGGAGCGTGTGTCGCCGAAGGCCGCATGCGCGGCGATCGTGTCGGCCAGGCCTTCGGCGAGGGCGCGGAAGTCCGCAGTCCGCGCGACGAAGTCGGTCTCGCAGTTGACCTCGACCAGCACGGCCGCTCCGGGGACGACGCGGGCGATGACGAGGCCTTCCGAGGTCGCCCGGTCCGCCTTGCGCGCGGCCGTGGCGAGGCCGCGCTTCCTCAGGATCTTGCGCGCCTCCTCGAAGTCGCCGCCGGCCTCCACGAGCGCCTTCTTGCAATCCATCATCCCAACGCCGGTCTCGGCGCGCAGATCGGCCACCGCCCTGGACGTTATTTCCATCGTTCCCCTATGAGTGATACGGCGGAGCTTTCAGCTCTCAGCTGTCAGCTTTCGGCTGAGGAGTCCGGAGAATCATGCTGAAAGCTGCGAGCTGACGGCTGATAGCTTCTTAAGAGGCGACGTCCGAAACGACCGCGGTCGTCGAGAGCTCCGGAGTGCGCGGGCGAGACTCCTCGTCCGCCTCGGCGGGACCGCCCCGCTCCTCATGGGCGTGCAGCCCCTCCAGAACCGCGTCGGAGACTCGCGAGGTGAACAGCCGGATCGCGCGGATGGCGTCGTCGTTACCCGGGATCACGTGGTCGATCACGTCCGGATCGCAGTTGGTGTCCACCACGGCGACGACCGGGATTCCGAGAATGTTGGCCTCCTTGACCGCGATGTATTCCTGCTTCGGATCGATGACGAACAGCGCGTCGGGCAGCTCGTCCATCTCCTTGATCCCCGTCAGGTTCTTCTCGAGCTTCTCTTTCTCGCGCTCCAGCCGCAGCCGCTCCTTCTTCGTCAGGTTTTCGTTGTCCTCCTGGGCGAGGACCCCTTCGATCTCCTTCAAGCGGTGGATGGACTTGCGGATCGTGGAAAAGTTGGTCAGGGTGCCGCCGAGCCACCGGGTGTTCACGTAGAACATCCCGCAGCGGTTGGCCTCTTCGTAGATCGCGTCCTGCGCCTGGCGCTTGGTGCCGACGAAAAGGAGGTTCTTCCCTCGCGCGGCCAGCTCCGTCACGAATTTCGAGGCTTCCTTGAACTGCTTCAACGTCTTCTGGAGGTCAATGATGTAGATCCCGTTGCGTTTTCCGAAGATGTACTTCTTCATCTTCGGGTTCCAGCGCTTGGTCTGATGACCGAAGTGGACGCCAGCCTCGAGCAGTTCCTTCATCGAAATAGATGCCAGATCACACCTCCTTAAAGATTAGGTGTCAGGTGATCGGTGTTAGGGAAGACCCCGGAAAGCTCGGCTCGCGTCCCTGGCACCTTGCACCTAGCACCCAGCACCTTGTTTACCGTTTGCTGAACTGGAAGCGGGCGCGGGCGCCGCGCTGGCCGTACTTCTTACGTTCCTTCATCCGCGGGTCGCGGGTGAGGAAGCCTTCCTTCTTGAGCTTCTTGCGAAGCTCCCCGTTGTACTCCGTGAGAGCGCGCGCGATTCCGTGGCGAATCGCCCCGGCCTGCCCCGTTGGACCTCCGCCGCTGACGGTCACGTGGATGTCGAACCGCTCTGCCGTCTCCGTCGAGAGGAGCGGCTGCTTGATGACCATCTTCAGGACGTTGTTGGGGAAGTAATCGTCGAGGGAGCGCTTGTTGACCGTGATGGAACCCGAGCCGGGAACGAGCCGGACGCGCGCCATCGAGGTCTTGCGCCGTCCGGTGGACCGATGCTGGATTTCGACCGCCAAAAACTCCTCCTTGACTCGAGCTAGCTCGCGCGCGCCGCGTGCCGGACGGGAAGGGTCAGGACGCGCGGCTTCTGCGCCTCGTGCGGGTGGGAAGGCCCGCGGTAAACCTTCAACTTCTTCAGCTGGCGGCGCCCGAGCTTCGACTTCGGCAGCATTCCGCGCACCGCCTCCTCGATCAGCCTCTCGGGGTGCTTCGCGGACAGGTCCTTCGCCGCGACTGTCTTCAAGCCGCCAGGATAGCCCGTGTGCCGGCGGTAGACCTTCTCGTCGCTCTTCCGTCCTGTCAGAAGCACTCTCTCCGCGTTGGTCACCACGACAAAGTCGCCCGTGTCCCGGTACGGAATGTAGTGTGCCCGGTGCTTGCCCGAGAGGACGCGCGCCACGCGGCTCGCCAGGCGACCGAGCACTTTGTTGCTCGCGTCCACGACCCACCACTCCTGGCGGATCGCGCCATGCAAAGCCGCAGATGTCCCGGAATTCATGAAAACCCTGACTCCTTAGTTCAATGAAACCGGCGCGGAGCCTGAGGCAGGCCCGTCCCGAGCCCTATCCGAGGGCGCGTAAGGATACGCAGGCGGTGAGGCACTGTCAAGGAAGCACGGCCCCCCGACGCCGCGTGATCCGGAGATCCTCCGTCCCCGGGTCCCCTTCTTGCCGAAGTCAGAGACTCCGATCCCCTTTCGCGTGAGCGGGGTAGCTCTCAGTCGAGCCCGTCCACCGTCCCTTCGCGCGCCGCCGCGCGGAAGCGTGAGCCCATGCCGGTTCGGAAAAGAAAGAGGGCGATCAAGGGAAATTCGCCCGAAGGGGGTGTCGCGATGTCAATGCGGGCCTGGACTTGGACCTTCACGCTCACGGAGAGACGCGGATTCTCGCGCCCGCGGCGCGAGGGCGCTCGTTTATCCTTGGCCCGATGTCGGCAAGCGGGGCGGCGCGGCTTCTGGATGGGGCCTCCCTCGCCCGGGTGCTTCGCGAACGGGTCCGGGAGGAAGCGTCTCGGGTCTCCGAACGAGGGACTCCCGCTTCCCTGCGGGTCATTCTCGTCGGCGAGGACCCGGCTTCGGTCACCTACGTCGCCTCCAAGACCCGCGCCGCGCAGGAAGCCGGTTGCCAGGCCGAAACGATCCGTCTTCCCGCATCGGCGACGCCCGCGAGGCTGCTCGAAGAGGTCGAGCGCGCCAACCGCGACGAGGCCGTGGACGGCCTCCTCGTCCAGCTGCCCCTCCCACCCGGCCATGACCCTCGCCGGGTGTTCGATGCTCTCGATCCGGCCAAGGACGTGGACGGGCTGCATCCGGAGAACGTCGGCCTGCTCGCGCAGGGGCGGCCGCGGTTCGTGCCGTGCACCGCCGCCGGGATCCTCGCCCTGCTCGACGCCTACGAGATCCCGATCGAAGGAGCGAATGCCGCCGTTCTCGGCAGGAGCGAGATCGTCGGCAAGCCGGTCGCGGCGCTGTTGACCTCCCGCAACGCGACCGTGACCCTCTGCCACTCGCGCACGAAAGACCTCGCGGCCGTATGTCGCCGGGCGGAGATTCTCGTCGCCGCGATCGGCAGGCCGGGTTTTGTCACGCGCGACTTCGTGATGCAAGGCGCCGCCGTCGTGGACGTGGGCGTCACACGGCTCGACTCCATCGAGGCCGCGCCGCCGCACCTGCGCGGCTCCGCCCGACTGCGCGAGGCGATCGCGCGAAAAGGCCGCGCTCTGGTCGGCGACGTGGATTTCGACGCGGTCTCCGAGGTCGCCCGCTGGATCACGCCCGTTCCGGGAGGCGTCGGCCCGCTGACAATCGCGATGCTTCTTCAGAATACGGTCAAGGCCGCCCGTCTTCGGCGACCGCCAGCCAGGCGTGAATCGTGAACCGCGGACTCGGGTCCGGGGGGTTCGGAACGGTTATTCCCCGGCCCCCTTCTCTTGTCCCGCCGCTTCAACCGGAACGACACCCGGAGCAAAAGGCGGAGGCTCCCTTTCCAGGAATTCCGCGAGCTCGCGCCGGGCGACGGCAGCGAGAGGATGGCCGATGGCCTGGTAGCTCCGCGCGCGGTCCCGGAGAATATTCCCTCGCCACGGGACGTTCGGCTCCACTTCCTGGACGATCGAGGCGTACCTGGCGGCGTCCAGACGCGCGGCGATCTGCAGGCGGATCAGGAGCCTCTCCTCATTCAGGATTGCGAGCGCAAAGGGGCGCGCGAGGGCGGCGTCCAGGCGAGCGGCGAGGGCGACGTCCTTGGAGGCCAGATCGAGGACGATCGCGAAGGCGTTCTTGACGAAGACCGTCATCGGCCAGGGATCGTCGCGGTAGCGCGCGAAGCCGCGCTCGAGGGACTGAGTGGCCTCCTCGGCGCGCCCCTGCCTCCACCGCAGGCGCGCGGTCAGCAGCTCAGCCTCGACCGGGTGCGGATCCTGCAGGCGGGCTATGAGAACGGTCGCCTGCTCGTCTCCGCCCTGGGCGAGCGCTTCCGCCAGCACCGTCTCTTCGACCGGTCCCACCGGCTGCCAGGGCCGAGCGTTCCAGTTGCTCAAGACGAGCGCGGGCCTCCCCTCGAGGAAGCTCCTTTGAGCCATCGTCAGTTGCAGCTCTTCGATGGAAAGATCGGGCCGAACGAGCGCTTGGACTTCCGTGCCCGTCGCCGCCGTGATGCGCCAGCGGCTGACAGCGGCCCAGTCCACGTCCCCGGAGACGGGAGGTCCGTCCTCGTGGCGCAGCCGGGCGACTCGGCGCATTTCATTGGCGTCGAAGTAGCTGTCGCGCCCCAGGCTCCGCGCGAAGGCGAACTCCACGCGGTTCCTGTCGTCGGTGTTGGCCGACGCCTGTCCGTCCTCCGCGAGCGCCCGCGAGAGTGACGCGCGGGCCACGTAGTGCGCCAGGAATCCCTCGAGCCCCCTCACGCGCCAGGCCTTCTCCATCGCGCTCGCGAACGGTTCCAGGGCCAGCCGCTCGCGGAGGCGTCCGGCGTCGTAGACCACGGGTTCCGCGGTCGAGGCGAGGATGAGGTCGTGCTGCTTCGTGTACCAGGTTTCGACCTCGGTGAAGGCCCGCCGGAGCGTCGCGTAGACCGTCCGCACCGTCCCGCTGTCCACCTCGTAGGCCTGGAGCCACTGGAGGAAGATGCCGCCGGGCGCCAGGCGCGAGCGCACCGCGCGATAGAACTCCTCGGTGAAGAGACTGGAAATCCCGGCGCGATAGGGGTTCGAAGGCTCGGAGAAGATCACGTCGTAGGTGTCGCGCGAGGTCAGCAGCCACTCCCGGGCGTCCGCGATCGAAACGCGGACCTTCGCGTTGTGGAGGACGTCTCCGTTGACCAGAGAACAGTCGGCGGCCACGCGCAAGATCGCCGGCTCGAGCTCCACGACGTCCACGCGGGAGATCGACGGCACGGCCGCGAGCCAGCCGGCCGTGGACCCCGTGCCGAGGCCGATCACGAGCGCGCGGCGCGGATTCGGATGGAGCGCGGCGCCTATCAAGCCGCCCATGACCTGCGTCGCCGCGTCGCCGCGGGAGCTGCCGTCGCTCTTTCCGGAGATCAAGAACGCGAGGCCCTCGGTCGTCCTGCGCAGGGCCACGCTCGACTCGAGGCCGTCCTTCTGCCAAACCACGTCCCTTCGCCGTCCGCGCATCCATTCCTCCAGCATGTTGGGCGACGCCTTGACCAGTTCCACCCTTCCCGCTCCGATCGGGCTGTGTCGCCATGCGGCCGTCGGCCCGGGAGCCAGGAGGAGTAGAAGGCTCGCGGCCGCGGCGCCTGCCGCCGCCCACCGGAGCGCGCGGACGCCCGACCGGCCACCTGAAAGGAGGAACGCCGTGAGGGCCAGCATGCAGAGAAGGCAGACGACGAAGACCCAAGTCCCCGTGGCCGAGAGCAGGGGCAACAGTCCGAAGCCACCGGCAAGCGAGCCGGCGATGCCGCCCGCGGTGTTCCACGCGTACGCGAGTCCCACGTCCGAGCCGACGTGCTCCCGTCCGCGCCCCAGAAGAGCGATGAGCAGCGGAAACTGAAGGCCTGCCACGAACGCCGCCGGGAACACGACGAGTCCGGCGACGAGTGACCATCCCACGACGTATCCGCCGAAGCCGAAGACGCCGAACGGCCGCAGCAGGATGGCGAGGACCGCGACGCGGTCTCCGAGGGCATAAGGGAAGACAAGGCAGAGCGCCTCGAGCGCGCAGGTCAGGGCGAAGCCCGATAGCGTGGCAGGCCCGCGGCGCGCCAGCGAGTAGGCCGCCGAGCCGGCGCCGATTCCCACGAGCGCCATCGCGAGTATCAGGCCGAACGTGTAGGTGGAGCCGCCCAGAAGAGGCGCGAGCATTCGGTACCAGACGAGTTCCATGAGAAAGAAGGCGAACCCGGCGACGGCCGCCGCGGCGAACACGAACCGGCGGGGAGGGAGTTCCCCAGCCGCGTGAGAGGGCTGCGGCGGTCTCTGCTTCTCTTTCTCGCGACGCCTCTCCCCCGTCTCCCGAGTTGGAGAGCCTGGAGCGTGAGGACCGGATAGAGGGCCGGAAAGAGCTTCCTCCTCCGGGCGGGGCATCGCCGCCGCCAGCCTGAGAGCCGCCAGCCCCACAAGGGCATTGACCGCGCAGGCGACCCAGAGGGTCATCCGGGTTCCCAGAGACTCGAGCAGCAGGAAAGTCGAAAGGATCGTCCCGGCGACAGCCCCGAGCGTATTTGCTGCGTAGAGGATCGCGAGGTGCCTGCGCCTGGAATCCTCCTCGGTCTCGACGGCGCGCGTCGCGGCCGGAAGCGTGCCTCCCATGAGAACGGTTGGCACGCACAGCACGAGAGCGGAGAGAACGAGCCTCGCCAATGTCCCCCCGGCGATGCCCAGACGCTGGGTCCCGCCGAGCGCGATGTAGGCGAGCCTCACCAGGTACACCCAGAGGGGGGTCAGGACCGCGGACCCGGCGGCCAGGAGCTCCAGGCGGCCGTAGAAAGCGAGCGGTCGCGGAAAAGCGTCCACCCGCTTCCCGAGGAGCCAGCCTCCGACTCCCAGGCCACCCATGAAAATCGCGAGGACGGCCGCCGACGCCGCCGTCGAGAAACCGAAAACGAGACGCAGCTCTCTCATCCAGGCCACCTGGTAGATGAGGGCGGTCATGCCGGAGCCGAAGAGCAGGGCTGATACCGCTAAGAGCCGCCGTTTCATAGGGATCGAGGACGTTAACACAGCAGGGCGCCTGGCGAAGGTTCAGGGGCATACGCGGGTCGCATGGCCGTGGAAGTCGGGCGGACATGGCCCGTGCAGACCTGGTCCGCGACACCGCCTTCTCCCGGCGTTACTTCTTTATTGATATACGAAAAACTTCGTACTAGTTTCTTCGTATGAAGACAGGAGAGCGCCGATGACCGTCAGAAGGAAGGCTTCCCCGCCCCGGCCGACGGACGGAGAGCTTCAGATTCTCCGCGTGCTGTGGGAGCGCGGGCCGAGCACGGTGCGGGAGGTCCAGGAGGCGCACGAAGAGGCACGGCGCACCGGCTACACGACGGTCTTGAAGCTCCTGCAGATCATGACGGAGAAGGGGCTCGTCCGGCGCGACGAGACCGAGCGCGCGCACGTGTACCAGGCGCGGGTGCCGCGTGAAGAGACCGAGCGGCAGCTTGTCGGCGATCTGCTCGATCGGGCCTTTGCAGGCTCGGCTTCGACGCTCGTCATGAGAGCGCTCTCCTCGAAGAGGACTTCAACCGAAGAGCTGGCGCGAATCCGCCGCCTCTTGGACGAACTGGAAGGAGCCGGGCGATGAGCGATGCCGCCAGCATGTTCGGGAGCCCGCTCTTCGAGAGGCTGGGGTGGACTCTCGCCGCCTTCCTCTGGCAGGGGACTCTGGTGGCGGCGTTTCTGGCGGCCGTGAACGCCGCGCTGCGCGGCCGAAGACCGGGCATTCGCTACGCCGCTGCATGCGGGGCGATGCTGATGATGCTGATTCTTCCGATTGCGACCTTCGCCGGGCGAAGCTCCGCCGCGGACGAGACAGCGCCCCTCGCGGTGAGGGCCGTTTCGTCCGGACGCGCGTTTCTCTCGATTCCTGATGCGGTAGCGTCGGACTCACCAGTCGGAGCCTTCGCCCGCGCGATCCGCGCGAGCTCGGCGTCACTCGCCCCCTGGCTGGTCTCCGGCTGGATCTGCGGCGTGCTGTTTCTGTCGCTTCGCTTCCTCGGAGGCTGGCGCGCCGCCTGGAAACTCTCCCACCGCCGCGCGTCCGCCGCGCCTTCTTCCCTGCAGTGGAGTCTCGAGCGCCTTGCCGCGAGACTCCGGGTCTCGCGTCCTGTCCTGCTCCTCCAATCAGCCGCCGTGTCGGTGCCGACGGCGCTGGGCGCCCTGAGGCCTATGATCCTGCTGCCGGTCTCGGCCCTCGCCGGCCTTTCTCCCGAGGCGCTCGAAGCCGTGCTCGCCCATGAGCTCGCGCACATCCGGCGGCATGACTACCTCGTCAACCTTCTCCAGACGGCAGTCGAGACCCTTCTCTTCTACCACCCCGCCGTGTGGTGGATTTCACACAGGATCCGTGTCGAGCGGGAGAGCTGCTGCGACGACCTCGCCGTCGCGGTCACCGGGGATGCGGGGGCTTACGCCCGCGCGCTCGTCGGCCTCGAGCAGATCCGGTGCGAGCCTCGACTGGCCGTCGCCGCGAGCGGCGGGGCGCTACGGCACAGGATCACGCGGCTTCTCCGGCCTACTGCCTCGCCCGCGGATGGCGCCTCCCGGTGGCCCGCAGCCATCCTGGCGCTCGCGGCCGTCGGCGCGATCGGGGCCGCGGCGCGGATCTCGGCCTTCGCGGACGTAGGCTCGCCCTTCGCGATCGGATCGGGCGAGGCCGCTCCGGAACGCGTGGCTACAGCTGCGACAGCCCGCCCGTGGAAACTCCTGCGGGGCGTCGGGGGAGGCGCTTCCGGCGGCGTCCGAGGCGGAGTCTCCGGAGGTGCCGCCGGCGGCGCCCGGGCCGGCGTCTCCGGCGGGGTCTCGGGCGGCGTCATCAGAGGGGTCGTGGCGGACGCGATAGGCGGCATCGAGGGCGAAGGCATCGTAAATGCCGGAGAGGCGCCGGAGGAGGAGCCGGCCAGGACCGAGAAGATCGCAGCAGGCCGCCCGTCGTCCCCCGAGGAGCTTGCGCGTCTGCGCCGCCACGGCGTGACGCCCGAGTTCCTCGGCGCCCTCGCGGCCCTGGGCTACAAGCAGGCGAGCGTGGACGAACTGGTCTCGGTTCGGATCCACGGGGCCACGCCCGAGTACATTTCGGCGATGACGGAGCTCTTCGGCAAACAGTCTCTGGACGAGCTCGTCTCTCTGAGGATCCACGGCGTCACGCCCGAGTTCGTCCGCGCGTTTCGCGACGCCGGCTACACGAAGATCTCGGCCGACGAGGCGCAGTCCTTGAGGATCCACGGCGTCTCCCCGGAGGATGGGGCGGAATGGACGAAGCTCCTGAGGAGCCGGCCCGAGTTGCACGAGATCGTCTCGGCCAGGATCCACGGGGCCACACCCGACTTCGCGCGAGAGATGCGCTCGCTCGGGCTCGAGGGCGGCCTCGACACGCTCGTCAGCCTGCGCATCCACGGCGTCACCCCGGACTTCGTGCGCGCAATGCGTTCGCTCGGATACTCGAAGCTCTCGGCCGATGAGGCGGTCTCCGCGCGCATCCACGGCGTCACCCCCGATTTCGCACGGGAGGTCCAGTTGCTCGGGTACACGGGCGTGTCGCTCGACGAGTTGACCTCCCTGCGCATTCACGGCGTCACGGCCGAGTTCATACGCGAGCAGAACGGCTCCGCCGGCTCCCGACTCTCGACCGACGAGCTGCTGGAACGACGGATTCACTGGAGGAAGAGATGACAGGCAACCTTTTACGCCGCGGAATTTCCCGTTTCCTTCTGGCTGCTTGCCTGGCGGCGCCGGCCTCCTCGCGGGCGGAGACCGTCGAGGGGCGGTGGCTGCTCGACTTCGACAGGCAGGACGGCCGCGTGCAGTTGACGATGAAGCGGACGACTTCCCATGGCCACTGGAACAGCTCCAGTTCCTATTCCCTCGAGGACTTCCGGGGATTGTCGCTGCCGAAAGGCAACGCGCCGGTGGCGGCGCGATTCGAGATGGTTCGCGACGCCGGAACCATCCGATTCGAGGGGCAGCTCGACGCATCCGGCGGCTCGGGGCGCTTCCAGTTCGCCGCCAACCCGGACTTCGAGAGCGCGTGGCGGGCGCGAGGCTACTCGAGCCTGTCCACCGACGACGCCTGGGCGTTCACGATGCACGACGTCAGCCGGAAGTTCCTCGACGACCTGCGCTCCCTCGGTTACGACCACTTGTCCGCCGACAGCCTCGTTTCCATGCGCATCCACGGCGCCACCCCCGAGTTCGTCCGGGACCTCAAATCCTTGGGCTACGACCACATCCCGGTGGACGGCCTCGTCTCGATGCGCATCCACGGCGCGACCCCGGAGTTCCTCCGGGGCCTCAA
>Ga0153915_10006406_pt1 | contig 11035 bp, 8 predicted proteins | sample Opewatmetagenome_2_FD_107003 | JGI IMG/M metagenome (GOLD analysis project Ga0153915, IMG submission 107003) | Freshwater wetland microbial communities from Ohio, USA - Open water 3 Core 3 Depth 3 metaG | ecosystem: Environmental > Aquatic > Freshwater > Wetlands | place: USA: Ohio, Lake Erie...
AACTTTACTCGTCTGTCGGATTTTCCGTGGTTCCCGGACGACCCGAACATGAACATCATGGCGATGCGAGCGCACGCGATGAATAACTCTCGTGCAACCGATGTCGGCGAAGTGCTCAGGGCCCTCACTGGCCTGAAGTCAGGAGACGGTGAGGGATGGCACAATCGCTTCAGAAACCTGGCGGAGGCGGTGCGCGCTCAAGCCGAGAAAGCGGAAAAGGAAGAGCATCTCGTCACTGCACGGCAGTCATACCTCAGAGCGTCCACGTACTTCAGAATGTCGACGACGTTCATTGAGCGGGGAGCGAGGACCCGCGCCATGTATGGCGAGCAGCTGGAGTGTTTCACAAGATTCGCAGCCCTTAGTGACCCACCGATCGAGCGCGTTGAGATCCCTTACGAAGGCATCATCATGAAGGGATGGTATCTGCCTCCGAAAAAGAAGACCGGCCCCAAAAACGCGGCGTACATATACTGCTCAAGCGAAGCGGGGGCATGCGAAGGCACCATACAAACGAGTCCAACCGAAGCTGTAGAACGTGGGCTGGGCGTACTACTCTGCGATGGTCCAGGTGCCGGTGCCACCCTTATGATCCATAGAAAGGTTGGTACACCTGAATACGAGAAACCTTTCAAGGCGATAGTCGATTACCTGGTCAGCAGGCCAGACATAGATCCCAACAGAATCGGAGTAGCCGGCTCTGATTTCGGTGCCTACAACGCCGTGCGAGCCGCGGTCTTCGAAAAACGTGTCAAGTGTTGTGGCGTCATAACCGCATGTTATGACGCGCTGGTGGATCTATACGATTACGGCCAGGAAGGTCATAGACATGGCTTGTCGGCCTTTCTCGGTGAAGATCCCAACAATGTAGAGGCCGTAAGGGAGAAGTTGAAGGCGTACACGCTGAAAGGCGTTGCCGACAAGTTGACAGTACCACTACTGATCCTGCAGGGCGAGGAGAACGTGAACTATCCGATAGAACCCGCCTACAGGCTATACGCAGATGCCAAAGGACCCAAGGAACTTCGAATCGTCAATTCGGATCATCATACCGGCCATCGACGCATGGAAGTACTAGCCGGCCTCACAGACTGGTTCGTTGATCACTTGAAGTAGGACGCAGCAGCAAATCCCGTACAGAAATTCGACTTCGGAACGCTGAAATCTTTCGTGGAGCGCCATCATCTTCCCCGGAACGACATCGTAGATTCTCCATTCGAATAGCATTATCCACCCAGCTTTGAGCGAAAACTTCGCAAATAGAAACTAGCCAAGGGCCATACGGCCTTCCTCTACTATCTAATCGAACACTATCGTCCCGCTCACAGAATTCTCTGGGTTCAGCTACAACTTCTCTCCATTGACCACTCCAACCGGTTCGGTCCGGAGAAGGACTCTGCTTCGCGGCTCGCTGCCGCAACGCATCTGTTCTTCAACGTCCTTGCGGTGCCTGCCGTTGACTTGGATTCGCCCTTTGCTTCACCTGCCGGGTCGCGGTGCCGCAGAACCGTGGCTCACGCGTTTCCTCCGGGATGGGACTGGAGCGCAAACGAGCGCTGCGCGCCGCGGCGGCAAACGCGGTTCGCTACGGGCTTTTGCTCGCTCGATGTTTTTTGAGTTGTATCGATGCCAGTTTGAACGCCGGACCAAACCCGTTTAGGGATACGCGGCTAAGGGCGACGTGACGTCGCGGAAAGTGCAACGGTCCGAAGTGACCACATCGACGACCGTTGGGCGGCCGCACGATAGAGCGTGCGCTAGCGCCTTCTGCAATTCGTCCGGGCGTTCGACTCGAATACCCTCGCAGCCCATGGCGCGCGCAATCGCCGCGTGATCATAGTCGGCGAAACGCGAGGCAATGGGCCGCGCGCCTTGACCGTGTCGGATCCAGCCGAGCTGCGAGTTGTTGAGCACTACGGTGACTATCGGTATCTCTTCGTCGCGCGCGGTCATCATGCCGTTGATCGCCATCCCGAATCCGCCGTCGCCGCACACCGCGATCGCGGGATCATCCCGGCGCACAAGTTTCGCTGCTAACGCCGCCGGTATGGCATAGCCCATGCCTCCGGCCGCAGAGGGCTGCAGGAATTCCACGCCGGGCTTGGTTTGAAAATGATGCGTCATGAACAGCCGATTCTCCCCCCCGTCGCAGGTGATGGTGGCGCCCGCTGGCACAGCCCGATGCAGTTCCTTGATCAGCCGCTGGGGAAGCACCGGGGATTCATCCGAGGAGGATTCGGGAACATCGAAGCTCGCCTTGGAGCGGTGCGCGTCGGCCACGCGTGCGCTGGCCGCATCGTTGCGTCGCAGCCCGGCGCGACGAGCGGCTTCTATAAGCTGATCGAGTACCGTCCTCGCATCGCCGATCAGACTGTGCTCGACCGGCATCGTCCAGGCCGCGTGCCGCGGCTCGATGTCGATTTGAATCATCGTCTGTCGCGCTGGATCGAGCAGCTTCGGGTTTTCGTTCGCGGTATCGGTCGGTCCGAGCTTCGTGCCGATCGCCAGCACCAGGTCGGCCTCGGCAACGATGGCGTTCGCCGCTTCCAAGCCGAAGTTACCAAAGGTCCCGAGCGCAAGCGGATGGGTCTCGGGAAATACACCTTTACCGGAAGCCGTGGTGGCTACGGGAAGGCCCAGCAATTCGACCCACGCCAGCAACCGCTCACGTGCTTGGCTCATGCGCACGCCGTTGCCGGCGATCACGACCGGTCGCTCGGCGCGGCGCAATCTCTCCACCACGGCATCGACTCGCGCCGGGACCGCACACTGCCGTTCGATTTGCACGTACGGACTGGTAGCATATAGATGCGGCACCGTGTTCGGACCAACGCGCGCCGCAAGCGCGGCGGTGTGGTAGAGCACCGCAATTGGACCCGGTTGACCGGTGAGCGCGTGCTTTATCGCAAGCTGCGTGACCTGAACGGCGGCCGCCGGTTCGCGTGCGACAAAGGTCTGCTTGGTATAACCTGCGATCGTATTGCGCGCGTCCCACGTAGCATAGTCACCGGTGCCAGTCTGGTAAGGCGCATGGTGCGAAAAAGGGGGGCGGTCCGACATGTCCGAGAGCACCACTACGGGGGTACCGGAGAGGCACGCCTCCACCAGACCCATGCCGGAGTTGGTGAGCATCCAAGCGGCTTGTCCCATGCACACGCCGGGTCGTCCGGTCAGCCTCCCATAGGCTTCGGCCATAACGGCGGCGAGGCGTTCATCACGCACCAGCACACAGCGCACTTTCTCGCGGTGATCGTAGAGCGCACCGTAAATCGGGATGGTGCGCCCGCCAGGCATTCCGAATATGAAATCGACGCCCGCCTCTTCGAGCACGCGCGCGATCGCCTCTGGGACCGATACTTCTTCGTCAAGTAGATTCCTGGCAGGCATGCGTGCTCCTTTCGGTAAAAAATCGCAAACTGCGTCGCCCTAAGGGGTGACCGTAAATCGACGATGGTTGTGCAATGTCGAATGATAACCCGCACACGCTAAAACCGCCACACCGAGCGCTGTAATCCGGCAAGTTGTAGCGGCCTGCGTGCCTAGCTCCCGGCCCTCACCGGCGCGCGCATCAGGAACCGGTCGAAGGCGAGACATGTCGGGACGGGGCATCGTCCCAGCGTAGCACACGATGCTCCCCTCTCCACGACACTCTACATCACATCGAGCCTCTTGCAAAATGCCAATTGCAGTCTTCTCCAATGTGGTATGAGTCTGAATGCGGGGACGTATTTCCAACGAGGTATGAGTCTGAAGCGAAGTGATTGGGTCGATCATTCAGGGCATGGTGATCGACATGAACGAGACGCGGCTTGGTTCGCTGGAGCAGTTGCAGGCTTTTGTGCAAGCAACCGCGCAGGTGCAGTTTTCGCCTGCCGAGGCCGAGGACGCGCGCTACGCGCACATCGAGGCGGTGCTCAAGCGCTTCGGTTATGCGCCAGGTTGGGAAAACTGGATCAAGGAGGATGATATTTCCGGGCTTAAGGTCTGGGCGTCGCACTTCAACGCGTTTACTCCGTTGCTGGTGTATGTTTATGAGATCGATAAAGGGGCAGCCTGTTAAAGAGTTCCAAGATTTGTTCCCCTTCAAGAAGCGGCGTTACGGAATTGTGGCGATTGACTTGTCCACTTACTATACGAACGCTAAGGTAAGGTACAAGAAATGGCGGGCTATTGACGTATCGCGTGAAACGTTTTCTCGCTTAGTAAAGCCGCCCAGCTTCTATTTGCCCGAGCTAAAGAAGAAATGGTAAGTCAAGGACGGGGAAGACGCAGTACTAACTGCGCTTGCTAGTGCTGCCCATACGCAGCTTCCATTGAGGCGGTTTGGTCGGGGTGGCCGACGGCGATACGATATCGGTTCTGGATGCCTCCAAAAAGCGCACCGCATTCGCATCGACGGCATTTACGCCCCTGAAGAAGCGCCGGCCCTACGGTAATCGATCCAGAGAGAACCTCCCCCGCATGGTCGCGGGGAAGGACGTAATCGCCGACTGCAACAAGACTGACCGTTATGGCAGACAGGTATGCAATGAGTGATTGCCGGTTGCTGGGTTCAGCTACCGCTGACCTGCAATTCCGAAGTTTTCGTGCAGAACTACGAGTCTTCTCCGAAGTTTCTGGGCTACATTTCGTGGAAGTGTAGGGCATAATAGAATCTTAGGGCCTTTAGCTCAGCTGGTTAGAGCAGGGGACTCATCTTGTTGGTGACTTCTGCCAGAAATGGCAGTCGAAAATCGGGTGAATTCAGGGAAACCTACGTCGCAAGATACGGCAACCCTGAGCCAAGCCGGGGATGCATTCCCGGAAGGTGCAGAGACTAGCGGAGGGGTTCAGCCCCCTTAATGACCGCCCAGAGTGCCCGACACCTGACCGGCAAAGCCGAAGGTGATGAGATAGTCCGGGGAGCGGGGAAACCCGCGCAAACCTGAATCCCTTGGTCGTTGGTTCGAGTCCAACAAGGCCCACCACTTTTCTGACGCGTAATACAGTTGCCCGTGGGACACTCATGGGACACTGAAGGGCGAAAAACGGCAATAATCCAGAAATTTCTGGAATACGCTAAACGAACTAACGCCCGGATTCTATTACGCTTGGTAGTGCCTGCGTCTTCCGGGTTTTTCTCCGGGCGAGACTCATAATCCCTTGGTCGTTGGTTCGAGTCCAACCAGACCCACTCTCAAATTCAAGGACTCACGACGCGGGACGTTTCCGCCTGGCAAGGCCACAATGCCCGGGCATGCCTGAGCGTTCTTTCAGATAAACTGTCGGCACCATGCGGCTACTCACCTTCCTGGAATATTGCGCGGTCGTTGTCGGCATCATCGGTATGGCCGCCGCCAAGCTGTTCGCCCTTCCCAAGGGATTTCACCTCGGCCTGTTCCTGATCGGCGCCGGCATCGCGCTGGGCGGACTGGAATCGGTGGTCACGCGGCGGATGAGTTTTCGCACGTCGAACGAAGCAGGCGAGGACTACGCAGGCGCGCCGGCGGCAATCTGGGGTCTCATGGCGCTGCTGGTCGGCGCCGCCGTAATTGCCGCGGCTTATCTGATGGACGCCGGTTTGTGGCGCACGACGGTCAACTACCTGACGCGCCGTCCCGGTCCGGTAATGGCGGGACTGGGATTGGTGGCTGCCGGGGCCGGCGCGCTGCTCATGTTCAATCGCAGCAGCCGGCGCGGTGTCTGGCGCATGCTGCTGGTGAGGATTCCGAAAACGATTGTGGGCTTGGTCCTGGTCGTCGCGGGCCTTGCGGGCGTCGCTCTGGGGGTGTGGGAGTGGTTTGATCCGAAGGATTTCCACCGTATTACGAGAGGCGTGTGGGAGCGGTTCGACCTGCGGGCTTTCGACCATTTCTGGAAGGGCATGTTCGGCTCACGCCGCTGAGTAATTCCAGGTTCCTTAGGAACTCAAGATGATGCGATTACTCATGATGATTGCGCTGGCCGGCGCGGCAGCCGTGGCCGCGGCTCAGAAACCGGTGCCAGTCGAAGAGCCGGCCCAGAAACAGGAAGCAGCGGTTCAGCGCGGCCAGTATCGAGCCGGGCAGGCCTATCGCGAGTTGCAGCAGGCGCAATACGAGGCGAAGCTCGCCGAGCAGGATGTTCTCAACACCGAGGACGCCTATCGCCGGACGCAGCAGCAGAACGACGAGCTCAGACGCCAGCTCGAAGCGGCCAGGAAGGCCCTGGCGGCGGCGAAAGCGAGGGAAACCGCCGCGCGCCAGGCGTATGAAAAAGAAGTCGACGCCGTCGACCGGCTGCAACGCAAAATGCCGATCAAGTGATGCGACGCTCTTTTAGAGGGCAAGCTTCGGGAGCAAATGAACGCGCTCCGCGATGCAGGGCAGGAACGGAAAATGCGTGATTCGTGCTCTGATTCTTCCGGTGTTGTCGGCCCACGGTTCATCGATCACTGGAATCGCCGCGGGTTACTTGCGCCAGACTGCGCCGCCGTCAACGTTTACCACGCTGCCGCTCATGTATGAGGCGCGGTCGGAGGCGAGGAACACGATCACGTTCGCGACCTCCTCCACGGTGGCCGGCCTGCCGAACGGGAAACCTTTGGTCAGCTCGCGCCAGCGTTCCGCGTCGCCCAGTTCCTTCTGCGCTTGGTTGCGCCAGCGCGTGACGCCGCGGTCGGTTGCGGTCGCGGTAGGATTGACGCCCATCACGCGCACGCCATATTGGGGACTGTCGGCGCCGAGCGTGCGCGACATCGTCATGAGCGCGGCATTGGCCATGCTGCCGGCAAGATAACCTGCGGTCGGCCGCTCGCCGGCGGTGCCGATCACATTGATGATCACGCCGCTCCGGCGCCCGCACATTGCGCGGTAGACTTCCCGCGTCACGTTGATGAAGCCGAACACCTTGAGATCCCAGGCCGCGCGCCAGGCCTTGTCGTCGAGGTCGGTGATCGTCCCCTGGGGGATGGCACCCGCATTGTTGATGAGGATATCGATGGCGCTGCACGCGCGTGCGAGTTTGACCGCATTTTCGGCGGCGGAGAGGTCATGCGCATGACATGTGACCGTCACCGCATGCAATGCGGTGATTTTCTTGCGGGCGGATTCGAGATCGGCGGCGCTGCGCGCGGCGAGATGGAGATTGCAGCCTTCGGCCGCGAGCAACTGCGCGACACCGAAGCCGATGCCGCGCGAGCCGCCGGTGACAAGCGCGGTGCGTCCTTTCAAATCGAGTTCCATGGGGGCATCCTTATGTCGTTATTTGGCGACGGACGAGCGTGCCCTTGTCCGCCGCAAGGCGCTATTTTACTGCAGGCGGTTCACCTGGGAGCTTGTCAGACTTTGGTTCGACAAACGCCCAAGGTCAACCATCGCCAGCATTGTGCGTTAAAGGAGCATCCGAAAGTGTTTTTTCGGTAAAACCCCCGTCATATTGAGAGAAGGAATGAAACCATGAGCAAGCTATTATCCATCCTGATTGCGACCGTGTTTGCGGCGACGACCATGACTGCTGCGGCGCAAGCCCCGAAGGCGACGCCGGCAACGCCCGCTCAACCGGCCATCCCGGCCAAAGGTGATGCGGCGAAAGCGACACCGGCGATCCCGGCCCAGCCCGCGACGCCCGCGAAGGCCGCCGATGAATCCAAGGCCGACGCCAAGAAAGCCACGGGCAAAGCCAAAGCCAAAGCCACGGGCAAAACCAAAACCAAGACTAAAGCCAAAGCCAAGGGCAAGGCTAAAGCCGATGCCAAGAAAGCAGCCGAAACCGACAAGAAGTAACGCAGCAGATCGCGGATAAAACCGCGAGTCGGAGCAAAAAAGGCGGGAAGCTATCCCGCCTTTTTTGTTGGTGTCTGGTGGTTACCGCGTGAAAGCGCGGTCGAAAAACGGCCTCAGTGCGATGTTGCTGACTTCCAACCACGGTTTAATGCCCGTTTCATGCGGCGGCGCGGGCAATCAATGGCGGCGGCCATCGCCCGGCGGGTTGTGCCTGAGATCAGGCGACACCATACTTCCTGAACCACTCCTGCATTTTTTTCCAGCCGTCTTCCGCCGCTTCCTTGCGGTAATTCGGTCGGTAATCCGCGTAAAAGGCGTGCGGCGCTTCGGGATAGACGATGATCTCCGAAGTTGTATTGCGCGCGGCTTTGAGCGCGGCGCGCATCTCCTCCACATGTGCAACCGGGATGCTCGCATCCTGACCACCATATAAGCCACGCACCGGCACCTTGAGATGCGGCACAAGCTCCACCGGGTAGGCGGGTTGCAGCGGCGCTTTCTGCGACGCGACCAGCCGGCCATACCATGCGACGCCGGCCTTCACCTTGGGATTGTGCACACAGTAGGTCCAGGTGATGCGTCCGCCCCAGCAGAAGCCGGTGACACCAAGGCGCGAGGTGTCGGCCCTGCCGGTCGACTCGGCGTAAACCACGGAAGCATCGAGGTCGGACATTACCTGGCTGTCGGGGACATGGTTGACGACGTTGGCGAAGATTTCCTGATTATCCGTCATCTTCGACACGTCACCCTGGCGGTGGTAGAGCTCGACCGCGACCGCGAAGTAACCGAGCTTGGCGAGCCGGCGGCAGACGTCCTTGATGTGTTCGTGGACACCGAAGATCTCCTGCACCACCAGCACCAACGGGAACTTGCCGTTCTTGTCGGGATGCGCGCGGTAAGCGGGCACCGGGCCGGTCATGGTTTGCATCCGGACTTCGCCCGCGACGAGACCTTTGTTGTCGGTGGTAATGACGGTCGAGGCGATCGGCTGCACGATTTTCGCAAAGCCTTGCGGCAGCAGTGAAGTCACGAGATCGCGCAGGCGGGTCTCGGCTTGCGGCAACACGCCGTACAGAACGGAATCGGTCATGATGTGCTCCTCCTTGAGTGCGGATATTGGAAGTGTCGGGCGGGTAAACCGGAAAAATTATAACACCGCAAATCCCTGCGGCTTGACACTGCCGCGCGCAGCGGCATAGATTCCCTGCTTCGCTGTTTCCATCCCGTTCGAGGAGAACCGCACGGTGAAAATCACGAAGATCACGAGCTACACGACGCATCCCGGCTGGCGCAAGAACCTGATCTTCGTCAAGGTCGAGACCGATGCCGGCATGCACGGCTGGGGGGAGGCCTATTCGCAATACGACCGCGACCGCGCGGTCGTCGCTCAGCTGGAAGCGCTCGCGCCCTACGTGGTGGGGCGCAGCCCGTTCGACATCAAGCACTTCACCCAGTTCGCGTTCGACGATTACGCGGCGCGGCGCGGGTCGCTGGAGTTGTTCTGCGCCATCAGCGGCATCGAGCAGGCGATGTGGGATATCGTGGGCAAGGCATGCCATCAGCCGGTCTACAATCTGCTCGGAGGACGCTGCCGCGACCGGATTCGCGTTTATGCCAACGGCTGGAGTTACGGCATGAAGGAACCGGCGGACTATGCACGCGCCGCCGAGAAAGTCGTTGCGCAAGGCTTCAATGCGCTCAAGCTTGATCCGCTGCCCGCGCCATGGCGCACCTATATTCCCAAGGAGCACGAGGAGCGGGCGGTGCGGGTGGTCAAGGCCGTGCGCGATGCGGTGGGGCCAGAGGTCGATATTCTGATCGACCAGCACCGGCGGCTCGCGCCGATGCATGCGATCCGGCTCGACAAGCGCCTCGCCGAGATCGGCCTCTACTGGATGGAAGAGTCGTGCGCGGCGGAGTTTCCCGATGAACTTGCGGTGATACGCCGCGAGACGGGGCTGCCGATCGTGATCGGGGAAGCCACTTACACGAAGGCCGGTTTCCGGCCGTTGCTGGAAAAACGCTGCGCCGACATCCTCAACCCGGACGTCGCATGCTGCGGCGGCATCCTCGAGCTGAAGGAGATCGCGGCGATGGCGGAGTCCTTTCTGGTCGCCATGTCACCGCACAACTACAACTCCACGGTGGTGGCGCTGGCTTCGACGCTACACGCCTCGGCGACCATGCCCAATTTCATCATCACCGAGTATTTTCTGCCCTTCGTCGAGTTCGGCGATACGATCTCGCCCAATCAGCTGAAGCCCAGGAACGGTTACATCGAACTGCCGGCCGCGCCTGGCCTCGGCGTCGATCTCAATGAGGAAGCGTTGAAGCAGGCGCCGGGCAAGCCCTATGCGCTGCGCAAACTGCGGCAGCCGGCGGACGAGAGCGGCGGAATCTGACATGGAGGAGACGATGTGCCAGCGAGCAAGGGAATTCTGCAACGGACTCATACCCGGGACAACGTGGTTGATCGCGGTACCGTTGCTGGCATTTGCGGCCATCGGGAATGCGCAGGTATGGAAACCCGAGAAGCCGGTCGAAATCATCATCGGCACCAGCGCCGGCGGGCCGCAGGACCGTACCGGCAGGCTGATCCAGAAGATTCTGCAGGAGGCGAAGCTCGCGCCCACGCCGGTCAATGTCGTCAACAGGCCGGGCGGCGGCGGGGCGATCGGGCTCGCTTACCTCAATCAGCATCAGGGCGACGGTCATTACCTGATGATCAACGCGATCTCTCTGCTCACCAATCATATTACCGGCAAGAGCGCGCTGGCGTACACCGATTTCACGCCGATCGCGATCATGGGCATCGAGTACGTCGGCGTGTCGGTGCGCGCCGACTCGCCGGTCAAGAGCGGGGGGGAGTTGGTCGAACGCCTGCGCAAGGACCCGGGCAGCCTGAGCGCGGCGGTCGGCACCGCCCTCGGCAATGCGACGCACATTTCGTTCGCGCTCGCGATGAGATCGGCCGGGGTGGACATCAGGAGACTCAAGACCGTGGTATTCGGTTCCGGCGGCGAGTCGATGACGGCGCTGCTCGGCGGGCACATTGACGTCTCAGCGAGCGCGCCTTCCACTCTGCTGTCGCAGATCCAGGCCGGCAAGATAAGGATGCTCGCGATCGGCGCCCCGCAACGGCTGCCCGGCGACCTCGCCGGAGTGCCGACTTGGAAAGAGCTCGGGGTCGACTCGACTTTCGATTTATGGCGGGGTCTCGCCGGCCCGAAAAACATGAGCCGCGCCCAAGTGCAGTTCTGGGACGACGCGCTGGCAAAGGTCGTGCGGACCGA
>Ga0153915_10006407_pt1 | contig 11035 bp, 16 predicted proteins | sample Opewatmetagenome_2_FD_107003 | JGI IMG/M metagenome (GOLD analysis project Ga0153915, IMG submission 107003) | Freshwater wetland microbial communities from Ohio, USA - Open water 3 Core 3 Depth 3 metaG | ecosystem: Environmental > Aquatic > Freshwater > Wetlands | place: USA: Ohio, Lake Erie...
AAAGGAATCTCGGAAGCCTCTGATGGATTCTTGCTCAATGGCAATGCGTGGGGAGAGACAATAGATTTCACAAGGCACAAGCCACGAACCGGGGTCAAAGCCATGACCTACGCTGACATGAGAATCGAGCAGTCAAGGGTAAAGACGGCGCTCTGGTTCACACTCGATTTGTAGGATAGGAGGTTCTGAGACTGGTGCTTGTTGTAGCGATTCCGGACACATCACTCGCAGATTGCTCAGACTTGCGTGAAAAGACATTGAAAGCAGGCATCTTCGCACGCGCTCTTGCGGTCTTCAGAGTTGATAGAGTGATTATCTTCAGTTCTCCACAAGTCCGTGATAGTCAAAAACGGGATGCCGACCTCCTTCCTAGATTGCTAAAGTACATGGATACGCCCCAATATCTACGCAGGAAGCTGTTCCCGCAGACTCCTTGGCTGAGGTATGCTGGGCTTTTGCCTCCTCTTAGAACGCGCAGTCACCCGCTTAATGCAAAAATCTCTGGTCTTGTCAAGGGTGAGTTGAGATGGGGTGTCCCTGTGGGTGCTGGCAAGGTGGACATAGGTATTGAGAGGCCTCTCGAGTATCCTGCTCCTTTGGATGAAGGCAAGCCGGCTCTCTTTCGAATCGCAGAGTTGCAGCCCCATGTCCGGCTTGAGGTTGTTCAACGAAGTGATGCAGACCTGTACTGGGGTTTTGAGGTACAATCCATCGAGGATCTTGTCCAGTATCTGAAAGACTCCGCACATGCGACACGCATTGCCTTTTCACGGATGGGTGAGCCCTTTGAGACTCTTCAGGCGGAAATCCAGTCCAGTGTCAACAAGACCCGGAATGTTATTGCACTATTTGGCGGGCCCTATCAAGGATTGCGCGAGATTTTCGGTGATAGGCTCAAGTCGCTTGAGACGAATACCGAGTTCTGGGTCAACACCATTCCCGGCCAAGGCACTGAAACAGTCCGCTTAGAAGAGGCATTGTTTGCTAGCTTGGCCTTGATCAATAGCTGCGTAGGTTCTCTGATATCAAGACCGGGTTTTCATGTCTGAGTCATCGATAGGAGCATGAAGTGGCGTGCGACCTTCAGCCGTCACAAGGGAAGGTTAAAAAGCGAACCTCAGGAAGGCGCCCGCCTGTAGTACGAATAGCCCAGTCAAAAGGCCGTTCGGCAAGGGACAAGTGGTGTTCTAGATGGCTCACAGAAAGAAGCATCAGCCTAAGCGTGGCAGCCTTGCATACTTGCCACGAGGTCGGGCTTCCAAATTCGTCCCTAGGATTCTGAACTGGCCTGAGTGGAAGAGCTCGGCTGCAAAACTACTTGGTTTCGCTGGTTACAAGGCTGGCATGACTCATGCAGTGGTCACAATTGACAACGTGAACAGTCCACTGAAAGGACAAGAAACAGTGGTGCCGATCACAGTCATTGATACGCCACCTGTGCGCCCATTCTCAATAAGAGGCTATGAAGCCTTGCCAACCGGTCTCAGACTAGTCACAGAGGTGCTCGCAGGGAACCTCTCCGAGGACCTTCGGAAAGTGATGCCTGTTCCCAAGGAGTATGACCAAGCTGCAAAGATGAAGGAGTTCGAGTCAAAGATTGACTCCCTCGCCGAGATCCGGATGTTAATCCACACTCAGCCAAGGCTTGCAGGAGTACCTAAGAAGAAGCCCGATGTGATGGAATACAAGGTGGGTGCCCCAAGTGTCAGTGAGGCGTTCAAGTATGCCCAGACTATCTTGGGAGCCGACTTGCGTATCGCAGATATCATAACCGAAGGTGCGATGGTGGATACAATCGCCGTAACAAAAGGGCACGGAAATCAGGGCCCGGTACGTCGATGGGGCGTTGGAATACTTCAGCACAAATCAAGGAAGACGAAGCGTGGAGTAGGAACTCTTGGTCCTTGGAACCCTAGCAGCATCCGATACACAGTTCCCCGAGCTGGGCAGACAGGCTTTCATTCGCGTACCAGCTTCAATAATCCTGTAATCAAAGTTGGTGAGCGTGGTGAGGAAATCACGCCCTCAGGCGGATTCGTGAACTATGGGGTCATTCGCGGCGATTATGTCATGCTAATGGGACATGTGCCTGGGACAATCAAGAGACCCATTCGACTGAGGTTCGCTATCCGTCCTCGAAGGAACTACACTGGAGCACCGATACGGCCCAGCTACATCAGCACATCATCAAAGCAGTAGACGGAGGGCGTTAACTGTGACAAGTGTCAAGACTTATTCATTGAAGGGAAAGGCAGGAGCTCCGATCGAATTGCCAGCGCAATTCGCAACTCCATATCGCCCTGATATAATCAAGAGGGCCGTACTAGCCTTACAGTCGCTCAGATACCAACCGCACGGGGTGGATGAGTTGGCTGGCAAGCGGACGAGCGCTCAGAGCTGGCAGACTGGCCGCGGTAAGGCCAGAATCCCCAGAGTGAAGGGTGCTGGTAGCCGTGCATCAAGCCAAGGTGCGTTTGCTCCCGGAACTGTGGGTGGTCGCCAAGCTCACCCGCCTGAGACCCGAAAGGTTACTGTAGAGAGAATCAACATCAGGGAGCGCAGGCTTGCGATTCGTTCAGCAATTGCAGCAACTGCCGACAGTTCGCTGGTGAAGGCTCGCGGACATAGGATTGAATCTGTACCACAGCTTCCTCTTGTTGTCAGTGACGAACTAGAGTCACTCAATACGACCAAAGACGTGGAGACGGCGGTGTCTGCCCTCGGTCTTGCAGATGATCTGAAGCGTGCGTCGGATGGTCGTTCTGTGAGAGCTGGCAAGGGAAAGATGCGAGGTCGTAAGATGAAGACACCAAAGTCTTTCCTTATTGTCGTCAGTTCTGACAAGGGTATACGAAAGGCTGCACGTAACCTCCCTGGCGTAGATACAATCGAGGTTCATGGCTTGAATGCAGAACAACTGGCTCCCGGGACTCATGCTGGCCGTCTTGTAGTTTGGACCCAAGCGGCAATCTCCGAGTTGGAGAAAGGGAACCTGTTCATGTGAGGTGGCCGAACGATGATAGATCCAAATGAAATCATTATCCGACCTGTCGTGACAGAAGCCAGCCTGGGCGCGGTGGACAGTCAGAACAAGCTGGTGTTCTATGTCGCTCGTTCCGCCAACAAGAATACGATCAAGTGGGCTGTGGAAACTCTTTACGATGTTGTCGTGGAGAAGGTGAACACGCTCATAATGCCCGACGGAAGGAAGAAGGCGATTCTACGTCTTTCGCCTGAGTACAGCGCCGCCGATGTTGCAACAAAGCTCGGGATATTCTAAGGAGGTGCCTGAATGGGAAAACGCATTCTAGTTCAGCGAAAAGGCAGAGGCGCACAACAGTTCACCTCACCTAGCCAGAAGAAGATATCTCCTGCGAGACACCCGAAGTGGGCCCCGGGCAAGACGTACATCGGTGTCATAACTGACCTTCATCATGAAGCAGGTAGAGGCGCGCCTCTCGCAAAGGTGCGATTCAATGGCGAGTCTCAGCCTCTCTTCATGGTTGCTCCTGAAGGAGCGTACGTAGGCCAAGAGGTCGAGTGCGGCGATGACGCAGCTCTTGCAAATGGCAATACGTTGATGCTTGAACACATACCGGAAGGGATGCCCATCTACAACATCGAGGCAAGCCCCGGCGACGGAGGGAAGTTCGTAAGAGCATCCGGGCTTACAGCGAGCATAATCTCTTCCGACAAGACGCGGACCATAGTTAAGCTGCCGAGCGGGGCACAGAAGACTTTCAGTCCTCGCTGCAGAGCTACGATAGGGATAGTAGGAGGAGGTGGGCGACTCGAGAAACCGCTCCTCAAGGCAGGTGCCGCATTTCATCTCGCTAGCGGAAAGGCACGCAAGTGGCCGACTGTCAGAGGAGATGCAATGAACCCAGTCGCTCATCCTCACGGCGGTGGTTCACACCAGTCACCAAGTCATCCTACGACCGTAAGCAGAAACGCACCGCCCGGTGCAAAGGTCGGTCATATCGCTGCACGTAGGACCGGTCGCAAGAGATAGAGACTGACTGCAACGATGAAGAGAACTGGTTCTCTTCATCTGCTTCTTTTACGCAATATCTACAAAATCGGAGACCAGTATTACACGAGTACATATCTTTCTAGTAGGTTGCGTCTTCGAGGACTAGGAATGCGTCTCATTGCAGTGCATTTGCCAGAGAAACTGGTGGATGACATACAACGTCTGGTTGACAATGGTCTCTACCCGAACCGGTCGGAAACGATTCGAATAGCCATCAGAGACCTGCTCAAAAGAGAACTCTGGGTGCATGGCAATGAACTGCGCGAGCAGCCGGGCGAGGCTTCCGTACAATGAAGTCACTGGTCGACGATGCAAGGGAACACATCCGTGGGGAACTGAGCATGTCCACAGGCCGTGATATGGGCCAAGCTAGGATTGTTGTTGTGGGCTGTGGCGGAGCAGGCAACAACACCGTCAAACGGCTCATGACCATTGGGGTGCAAGGCGCTGAGTGCATTGCCATAAACACCGACCGACAACACTTGGCTGTCACGACCGCTCATCGCAAGCTGCTGATCGGCGAAAGAATCACACGAGGACTTGGCGCTGGCGGTAATCCACATGTGGGTCAAGCTGCGGCTGAGGACTCTATCCAGCAGATTACGGATCTGCTTCGGGACGCAGATTTGGTTTTCATCACAGCAGGTATGGGCGGGGGCACGGGTACCGGGAGCGCACCCGTTGTCGCTGAGATTGCCAAGAAAAACGATGCCATAGTTGTAGGCGTCGTGACAATGCCCTTTGAACTGGAACGAACACGTATTGACAAGGCAAAGGTTGGGCTAGCCCGCCTGCAGGAAAATGCTGACACAGTTGTCGTGATCGACAATCAGAAACTTATGGAACTCGTACCCGACTTGCCTCTTGAGGAGGCCTTCGGGGTTGCAGATGAGGTACTTGCAGGCATGGTGAAAGGCATCACAGAGACCATAACCATGCCCAGCCTAATCAACTTGGACTATGCAGACGTGCGGTCAATAATCTGCAATGGCGGAGTTGCTCTTGTTGGCTTAGGTGAAGCGACTGGTCAGAATCGCGCCGAGACCGCCATTCAGAATGCACTGAACAGCCCGTTGCTGGAAGTCGACTGGAATGGAGCCACGGGTGCGCTGATTCACATCACAGGGGGCCCGGATATGTCTCTGGCTGAGGCGAACAATGCTGGAGAGATGATCTCTCGAAAGATGAGTGGAGACGCCAATGTGATTTGGGGCGCTCGTGTTGACCCTCGGCTGACAGGAATGCTGCGCGTGATGCTGATACTCACTGGTGTCAAGAGTCCGCAGTTGCTTCCTCGTTCTAAAGAGGAAAAGCCGGTTGTCCCCGGCCGAAGAAAGCTTGTAGACCTAGGCGTACTTCCATCTCAAGCTGGTTCAATAGATCCGCGAAAAATCAAGGACGAGTTCAGGGCGCTCGGAAAGATTCCTGCATACCCGCGCCAAGGTTCATGGGAAGATCGTCTCAAACCAATTGACAGACTGCAGCACGACCACAGGTCGGAACGAGACTCCGCCGAGACAAAGAAGAATCTAGATGAACTCGGCCTGCGAAGACTCCTGTGAACGGTGTCCATTGGCGCAATACATAGTTCTCTTCAGGTGTCAGAAGCCAGATCATTTCACATTGTAGCGCCTATGCCCCACTAGAGCTACGAGAATGTCAGTCTCGGACTTACTGTCACTCCGTCTTGCTTGTCTTGCTCTCGAGACCGTGCTCTGTCATCCAGTCTTTGGCTATTGCAGCAACACGTTCGTAGAGTGGACCTGAACCATCCACGCCTTCAGGTGTAATGCGTATCTTGTTCATGACAACAATTACTTGGGTATCTGGAAAGTAGCGAACTCCTCCCGGTGGGAAGCTCGTCTCAAGCTTCTTAGCAAGTCCCTCCAGACTGATTTCCTTCTCAGCAACAGAAATCGACACAATGCTGCCGCCGTAAATGAAAACCTTGGGTATCCTTTGCTCCTCGCCCTGGACGGCCACGTCCGATAGGACTATGCTTAGAGTCGTCTGGTCGAATCCTTTCAGAGTGCCAGAATATGTCTTCCCTGCGGTCGTAGTCACATTAATAGTCGAGCCAACCACTGAGGCGATCTCACGGTTGAAGGCTCTCATTGCTGTGGCATCTGACATCTTTAATCACCATTCAAGAACGTAATACTAGAACGAGCCTTCCCCACTCTGTTGTCTTAAAAGTGATGCCGTTGCCCGAAACTTGCCCGCCTAGGACAACTTCCCAGACCGTGTTCGGTTCCTGCTTCATCGTGGAGCACCTGCCTTTGTGGCATGCCCCTCCCCACTCTTACAGGCGTTTTGAGTCTCCGCCCAACTGGCGGCGACTGAAGCCAGATTCATGGCCGCATTAAGGTCGCGGTCCGCCTCGAAACCGCAATTCACGCACTTGTACATTCTCTCAGAGAGCGACATTTCATCCTTGACGGATCCACAGCTGGAGCATCGTCTCGTGGACGGGAAGAACGAGTCTGCCTCCACGACTGCACCCCCGTTCCACTTGGCCTTGTATTTCAGCTGCCGGAGAAACTCCCCCAAGCTCGCATCGGCGAGATGCTTTGCCAGATGATGATTCCTAAGGAGTCCGGTCACGTTCAGGCTCTCAACACCGATGACTGACTTGGTTCTCGCCAGCATCGTTGTTGCCTTATGGATAGCATCCTTGCGGATGTTGGAAACCTTCAGCTCGTACCGGGCCAGTCGTATCACCGTACGGGCCCGGTTGTTGCTTCCTCTCGCCTTCCTCGCAAGAGACCTTTGGATTCGCTTCTTCCTACGTTCAAAACGTGAAAGAGGTTTTTGATTCGCAATTACGGTTCCGTCACTGATTGTGGCCAGTTTCGAAATGCCAACGTCAACTCCGGCCGTGGGTCCAGTGTTGTTCTGGGCCTCAATCTCCTCTTCCACCTGAAGACTCACAAACCATTTTCCAGCTTTTTCTGAGACAGTCGCCGACGGAATGTGCACTCCCTGAGTTGGAAGATACTCCTTCTCCTTGAGTCGGATCATACCAATCTTGGGCAGCTGCACCGAGTCGTGGAAGACCTTGATTGACCCTCTCAGCTTGAAGCTGCCGGCACCGAGTCTTCTGCGCTTGAATCTGGGATGGCCCGCCCGCGTCTCGAAGAAGTTCTTGTACGCCCTATCGAGGTCTCGGAGGGCTTCTTGCGGGGCGCACTTGGAGACCTCATACATCCATGTGAATTCCGTCCTCTTCAAAGCAGTCAGTTGCTTGTGGAGCTCAATGGCATTAGACGATCTTCCCGTTTTCTCGTACTCTTCTTTCCGCCGCGCAAGCCCCCAGTTGTATACAAACCGAGCCGCGCCGCTGTGTTTGAGCAGGACTGTGTGCTGGACATTGTTGGGTTCGATTTCTGTCTTGTAGGCCCGCATGATTTTCATGTCTTCATGACCTCTGTCGTGTGTTCGGCATGGTCAGATAGTCTTACGCTGCCTGCTCCTACGTGGCGTGAGTCGACATTAAAAGTCGCCAGCTTTCTCAGCCCTTTCAGCGGTTGACTCCCGTTGATTGAAAGGAGCTTTCGTGAAGCACGCAGACTGGCTCATGAGGTTGCCGCGTAACAATAGGTTATTAGCCGACTACAGGGCCAGTCCTTTCAGCCGAGGTGACGCATACATCTTGACCACTTCTGCAAGGCACTTTTCTCTCCAGTACATCCGTGAGGAAGCACTCCCTACACCTTTCTGCCCTGGGTGCGGCAACGGTACCATCATGAACGTTTTCTTGAAGGCAGTAAAGGATCTCGGGCATGAGAACCTGAGAGGGTTTGCTTTTGTTTCAGGTATCGGCTGTGCCTCATGGACAATATCTCCTCATTTTCTCGCAGATACCCTACACACGACACACGGCCGTGCCCTCGCTTTTGCCACCGGGCTGAAGCTCGCTCGTCCTGAGCTCAAAGTGGTCGTGATAAGCGGGGACGGCGACTTGGCTGCCATCGGAGGAAATCATCTCATCCATGCTGCACGCCGCAATATCGACATGACCGTGATATGCAGCAACAACTACAACTATGGAATGACCGGCGGGCAAGTTGGCCCAACCACTTTCACTGGCGACAGAACCACAACAAGCCCATACGGTAACCCCGAGCGACCTTTCGACCTGGCCCGGCTAGTTGCTGCGGCGGGTGCAAACTATGTTGCCAGATGGACCACAGCTCACCCGATTCAAGCCGCGCGATCCATCAAGAGGGCACTCGAACGCAAAGGATTCTCTTTCATCGAGATACTCAGTCAATGTCCAACTTCCTATGGTCGTCGGGTCAAGATGCCAAATCCGACTGACATGCTCCAGTGGTTCAAGACACTGCCTATGAAGAGATCCGACACTCCAATTGAGTACACAGTTCCTACAAAGGAAGGAATGGACTTGGGCGAATTCATAGACAGAGAAGAGATGGGCTATGCTGAAGCCCTGAAGCAGATGGCTGCGCGCATTGGAGGCAGATCGGAATGAGGGTTGAAATACGTATTGCAGGCACCGGTGGAATGGGTGTCGTTCTTGCAGGTGTGTTGATGGGTCATGCAGCTGTTGTCCACGCTGGTCTTGATGCCATACAGACCCAAAGTTATGGATCGGAGGCACGGGGCACCGATGCTAAGAGCGAGGTAATCATAAGCGACCAGCCCATACACTATCCAAAGGTACTGAAGGCTGACTATAGCGTACTGATGTCGCAGAAGGCGTTCGATGCACATATTGACGGAGCAAAGAAGGGTAGCACTGTCATTATTGATCCGGACTTGGTGGATTACGGAGAGAACGCCGCGGACTACACCATTGTGCCGGTCAAGGCAATGAGCATTGCTGACGGTCTCGGCCAGCGCATGGTCTCAAACATGGTGATGTTGGGTGCCCTTGTAAAGATGTCCAGAGTCTTTCCGATTGAAGCCCTAGAGAAGGCTGTGGGCGATATGTTGCCTGCCAAGGTGCAATCACTTAATCTGCAAGCGGTGCATGCAGGGTCCGATCAGGTCTAGCCGCCATGCACCAGAGGAAGTATGACTACACTATCTCCGTTGCCGAGGCGGGTGTCAAGGCCACCGGTCAATTCTATGTCTACTCCGTTCCGAAGCAGTAGTGTGTTCTGATTGAGCTGTTCAGGGGTGGACCACACTCCCCTGACCTCGTCTCTTGCATCAATCAGTCTCCGCAACAGGTCACGGATACTGACAGTATCCTCAAAATCCAGACTGGTCTCAGGTGTGCCCATTCTTCCAGCAATTGGTCCCCGGAATCTGACAGTGATTCTCATGACAATCAGCGTCACATATGGTTGTCTTGAAGATAAAAGAATCAACATAGGTGACAGATTTGCGGTTCCTAGCCAATCGCCAGTGATTGTCTTAGGACCACGGGGTTCACGTGTCCAGCCTTGAGTGTTCTGCCGCTGGTTATGTCGTTGACCGTGATTTCGGCAGGGCCGAAGAGCGCTGGATCCAGTCTATGAGAGTCAAATCCAACCGACGCGAGAAGGCGATACAGGGGCTGCCCGTACTCTGAAGATGCAGATGATGAAGCTCTTTCGACCAATGCTTCCAGCTTATCACTTTCATCTGACTTCACAAAGAAGAAGGCTCTTCCGCCGTAGATAACGCAATCATTTGTAATCCCTGCTGCCACTCTGCTATCTCTTGCTGCAAGAGCGATCGGGGCGACTCCGTGGCCTGTTCTGATTCCTGCGGGATTGAATCCGAGCGTCATGAGCCTATACACACCGGCCTCCACTACCCTTGCGGATGTCAGCACCGAACCGACAATGCTCGTTATGGGCGCCAGAATACAGTAAAGATCGGTTGTCGAGATGCCACACGTGTCTGCTATTGATTGTGTGACGCTATCGGGAGGTGTCTCCCCTGTTTCCAAGCAGATTATTCCAGCTTTTGAATCATCCCTGTAATTCAGCTTAACAAAGAGCTCTTTCTCGATACTTGCCAATGCCCTTGCAGGACCCGAGCATACGGCAGAGTAGTCGCCAATCCTCATCTCCCAGCCAGCATGCTGCGAGCCCAGTGCAGCAAGCATGGGTTGGTCGGTTCCGACGACCACTGAAGGCATAGTCATATCCCCTATGTGCACTCTAGAGACCCTGACTGCCCCAAGGCCTCCCAAGCAGGCCTCAGCACAGAGCCTGCCAGCTTCGATTCCGCCAGTCGCATCTATTCCTGCATCAATCAAAGTTGTCCCGTTGGCCTGTTGGACTACGACACATTCAAGCTCATCCTTTCTATCTATGATTTCCCGGACGATTTCCATAGCTTGCTCATTGACGCTCGTTCTCACTTAGATTGTCCCCTGTCACGGCCACTCTTTGGCCGAGTGCCATCTTCCCACTTTCCAGCAAGAATCTTATGAATATCGTCTACATTCACACAAGTTTGCACTTTCCTCTGTGCATCCAGTACGTAGTCGTGTGTGAACTCAGGTATAGAGGTTTGGCCTGCACAATTGACGAAACGTTTATCTCTCGTCAAAAGGCCAACAGCGCCGAAAATGCGCCTGCCGGACGATAGACGCATTCAGGGGCGCCCGAGTAGCTCAGTGGAAGATCGCCTGCTTGGTAAGCAGGAAGTCGCGGGTCCGATCCCCGCCTCGGGCTCCACATTCTCATTCCAGATTTCTCGGCAGTGCTGCCGCTTCGGAGATTCCATTGACTCGACCTAGTCATCTCGCAGTTGGTCTTTGTGTCTTGGGCGAGGCGTGGTTGTCCGACGTTTGGAAACCAGACGCTTAGCCTCTTCTGGCCCCACAATCTCTGATAGCCGCTTGATGGCATCGGGGTCCTCCGTTCTCTCCAACCAGAAATCAATCTCTCTCTGGAGCGCAGGCGACAGGTCTTTCGCTAACTTCTTGGTTCTGTTCTTCCGGTCCAGCCCGAAGTCGTCAGGTCCTAGTAGGCTCATCTGTAACCATCAAATGATATTGCCGCTAATAGTTATGGCTTTTCGCCCGAGTCGATTTGGCAC
>Ga0153915_10006408_pt1 | contig 11035 bp, 11 predicted proteins | sample Opewatmetagenome_2_FD_107003 | JGI IMG/M metagenome (GOLD analysis project Ga0153915, IMG submission 107003) | Freshwater wetland microbial communities from Ohio, USA - Open water 3 Core 3 Depth 3 metaG | ecosystem: Environmental > Aquatic > Freshwater > Wetlands | place: USA: Ohio, Lake Erie...
CGAACTGCACGTAAATCGTGTCTCCGTCGATTGCCGCATCAACAGCCGCCTGAATTGTCGAATAATCCGACGGTACATTTATGGTTATCGGATTACGCACAGGTGGCGGAGTCGGCGGGGTGGGCGGCGTTGGTGGTGCTGCATAGGTTAAATCTTCGCCAGTCACATAATAGTCTCTTTCGAAATCATTTATCGCGTAAATCGCATCCCAGTCATAACCAAAACCAATGAAATCATCCCGGGTTTTAATCCATCTTTTTTCACCTGTGTCGCCGTTCGGATATAATTTATAAACTTTGTCGTCGCCCACGGCCCTGACTAAATCCGAAATTGTGTATTCGTTAAGTTCTTCACTGCTTATGTTTTTGATGTTTTCCCATTTCAAATGGCCGTATTGATTAAAAATTTCGGGATTGAGAATTAAGCGTTTGAATTGCTTATTGTTAATCAATTTCACGATATAAACATCGACTCCGCCCTGAACTCGAATCAAATCGCCGTCGACTATTGTTACGGCGTGGACGGATTTTATAAATCCGATAGAACCAATAAATCCAATAATACAAATAATTCCAACCAGATAAATCTTTTTCATACAAATATATTATAACAAAAAAACAAGACAATGAAAAACCCCTGCCGAAGCAGGGGTTTTTCGTTTCATCCCGAGGCACTATCTTACAAGGATAAATAGCTCGGGTCAAAATCAGTTTTAGAGCGTTCCGCGCAGAGTTCTGAAGGTGATTGGCAACGGGCCGATATTCTTGATAAGGGCCGGTACGCCGAATCTATCCTCAGGAGCACCCTGTCCAGAAATGCCTTCGTTATTCGTGCCATCGTGATACACGATGTTGTATGTGCCGAATCCGAAACTCTGAGTTGCCGCTTCATCAGCATTAGCAGTGGTGTTGCCTGTTGCCAGGGTTCCGCCATCATCGTTCTTCAACTGAAGATAGATGTATTCATCCGTCATCGAGAAGTCGGTGAGGTCGCCACCACTCAGGTCTACATGGAAGGCCTTGGTCGTATCTTGAGGAATGGTTGTGTCGCGCATCTCGAACAAGAAGCTGTTGCTGGCAGCTGTACCATTAAAGCCTGCTCCGACTCCAGTGGATCCGGCTGTTGCTTGCCATCCGCTGAGGCTGGAGATGATGTTCTCATTCCAGTCATAAAGCGTAAGAGTGATGGTCGCATTATCGGTAGATGATGCGATGACATCAAACTGCAAAGCAGCGCTTCCAAGTTCAATTGCATCGGTATTCCCGTCAAAGATTACATCGTAACCAACGGCAGTAATATCGAATCTGGCTAACTCAAGTTCTCCGCCTGACCAAGCTTCCTTGGCAAACACAGGTTTAGAACGAGCTACGTAGTGGAGATTAAATCCACTTGCAGCCGGCTCGGTGAATGAGGTTATTTGCTGACCCGACTGCGCGCCGTAAGCCGAGAACCCGCTCGAAGTGCCACTGGTTGTGCCAATTCGGTACGGAACTTTCGATACTGCGCCTGCGCCACCGTCATAGGTGTCGATACTCGATAAAACGGTTATGTAGGCGTTGTCATCCTTCGGAACATAAGGTCTGCTTGTGCCTTCAAAGCTGAAAGCTAAAGAGGCAGTGGAGCCGAATGTTTTGCCCGAAGAAATTGTCCAGTTGGACGTTCCTGCCTGAGCCTGAGTCTGGTATTTAAGCTTGACTGCGGTGAAGTTCTCGGAGTGACCATTGGTCGCATCCGGCCGGTAATTGGTCGTATCACCATCGATAAGTACGACGGAGAATCGGTCAATATACCAGGCTTCACTGGTTGCGGTCAATTTAAACTTGCTGGACTCATTGTCGCTGGTTCCCATTACGTCGATTGTCTTGTCCGGCGTATCGCTGGCAGCAACTACTGCCAATGAGCCGTATGCGGCAACACCGAAGTAAGTGTAGGGGCTTGTTGTGTTATTGGCTGAATAACCGGTTGGTGTAACCGAATTTCCATCTTTATCAATCGCAGTGACATTGTCGCTGACAATATCAAACGAAATGAAAGTATCGGCTGTTGCGGCACTGGCTGGAGCTGCAGAAGATATATCGGATTTCACCAATAATGTCCTCTCTTCCCCTGCCGGAATTACCCAACTAAGACCAGTGTATTCCACCAAGCTTGAGTTACTTCCGGAAAAGCCCTTGGCTGTTGAACCAGGAATCAGTGCTCCGGTTGTTTTGTCGTAGATATAGACATTACCAACCGTGTCTTTGGCATAATTGGTGTCTTTACCCGCAGTAAATAATCTGGTTGCCAATACATCTTCCGACGTATAGGCAGTCAAAGTAATACTGTTGATTGTCATGGCCGAAGCATCGGATGCAGTAAAGATTAATCCTACTGCTTCCACTCCGCTCTGACCCTTAATATAGGTCTTTGCGGTTGCACCAGCACCAGACGGTGTTGCGGCTAAAGTTATAGTCAATGCGGATGACTGAATAGTCATTTCATCGCCAGCAATATCTCCCGAAGGAGCAATTGCTGTTCCAGGAACAGCATCATTGGTATCTGCATACTTCATGTAAGAAACATTACCGCTAGTAGTAACCAATGTAGCATAGCTGGACAAGATGAATTTAATCTTGTCACCGGAACTGATTGCTACGTCATGAACGGCTGTAGAGGTATCGATATCGGCAGTTATTTGGAATGTCCTGGTCGTGCCTGCGCTCAAATCGAGAGTATCGGTGAATGACTCATAGTCGCCAACGAAATGAGAACCGCATACTCCTGCATCGGCAATAGTGCCCTCATCAAATACGGTGCCGTCCTTAGGACCAATCACAACATTGCCACTGTCTTTGTCCTTGATTTCGATGTTGGTGATATTTGCACCAGCGCTCGCCGAAGCAGTGTGGTCAGCAGTACTGTCACTAATGCAGAAATCCAATTTCGTTCTCTTGATAGTGATATCTGCTGCTGCGGCCATCGTGAACTCAAGGAAATTCGTGCCGCTTGTGTCTGTGCCGATTTTTGCGGCATTCGGACCCACCTTATTCAAGGTCAGGTCACCGCCTTGGCAAGTGATTGTGGTCAAATCAGTGCTGGCAAAAGTTGCTGTTGTTGCCAAACCGAAGCCATAAATACTTCCGGTTGCGTAAATATCGGACGCCAATTCCGGATAGAGTGCGATGGTTCTAGCCGGCTTGGTTGCGCCGATAGTGGCATAAACGCGGAAAATCTGGCTTTCTCCTTTCTTAATATAGTAAGGAGAACTGAGCACGAAATCCACATAACCTGCAGTGCTAATCACGGTAGCGGTAGCTAATGTGGTCCCCAAATTGTCTTTTAATACTAAGTTCGTAATTTTGTCGTTGTCTGCGTCTCCGTCATTTAAGAGCTTGACTCTTTTTAAGTAAGCTCCTTCCGTTGCTGTGGTAATCTTGAACTGTGAAATTTCAACTCCTGTAGCACCAATAGTGACATCCGCACTAGCGCTTCCACTGTGAGCAACGGTGATTGAACCGCCTAGCTGACCGCCAACTACCATTGGGTTGCCGTTAATCGGGAAGCTCCCGCCGACGGTTCCATTGGCAGTAACGTCAGAAGCAGCAGCAATGCCAAGATAATTGACATCGCCGACTGTCGCTCCAGTTGATAACATGTCTGCCACAACTTCGAAGCTTGTCGGAGCAACGAGTCCCAAATTGATAAAGGTAACTTTACCCGTATCAGTGGAAAGAGACCTGGCTGATGTTAAGCGGACTCCATTCTGATAAATATAAACATTATCGAAGTCAGCAACAGCGCCAGCTCCGCCCCTGGTAATGGTTAACTGGTTGATTGTTCCTGAACCAGTAACGCTAACCTTTACATAAGAGAGATCTTGTGCTTCTCTGGTAATGGTCGCAGCGGCTGGTGTATCTGAAGCTAATGATAGATTCAGCTGTCCGCCTCCGCCAACCCCACCGCACAAACTTGAAACTGTGGTGTAATTGTCTCTATCGGTTGTGTTAATCGTATATACTGAATCCCAGTCGTAACCCTTGCTGTTGAAGCAGGTTAAGTCATCAACCCATTGTTTTGTACCCACGTCTCCATTTGGAGCAAGTACATAAACTTTCGGGTCTCCGGCTACTGCCGCCCTAACCAAGGCAGAGGTTTTGTATTCCTTAATCTCTGCGACTGAGATTTTCTTAAGGTTAGACCATTTCAAGTGTGCGTAGCTGGTAAAAACCTGAGGGTTTAAAACCAGGCGCTTGAAAGCTTTAGTGCCCACCAATTTGATAATAAAAACATCATACGGATAGTATGTGTTTCCATCAGCATCGGTGAATGTAGCTGTGGCGCTTACAATATCGCCGTCAACTACAGCTGCTTTGGCAATCGGAATCAAACTTGCTCCGACTGACCAAAGAATGGTCGTAACGCTTAAACTAATCGATGCGAATTTAGATAATTTTTTCATTTTTGACTTTTGCCCCGGTTATACTTTTAGTCCGACACGTGGACGGACCAAAATCTATAACGCGGGAAATTTTTTATGGCTCGACCTTTATGGGCCGCGGCTGCGGCCCGTTTTACAGCCGCTGTCGACCTTATTTTGCAATAAGATAACGGCTGTTTTACCCCGTTAGACGGGGTCGTCCCGCCAGAGGCGGGACTGATTTTATTATTGCTCAACCTGAGGTTGAGTTTCTTGCTTTGTTTGATTTTCGGGAACTGCCGGCGCGGTATTCTGGATATTTTCAAAAGGCATTGAGCCTGATTCGACTTTCTCGTCGGTTGAAGGGGTAATAATTTCGCCCGGGTTTTGTGTCTTATCTTGTTCGGTATTTTGCGCGGCTTCACTCCCCGCCAATTCATCAGTAATCTGTTTTGTTTTATCGACCTCTTGCAGTGCCTGGTTTATGTCCGCGGCAAGCTGCTCCCTGTCTTCGGGAAGAATATAACTTAATCTTTCCGCACTTTTATTTAAAACATCTTCATAAATCGGAGTCTGTGTCTGTACTAATTTCGCCATCTCCACTGCTTTTTCCGTATTTTGTTCTTTCAGAGTATTGATATTCTGCTGAACCGTTACCATTTCCTGAGTGAATTTTTTGACCGTGTTTCCAATGTTCTGTCCTTTTGCCGGTTGTTCAATCAGTTGCGCAACTTCGTCGATTCTTTGCGTAGCGAATTTCATAGAAAGCTTAGTTCTGCTTTCCGGTCCAGAAGTGAAAGTCAGCTGTGTTTTCTCGATTACGGTTTTTACCGGGTAAAGAAAATCTCCAGGCAAGGTGCTCTGTGAGGCACTGATTACACCCACCGTAGCCACCGAACTCACCAGAACGACCGAGGCGAGCGCAATGGCAAAAGCGGGCCTGAAAAGTTTTTTGAAACTAAAAACAGGAAAAATAAGGAATCGCTTTCCTTGTCTTTCCTGTTCCTGTGCCCTTGCTCTACCTATCTCGTATAATAAAAAACTTCTCTGACTGTCCAGCCAGGAAGCATCAGGTGTTATTCGCTGTAATTTCTTAATTTTTCGAACTAATGAATCCATTGAAACACGTCCGTTTTGTCCGTCTACTATATATGACGAATAACTACCCCTATTTGTTACACTTTTATTACGGGCAAATATTACACTGATATTTCACCCTTTTTGCTCGATTTTAGGAACATTGCTTAGTCCTCGGTTTCTGTGGATAAAACCTCTTTTAAGGACCGTAAAGCCCGGTGAATTAAAACCCTGATTGCGCCTTCTGATTTATCCATCATTTTGGCGATTTGCGGCACCGGAAGCTCATCAACATAATACCAGATAATCACGTCCTGATACTCTTCTTTGATGTTCATCAATGCTCGGTGTATGCCTTCGGTATCTTCTTTGAAGGACTCGCTGGTTGCAAGCTGGTTTTCGAGAAAAACATTAAAATCATCATCAATAAGGATTTCTTGAGTGCTCTTTCTTTTATAATGGTCGACAATCAGATTGCGGGCGATTTTATAGATAAGCGCCTGGAAACTTTCTTCGATTTCCCTTTCCTTTTCCTGAAAATATTCCCAAGCCCGCAAAAACGACTCCGAAGAAAGGTCTTCGGCCAAAACCTGCGAACCCACCTTCAAACGGATGAAACGAAAAATCTTTGGCGCATAAATATCGTAAAGCTCGCCAAAAGCTTCCCGGTCCCCTGAAATTAGACGCGTGACCAGTTCTTTTTCCTTATCGATTGTTTCCAGGTAATCCATTTGCTTATAGATTCATCATAACACGGACGAATTTAAAAAAACAAGAAAAGCAATAGTATTAATAAAAACAAAAAGGGCGACACCTTTGGCATCGCCCAGTTTTTCCCTCCCTCCTTTCAAAATTGCAAAATCTTCAGTGAGTCCTTTTTCCAGTGAATCTCTTCTCTTCCGTTGAGCCGAATTGCACCGTCCCCGTCAAGCCAGTTCTGTAGGCTGCTTACGGTGAAATGCTCCACGGCCTTGTTGGTGACGATCTTCAGGATGTCATCTTGGATGTCGTTCTCCTCTATTGAGGAAAACTTCGTTCCCTTTGGGGCATAAACTTCAAAGCCCCTGACCAGACACCTGCTGACCGTGGAATGCTCGCCCGAACTGTGCGCTCTGTGAAAAGGCAAGTTGACCTCTCTCGCCCCTCTCAACGGAACAATCTCGACGTTCGGATCTGCAGGACTCATGAAAAACTCCTCCTTCCTTTTTCTAATTTCCCTTCTTGGGATAATCTTATCATATCAAAGTTTAATAATTATGTCAATAGTTAAGTGCAAAACCTGTGGAAAATCGAAAGGGCCGCGCAGCGGCCCCAACTCGGATTTTTTCTAAAATTTACAACTTGCCCTGCTTTTTGGCAATGAATATATTCGCTTTAAGCAAAGAATCAAATGTCCCCGCATCTATCCACTCACCCGTTGTTTTGTAATAAGTCAGAGAGCCGTCCCGCAAATAACAATTGTTTAAATCCGTAACTTCCAGTTCTCCGCGCGCAGACGGTCGCAAACCCCTGATAAAATCGAAACAGCGACTGTCATACATATAAAATCCCGAAACTATCCAATTGCTTTTGGGAAATTGCGGCTTTTCCTGGATATCCACAATCCTGTCTCCGTCAAATTCCACTACCCCAAACCTCTGCGGGTCGGATACTTCCTTTATAATAATTTTTGCGCCCTTTTCTTGTTTTATGAAATCATCGACTGCGAGCTTTAAATTTTCTTCATAAATATTGTCTCCCAAAATCATCGCTATTGGCCCGCTATCCGCAAAATCCTCGGCAATGCTCAATGCCTGGGCAATACCTTTCGGCTCCTCCTGGATTTCGTAGGTCAGTTTCACGTTCAGTTCTCTGCCCGAACTCAAAAGGTCAAGATACTGGCCAGCGTGCCCGCGTCCGGAAATCAGCAAAATTTCCTTTATGCCCGCGTCGCGCAAAGTACAAATCGGATAATAAATCAAGGGCTTATCGTAAATAGCCAAAACGTTTTTGTTGATGATTTTCGTCAATGGCATCAGCCGCGAACCCGTGCCTCCGCCCAAAACTACGCCTTTCATCGCGATGTTTAGAAATTAGTAATTAGAAATTCTTAAGTATTGTATTGTTTATCGTAATATTTCAGATATTCGCCGGATTTGATTCTTTTCCACCAATCGACATTGTTTTTATACCAATCGACTTTTTCCTTGATTGCGGTTTCGAAATCGTATTTCGGCTGCCAACCCAGTTTTTTGATTTTTTCCGAATTAAGCGAATAACGGCGGTCGTGGCCAGGTCTGTCTTTTACGTATTCTATCCACGACTCGTCTTTGTCCAGTTCCTTTAAAATTATTTCCGTGATTTCACGGTTGGTTCTTTCGTTATCTCCGCCAATATTATAGGCTTCCCCGTCTTTGCCTCTATGTAGAATCATATCAATTCCCGAACAATTATCCAACACGTAAAGCCAATCCCGAATGTTTAAACCATCTCCGTAAAGCGGAACTTTTTTCCCTTCCAGAATATTAGTGATGAAAAGTGGCATCAGTTTTTCCGGATATTGATAAGGCCCGTAATTATTACTTGAGCGCGTGATTAGAACCGGGACCTTGAAAGTTTTGAAATACGCCCGAGAAAGCAAGTCGCCTGCTGCTTTTGACGCGGAATAAGGGCTGTTGGGAGCGAACGGATCATCCTCCTTAAAGCTGCCGACTTCGATATCGCCATAAACCTCATCCGTGGAAATATAAATGAAGCGCTCGATTTTGTAATTTTTGGCCGCATCCAGAAGCACGCGCGTGCCCATGACATTGGTATGTATAAAATCCAGAGAACCGTGAATCGAGCGGTCAACGTGGGATTCTGCGGCAAAATGTATAATTACGTCCGGTCTTTCCGAAGAAACCAGCTCATTTACCAAATCTTCGTTGGTAATGCAGCCGCGCACAAATTTATAATGAGGGTCTTTCTCAATGTCTTTCAAATTCTCGGGATTTCCCGCATAGGTCATTTTATCCAGGTTGATGACCCAGTAGTCGGGATATTTATTCATGATATGACGGATAAAATTGGACCCGATAAAGCCCAATCCGCCAGTAATCAACAGTTTCATTGTCTTGATTTTACCATCTTACAAAGAGTAAATCAATCATAGCAAAAAGAAAAAAATTGTCAAAAAATAATAATAAAAAAGAAGAGTCGGTTTTCCGACCCTTCTAAAATGACTTTTCAGTCTTCCTTTTCCGTCTTGGGAAAATAGGTGCTGAGAATGAGATTGGCTTTCTCGTTCGCAACGTCCCTCTCTTCATAGGGAACGGTGATGAGAAAAACCTGACCGGCAATCATCAAAAAATCGGATTCAATGACCGCCTTGGGTCCGAGGGAGATTTTCAGCTCTTCCCCAACTTCATCACATCTCCTGCGAAAAGATTCGTCGTCTTTTTCTCCGGGAATAATCACCCTGAACTGGATAGTCGCCGGCAGCGCCTTAAACTCATAGCCTAGTTTGTCCACGCAAAATCTCCTTTCTTTTATCAAATTTTGTAATCACAATATAGCAGAAAAGATAATGAGTGTCAATCCTCTCGCCTTATAACCCCATACCTGCGCCGCTGTAAAGATTGATAAAGCGCGGAATTATGAGCAGTAAGCCGACAAGCGGGATAAGAATCGTAACCACGGTTATAATCAAGGTCCAGAGAAAATACTTTCTCAATTTTTCCACGGAACGGTACATTTCTTCGATTTTCCTGCTTTGCTCCTCGATTTTTTTTAAAATTTCTTCTTCCATATGGTTCAATTATAGCATCACGGAAAATTCAATGGAAATAAAAAAGGCCCCGCCTTGCGGGGCCCGTTTTCCTATTCGCCTCCCTTGTTTTTCAATTCGGGAAATTCCTTGAGAATTACGTCTCTTATCTCTTCATAAACTGCCTTAATTTCCTCTGTGGCATCGGTTCGATACGAACAACCCGAATGGGTTTCGAATCTCTTCAACTCGCTCTTTTTTTGACCAATCTCGTTTTCTATGTACTCCAGTATTCTTTTTACTTTCTGTAAATCTTTTTTTTGCATCTTTTTTCCCTTATTTGCGCGTTATCAACGCTTCAAGCGCACAACCGGAACAAAGTCCGGTGTCGAAAATAGCCGGCAACTTACATATCCAGCAAGTTTCGCCGCTTTTTTTCTCGGGGCGCACAATTAGCAATATCGCTTTTTTGTGTTCTTCTTCCGTCAGTCCTTCGCCATAAGCGTTCTTTTCTAAAAGTAGTTGAAGTTCTGATTTCTCCGATTCTTTTGCCATTGCTTTTTCTCCTTTCTTAGTGTTCTGCTCCTACTCTATCAAGAACCTTTTAAAAAATCAAGGGTTAAAAAAGAAATGGACCAGACGTTTAATACGTTGGTCCATAGTAATCTACCCTCAGAAAAAACCTTCCTTCTTCTCAAAATAACGCAATCCATTTTCATCAACTCCCGCTTCTACAAAATCATCAAAAACCGGAGAAAGAATTGGTTTAATATAATCCAATAATTTGCACATTATGCCCCGTATTTCCCAATGAGCGTACCTCGATGTTCTCATCTTAAAAATATGCCGCCATTCACGGAAATTAGCAGAAATAACTATCTGAGATTTAATGCCTATTGGCAAAATCTGACGAGCATCTTCGGGTAGCCAACCAGCTTTCCTTAATCCGCGGTAAAACTTTTCAATCTCAGCAAACATTTCTGCTATTGATATTCTTCCTCCATCTTCCAACAATACTTTTTCATTTTCATCACGATGGGGCGGAACAATGCACTTTAACTGAAATCTTTCAAGATCCGGGCCTTTTCCTTCCTTGGCATAATCAACATAACGAGTAGATTCTTGGGAAATCGCCGTAAGACGATGCCTAACCTGTTCATGGGTAAATCCTCGAGAAAGGTCGTTGAATTGCACTGTCATATTGCTGTGTTCAATAACGCTTTCATGACCTCGTTTCAATAGCATGCGAATAAATTTCTTGGCGGTTTCCTCGGTGATTTCTTTCTTTTCTGATTGATAACAAGTTTTGCCTGCTTTTTCAATTCTTAACAGCTGAGCTTTTAATTCTGGGGTGGGAGTCAAAACAATAAAATTTCCAGCATTCTTTAATATTTTCATTTTTTACCTCCTTTAAAGGGTACAAAATTGTATTTCTAATCTATCAAAACCCGCCGATTACGTCAATAGTGAAAATAAAAAAACCCGCTGTTCGCTTGCGCTAGTTGGCGGGTTAAGGTTAGGAACGCGACTTCGACTTAAAAGGTGAATATTCCTTGGAGTTGTCGAATCTGGCAGTACTTCTCACCGTCGTAATCAATAATGGCTTTCTGATATTTCTCTTTGAGCGATGAGGGCGGTGTGAATGGTATGGTTTCGTCATGAGCCTTCATGTCTTCGATGACCTTGTGGGCCTCCTCGAAAAAATCCATCCAGAACTTTCGTTCTTCTTTGGTCATTTGGGAAAGCGTTTGCTCATTAAGAGGAAATCCCAGCCGTATAGAAAATCCTTCATCCATGATTTTCCTCCTTTTTGAAAAATTAAGAACCATCAACAA